>Ga0138256_10000674_pt1 | contig 36789 bp, 24 predicted proteins | sample KNB2016incub_MG_FD_105486 | JGI IMG/M metagenome (GOLD analysis project Ga0138256, IMG submission 105486) | Active sludge microbial communities from wastewater in Klosterneuburg, Austria - KNB2014incub_MG | ecosystem: Engineered > WWTP > Activated sludge > Unclassified | place: Austria... | reverse complement strand
TCAATGACACCCACTTGCCTTGACCGATCACGAGATGGTCGAGCACATCCACATCGAGTAGTTTGCCCGCTTGCACGATGGCGCGCGTCACGGCGACATCGTCGGGGCTGGGGGTCGGGTCGCCGCTGGGGTGGTTGTGGATGACGACGATGCACGATGCGTTTTTGCGAATCGCTTCTTTGAAGATTTCGCCGACTCTCACTTGCGATGAATTGACCGAGCCTTTGTACACCTCGACTGTTTCCAAAACCCGATTCCGCCTATCGAGCAACATCACGCGCAGATGCTCCTGCTCCAATGCGGACATTTCGTACAACACCAGCGCGGCGGCATCGGCAGGGGAGTTGATGGCGATTCTTTCTTCGGGAGATTCAAGAGTGAGCCTCCGACCTAGCTCGATCGCCGCCTTGATCTGCGCCGCTTTCGCGTCGCCGAGTCCGTGTTGCTTTTTCAACTCGGCGAACGGCGCGCGGTGGAGTCCTGTCAGCCCGCCGAATTTGTTGAGCAAGCGTTGACCGACCTCTACCGCGTTCTCTCCCACCACGCCCACGCGCAGGAGGATGGCGATCAGTTCGGCATTGGTGAGGGCTTGCGCTCCCAGCGTGGATAATCTCTCTCGTGGGCGATCAGCCTCACTTAGGTCCATGATGCGGTAGATGGGTTTGGAGTTTGTCTCAGCCATGGAGATATCCCTTCGTTTGGTAAATCAGCGGTCCGCTAAGCCACAGAGTTCACAGAGACCTTTGAGAAAAAATCTCAGAATCTCGGTGTTCTCTGTGACGAATGAATCTTCGTTGGTTAAACCATTCCCCTATTTTACAGCGAAACCTTGCTTGACATGACCCAACCCGTACAGTAGAATACCGAACGCATAAACTTGGGCCTGTAGCGCAGTTGGGAGCGCGCCTCAATCGCACTGAGGAGGTCAGGGGTTCGAATCCCCTCAGGTCCACTTTTCAGCGACAAGTAATCAGTGAACAGTTATCAGTCTCTGATTACACTGATTACTGATTACTTTAAAAACTGATAACAGAAATTGGGCCCATAGCGCAGTTGGGAGCGCGTCTCAATGGCATTGAGAAGGTCGAGGGTTCGAATCCCTCTGGGTCCACAAATTAATAAGACCTCGCAGGTTTTCAAAACCCGTGAGGTCTGAAACAAAAGTTTTGACAGGAGTAGTAGGTCATCCCGTCAGCGAGTTGGGAATGCGAGGTGGAAGCCCAGCAACAGTGTTTACGGGAACACAGTAGACCGAACTCGCTTGTCGCCTCGCAAAGAGGGACTTCGCTGGTGAATCGAGTAGTCAGCGACGGGTAAGCCCGTTATCGCGATCAAGAGCGTTTGAAAGTTGAAAGGTTAGAATGTTGAAGGTGAAAACCTGCAACTTGTGACCTGCAAACCTTCAACTGAATTCGGGTGGTACCGCGGAGTGAACTCTTCGTCCCTGATGTGGATGAGGAGTTTTTTGTTTTGTATTGGACGATGGACAATGGACGATAGACCATAGACAATGCCTTATCGCCCATCGTCAGCAGCCAATGGTCAAAAAGGAGGTAGGTATGAACATTCGGATCAACTTTATTTTCTGGATGCAAGGTCCTCTTCTTCCGAATCTCCTCTCGCCTCAAGGGTCGAAAACCTGAAACCTGAAACCTGGAACTTGAAACTCATAAAGAGGTAAAAATGGCTGCTACGAAAAAGAAAGTAACAACAAAAAAGAAAACCGCGCCGAAGGCTAAAAAGTCTATGCCTGCAAAAAGCAAGCGGACTAAAGTCCGCAATCCTGAATTTGGCGCGGTGAAAAAGAAAGCGACGAAGCCTGTATCGAAGGTGAAGAAGTCTGCGCCTGCGAAAAGAAAGCGGACTGAAGCCCGCGCTCCTGAATCGAGAGACAAATCTTTCAACCCGCAGATCTTTGAGCCGAAGTGGCAGGCGAAGTGGGAAGCGGATAATTTGTATCGCGCGGTGATTGATGAGAGCAGACCAAAGCATTACGCGCTGACGATGTTGCCGTACCCGAGCGGCGACTTGCACATCGGTCATTGGTATGCGATGACGCCGTCGGATGCGCGGGCGCGGTTCAAGCGGATGCAGGGCTATAACGTGATGTTCCCGATGGGATTCGACGCGTTCGGTCTGCCTGCGGAGGGCGCGGCGATCAAGAACAACATCCACCCGAAAAAGTGGACGTATGCCAACATCGAGCGGATGCGCGCGCAGATGCGTTCGATGGGCGCGATGTTCGATTGGGAACGGGAGGCGGTTTCGTCTGACCCTGAATACTATAGATGGACGGAGTGGTTCTTCATCCAGCTGTACAAACACGGCTTGGCATATCGCAAGAAGCAAGCCGTGGATTGGTGTCCCAAGGACAACACGACTCTGGCGCGTGAACAAGTGAAGGGCGAGGATCGAGTCTGTGACCGTTGCGGAACGCCTGTGATCAAAAAAGAGTTGGAGCAGTGGTTTTTTAAGGCAACGAAATACGCGGATGAGTTGCTGAGCTTCGAAAGCATTGACTGGCCCGAACACATCAAGACTTCGCAGACGAATTGGATTGGGCGAAGTGAAGGAGCGTCGGTCACTTTCAAAACTGAAGCAGGCGACCCGATTGAGATTTTTACAACCCGTCCCGATACGTTGTGGGGCGCGACGTTCATGGTCTTCTCGCCTGAGCATCCGCTGGTGGATAAAGTTACCACGCCCGAACATGCGAAAGCCGTCAGCGAGTATAAGGCTCAGGCGGCGAAACAGACCGACATCCAGCGCGAGGCGAAAGATAAAGAGAAGACGGGCGTCTTCACAGGCGGCTATGCTATCAATCCAGTGAATGAGGAGCGCATCCCCATCTGGGTCGCGGATTATGTGTTGATGTCGTACGGCACGGGCGCGATCATGGCTGTCCCCGCGCACGATGAACGTGACTTTGAATTTGCGCGCAAGTTTGATTTGAAAGTGATTCCAGTTATCCAGCCCGTAGGGGCGGACGGCCGTCCGCTCTTACAAGGCGACACCATGGAACGCGCGTATGAACATGATGGCGTGATGATCAATTCGGGTGCGTTCAACGGCACGCGCGCGACGAACGATAAAGGGATGAAGAATCCCGCGATCAAAGCGGTGATCGAATGGCTGGAGCAAAAAGAGATCGGCAAGCGCGATGTGAATTATCGCTATCGCGATTGGTTGATCTCGCGCCAGCGTTTTTGGGGCGCGCCGATCCCGATGGTGTATTGCGAAACGCATGGCTGGAATCCTGTGCCTGACGATCAACTGCCTGTGTTGTTGCCCGATGATATTGGCGAATGGAAGCCGACGGGCGAGTCGCCGTTGAAATTTCATCCGACGTGGAAATATACGACGTGCCCCATTGGCGGCGAGCCTGCGATCCGCGAAACGGATACGATGGATACGTTCATGTGTTCGTCGTGGTATCACTTGCGTTATCTGAGTCCGAAAAATGATAACGCGCCGTTCGATGATTCCGAATACAACTATTGGATGCCCGTTGATACGTATACAGGCGGAAGCGAACACGCCAACATGCACTTGCTATACTTCCGCTTTTTCCACAAGGCGTTGCGCGACATGGGTATCACCGAAGGTGGCGAGCCTGTAATGCAATTGCGTAATCAAGGCATGGTGCTGGCGGAAGATAACAGCAAGATGTCGAAGAGCAAAGGCAATGTCGTCGCGCCCGATGTGTTGGTGAAAAAATATGGCGCCGATACCGTCCGCGCCTATTTGATGTTCTTCGCGCGCTGGCAACAAGGCGCGGCATGGGATTCGCACGGCATCGAAGGAACTGCAAGATGGATGCGGAGGGTGTGGACTCTGTTTACGGATGAGGATAGGGGCGAGCCGTCAAGCGGGATGAACGCCTCAACCTCAACCATGGCGGCTCGCCCCTACGATGGGCGTCATCTGCGCCGACGCGTCCACCAAACGTTGAAGCGCGTCACTCACGACTTCGAGAACTTCGAATTCAACACGATCATCTCATCGTTGATGGAGTTGTTGAATGAAATGTACAAGGCGCGCGAGGCGGGCGCGGTCGGTTCACCCGAATGGGATGAAGCGACTGAAATCTACGTGAAGATGATGGCTCCCGTCGCGCCGCATGTCGCCGAAGAATTGTGGACGAATCACTTGGGCAAGCCGTATTCCATCCACCAGCAGATGTGGCCCCAAGTGGACGAAGCCGCCGCGCGCGAAGACTCGATTGAAATCCCCGTGCAGGTCAACGGCAAAGTGCGAGACAGAATCACCGTCGCGGTAGACGCGAGCGAGGATGAAATCCGCAAAGCCGCGCTGGCGACTGAGATCGTCCAGAAATATTTGGAAGGCAAAGAGCCGCGCAAGGTCATCGTGGCTCATGGGAAGTTGGTGAGCGTGGTGGTGTAAAGCTGGAGAATAGAGATTGGAGATTAGATGAATAGTCCCTGAGGGTTTCAAGACTCTCAGGGATTATTTTATGGAAAGAAGGATATGCGTTTTCGTTGTCTGGGTGATCAGAATCCTGCCACAAAGCGGGCGACATCCTGAATCCAATGAAATGTGATGGCGGATTCGAGTCCCTGATGGCGGGCAAGCAACATTGGCGGCAATCCCCATAACAATGTGATTATTGCTCCCATGCCCAATGCCGTCAGCGGCGACTGTAAGAATAGATCGTCGAAATGAGCGTACCCATGAATTAGCGTTACCAGCAGTCCCGTCACCCAAACCGCTTGCGTGGGCAGATCGTTCCGCAACACCAGCCACAACAGTCCCCACGTGGCGAAGCGATAGATGACTTCCTCCGTTATGCCTGGCTGAAGCGCATCCAGCAGGGCAGACGGAGGATGTTGCCACTGAATAGGTTGTCTCTGCGTGAACTGCAGGGCGAAGACATTGAATACTGCCAACGGTAGACCAATGAAAAAACCTATCAGGATGCCTCGACTCATACCTTTCCAGTTGCCGTTGGCGGCATGGAGTTGCACCGGTCCGCCCTGGCCCATGATCGCAAGTCCGCCCAGGGTGGCGAGAAAAGTAAATAGCCCGCGAACCCATGCCTGCCCGATGTTGTCGTGAACGATTCCAAGGAAGGGATAAGGCGTAAAGAGTGTGGCAAATAACATGCCTGCGCCGATCACCGCGCCCAGGATCAATGCGGTCGTCCAATCGCCCCGCCGCAGATGGCGGTGGCTTTTCAAAAGGACGAGGGATGCGCCCGCCACAGCCAGGATATCGAAAATTTCAAATGTTCGCGGCGCAGGGATCACGGAAGCCATCACAGCGCGCGCGAGAAATATCGTTATGATCGCGGCAATCACCAGGAGGAGGGTTGTGTATTTATTCTTCATCGTTGCATATCCTTCGCCTGATCAATAATCTTCAAATAATAGACCTCGGCCGAATTTACATCCCGCAAGTACTCTTCACGATCAGGGCTGATTTGCCCGCCCCTCAAGTTTGACTTAAGGCGTCAGGCGGCGAATCAGGACGCCCGTCGGTTTGATTCGCCCTTCGTCAGCCTTTATCTCCGCTGAATCATTTCCCCTCCTGCTTGCGAAGGTTCATCGCGGCGAAGGCGAACCATCCGATGAAAACGCCCATGAGCGCCCCGCCCAAAATTGCGATCATGTCGTTGACGGTGACTGGCGTGAAAAACACGCCGATCTGGGCGCCGATGAGCAATCCCAAAACGATGTAGAGGAAAGATTTGTTGTTCATTTTTACTCCTTGATGTTTCTGAGCAATGACGCCACCATGATTATGTTGGCAATGGCAATGATTGGAAATATCGTGACTTCCATCATGCTGATCGGAACGCCGACACGAAGCATGTTGAGGCTCATCACGCTGACGGCAACGCCCATCGTCAGGAATTTCATCAATCCCACCGATGCCAGCAGATAACCCCAGGCAGCGCGGCGCAGGAGCAGAATGCCCGACATCACACAAAGCGGGACAATGAGTCCCAGATCCATTGCCTGGATGAACAGGCTGGTTGTATTTTCCAGCGCGGGGATGGCGTTCGGCGCAAAGGTCGCAGCGATGCGTCCCAACCATGCCAGCGAGAGAAACGCGGCGGCGAAGAAAAGCAGTCCAGCGATCCAGCCGCGCGGCAGTTTTTCGGAGAAGTGCGACGGAAGATTTTTTAGGTCAAAAGACATCATGCTCACAATGAAGGCGAACAGGCTCAGGCTGAACAATGCCACGTAGACGAGGAAGAACTTGTTATATGCCGCGCCGAAGCACATCGTGATGTAGGTGTAAAGAATGAAACCGAGCGTGCCTGTCATGAGCAGGCGCCCGCGCAGGGAGCCGCGCAAGGTCAGCCAAAATGAGATTGCCAGTAGTGGCGCGCCGAGCGCCAGCGTCGCCAGATCATTGGCTTGCATCTGCGCGGCGGAACTGACCGTGTCCCAGTAATAGAGTCCGCGCGCGTTGATGGTAACTTCTTCGCCGCGAAAGTTGGTTAGGGCAAAAGGTTGCCCCTCGCCCGGTAGCAAGCCAGCCAGTGTTGCGATGAGGGTCAGAAGAATGATCGCGGGGATGAGCCATTTGAGAGGGGAGTTGTTGTTCATGTGTTTTTACCTTCACTCACGTTTTGCGCTTGTGAGCTTTGCGCTCCCCTGATTTGCGGGTGAAATTTTTGTTGCATGATGAATATTCCATAGGCTGTAAAGGTGATCGTCAGGCTGATGACAATGAAGGACTGCCAGAATGAAGACAGCGCAAAGCCAGGTTTCTGAATGAAGAAAGCAAAATCTGTGAGGAAGTGAGTCAGGATCAAAAGCCAGAGAGCGTCCTTCTTGAGCGCCAGCGCGGCATAGGCGAAACCAATCGCGGTCGCGTATCCGATTTGCATCGCGCTCTCCAGCATGTTTTTCCCTGTCAGGGCATTCATGGCATGGGTCAACCCAAAGAGCAAAGCGGTGATGACCGCCGCCCTCCAATACCCGAGCGGTTTTATGGCTTGCAACATCAAGCCACGGAAAATAGTCTCCTCGGCGAATGCCACCGCCAACGTGACGGCGAACACAGCCGATACTTGGGCAAAACTTTCGATCTTCACGTCGGGAATTAAATTGAGAATCACAGGGATGAGAGGGAGGAGGAAAAAGAGCAGGTCTCCTTGCCGCCGTAACGGAGCGAAGCCGACGGTCTTCCACCACCGTAGCCTGGTCAGCAACACAATGACGATGAGCGTCAGCCCAAGGTTGGCAAGACCGTAGAGCGCCATGTTCGAAAGCCCCAGAAAATAGGCTACTGTTCCTGTAAGCAGGTAAGCAATCACAACCACTGCCTCCATGATTGCAACAAACCGATACGGGTGACGTTCGATGAATTGGGCGAGTTTCATTGGCGCTCCTTGAAGCAATAATAGTGGCCGGTTGTGTTAGTGATTGCCTCTGATCAACTTTTAGGATGATGAAATCCTGGAAATTTGCGCTACCTCTATTTGTAAGTTTCAGGGAGGATGGTCTCCACCATCAGGCGGTAGAACAGGTCGGCTTCCTCCCAAATCATGCCGTGCCCGGAGTTTTCAAAGAAGATCAATTCTTTTTTTGGCGCTTCGAGCACATTGAAGTATTCTTCAGGAATACTCGAGGGGTTGTTCATGTCGTGTCGTCCTAATATGATGTACACCGGTAGATCAAGGCGGGCGGCGTCCACGCGGAAGTCCATCTCTTGCAATTGCGGGTAGACTACGTTGAAAGTATTCATCAGCCCCAGCAAATAATAAACACGGTCAAGCCAGCCGTATTCGGGTTGCCCGAGCATCAATTGGATGGCGTCGCCTTCGCGGCGATAGGTTTCGTCTTTGATGTTCGGCGCTTCAAAGAGCTGGTACTCGCGCCCGAACAATTTGGCATACGGCTTGATGGGACTCTTGCCGAGATAGGGCGGCGGGCCCTGCTTTTCAAGCGCTTGCGCGAAGTCCGTGTCGCCGGTTTGGCGGGAATGCTCCAAAACCAAGTCGAAAATCATCTGGTCGGTTTCCAGCACGTCCACCATTTGGGAAGCGCCGATGTAAGCGTGATACAGATCGGGGCGTTGTTGGGCGGCTAACACGCCGATGATGGCGCCCCAGGAATGCCCCACCAGGTAGATTTTCTGCTCGTCGAAGCGAACGCGTAACAATTCGCTCAGTTCAATTACGTCAGAAACATACTGGTCAATGGTCAAGTCAGATTTGGGGTTGAGCGAGGGATACGATTTGCCGCAACCCCGTTGTTCCCAGATGACGACCACGAAATGCTTCTCCAATTCGCTGTTGAAGCGCAACACGCGCCCCGCCTCGCTGGCGCCAGGTCCGCCGGAGAGAAAGAGCAAGACAGGCTTATGGACATCATGACCGCGAACGATGAGCCATTGGTCAACGCCGCCAAGTTTCACTTTTTCGAGCGAGGCGACACTGCCGGGCAGGGGCTGTCCATCTGCGCCGAGGATGGCGGGGGTGTGTGCCGCCCACTGCGAGTACATCACAAAAGCTACCAACAACAAGGGAATGAGCAGGAAGATCATACGGACTCCAGTCTTGCTGGACGTATTCATTGGGTTTCCTTTCTACTTTCTTCGATGGTAGGTGTTCCTTTTTACCCGGTCGAACCCAGGGTTCATCTATGCCCCGCAGATTCACTGTCGAAACCGACCCAACAGTTGATTACAGCCACATCGCTGGAACAACTACCAACAAGCGATCCGATCGTTCATGTCGATTCATTGTACCGGCGCCCTGACCCGGAATAACAGTCACATCATTCCCTCTTCTCTACGAAGAAAAGCATATTCTGCGGAAGGGAATGAAATGATTGCCAATTTCACGCGCGCGAGATGAATCCGCAAGGAAATTTCAGGGGGATTTCTTGAAATCAAAAAGCGACCCGCGCCGAGTCGCTTTTGAAACATTATCTTCCCGCATGTGCGGTTAAAAAGTTACCCTGTCCAAAGATGGACATTGACTTAATTACTCGCCGCCCGGGTGGCAATATAGTTGGGATGATATTTCCCCAACTTCGAATCGGACATCACTTCTTCGTACAGGTCAGTGAGTGATCGAACTCGGGAGGTTTGTAACCTTTTAATTCTTTGAAATTCAGAATGAGTATTTTATAATGTTCCAAGAACTTGATTTCTGTTCATTCAAGGAGGTGGCTGGGAAAGATTTTCAGGGGCGCTCATGAACTAAAGCAAACGATCCAATTCGATAACCATGAGGAGATTTGTATGAAACGGTCAGTTCGTATGTTCGTAATTCTACTATTGGTGGGATTGATCCTGATGCCAGCCCAAACATTGGCGCAGGCGTCGAACCTGGCAGGTGTGGGCCTGCTGGACGACTTCAACCGGGCGAATGGGGTACTAAACGGAAATTGGTCTGGCAACCGATCAAAGTATCGCATCTTGAATAACCAGTTGTACGTCAATAGCAACGCATCGAATGCGGATATTTACTGGAAAGACGCACTAGGCATTGACCAGGAAGCCTATGTCACGTTCGTTGACGTGAAAGACACTGCCACCGAACAGAACCTCCTGCTCAAAGCGCAAAGCAATCGCACCTGGGGCGACGGCGTCATCGAAGTCCTGTACGACGCGAACAATCATGTCGCGCAAGTCTGGACGTGGGAGTGGCCCAAAGGCTGGGTGAAATATGGCGATGATATGCCCGTCACCTTTGTGGACGGCGATACGTTCAGCGCCCGCGCCTACGGCAACGGGTTTGTCGAAGTCTACCAGAATGACACCCTGTTAGGCGCGCGTGATATCACCGCCTGGCCCCATTATGCCAAAGGCGGGTATGTTGGTTTGTGGTTCATCGGCGGACGCGGCGCCAGCCTCGATGATTTCGGCGGCGGAACGATCATCGATCCCCCATACCAGCTTGTTGACCTCCAGTTGCTGGCTTTCAACGACTATCACGGGTATATCGAAACCGGGGGAAACCCGGGACCCGGCAATGTGGGCAGTGACCCGGCTGGCGGCGGCGAATTCCTTTCCGCAAAGCTTACCCAACTCCGCGCTGGGCACACAAACAGCCTCACCGTGGCCGCAGGTGACTTGATCGGCGGTTCGCCCTTCCTCTCTGGCATGTTCCACGACGAGCCGTCTGTTGAATCGCTGAACGCCATGGGGCTGGATGTCTCCAGCGTCGGCAATCACGAATTCGATGAAGGCGTGGTCGAGCTCCTGCGTATGCAAAATGGCGGTTGCCACCCTGTGGACGGTTGTTACTTCCCGAGTAATCCGTATCCCGGCGCAAACTTCAACTGGCTTGCCGCGAACGTCGTCAACGATGTGACCGGCGAAACAGCCCTGCCTCCCTATTGGATCGACGAGATCGATGGCGTGAAAGTCGGCTTCATTGGAATGACCCTCGAAGCAACCAACACGCTTGTGTCACAGTCCGGCATCAATGGCTGGACCTTCCTCGATGAAGCGGATACTGCCAATGCCCTCGTCCCCGAATTGCAGGCGCAAGGCGTGGAAGCAATCATCGTGCTTATGCACGAAGGCGGCTCGCAAACGCCTCCTCCGGGCGCGGTCAATGCTTGTGTCGGCATCAGCGGGCCTGTCGTCGATATCAATAGCCGGCTCGATCCCGCCATCGACGCAGTAGTCACGGGTCACACGCACCTGCCATACAATTGTCTGCTTAACGACCCGAATGGGAATCCCAGAATCGTGACGAGCGCGTATTCGTTTGGGCGTGTGGTATCCGAGCTCAACCTTGTTCTTGACCACCGCACAGGCGACGTTCGCCGCGACCTCAGCGGAGCCACCAACCACGCGGTCGTTCGCTCGCAATTGACGGCTGATGCCGCCATCACCGCCATCATCAACAAGTGGAAGGTGATCAGCGACCCGATCGGCAAAGCGCAAGTGGGCACCATCACAGCTGATATCCGCCGCGCCTTCAACGGCGCCGCCGAAGATCGCGGCTCCGAATCGAGCGCCGGTAACATGATCGCCGATGCTCAACTCTTCGCAACCCAGGGCAACGGCGCGCAGATCGCGTTCATGAACCCGGGCGGCATCCGGTCAGACCTGACGTTTGCCAAGTCTGGCGCAGAGGCAGTGGATGGTATCGTTACCTACGCGGAAGCGTTTACATTCCAGCCGTTCAGCAACGTGCTGATGACCATGCCCATGACCGGCGCGCAGGTGGTACAGGTCCTTGAAGATCAGTGCCAGCCTGCCGGCTCGAGCCGACCGTTCCTGCACCTTGGCGTATCGGTTGGGTTCACGTACGATCTCTCCAAGACCTTTGGCTTGGTGGACCACGACAATACCCCGGTCACCGCGCCCATTAACTCGTGCACGTCGATCACGGTTGCGAACGTCTTGTTGAACGGTGTTCCGCTCAATCCGGCGGATACATACATGGTGACGGTCAACCAGTTCCTTGCCGATGGCGGCGATAACTTCGCCACCTTCCGCGATATAAACCCGTCCCTGCGTATCGGCGGCGGCATCGATCTCGACGAGCTCATCAGCTACTTCGCGGCGAACAGCCCGATCTCTCCTCCGGGAACGAATCGAGCCAACGAACTGCCGTAAGAACAAGCGAGTCGTTTCAAAAAAATCAGGGTCGCAGAAATGCGACCCTGATTTTTATTCCTTCACCGCCCGCGTAGCAATATAGTTGGGATGATATTTCGCCAGCGGCGAATCGGACATCACGTCTTCGTACAAATCGGTGATGACGAATCCCGCCGCGCATTGACCGCCGAGTAGGTCGGTCAGCGCGTGACCGAATTCGAGCGGCAGACCTTTGGCGAGGTATTCGTCCAAGTCTTCTTTCGAGAGGCTGGTCACATCTGAATACGGTATCGAGTGCGCGACTTCGAGAATGCCATCATCCATTTTATAGAGATCGAAAATATAGTGAACTGGATTCATCGAACCTGTCATCAAAATCCCGCCATGACGGAGTACGCGGAAACATTCCTTCCAGACGACGCGAACATCTTGCATAAACACTGTTGAAACGGGATTGAAGATCAAATCAAAGGATTCGTCGGCAAACGCAGATAAATCCGCCGCGTCACCTTCTACGGTTTTGAGAGTCAATCCCTCGCGCTCTGCAACAAGTAAATCTTGTTTGAGTTGAGCAGGGGAGTTGTCGAAGACGGTCACGTTCGCGCCGAGCGCGGCGAGGATGGGTCCCTGCTGACCGCCTCCGCTGGCGAGGCATAACACATCCGCGCTTTTCAATGGAGGAAACCAACGATGGGGGACGGGGATGTTTTCCGTAAGTAATACTTCAAACTCACCCCGTTTTGCTTGTTCGATGACTTCGTGAGTCGCGGGTTGAGTCCAGCGATTATTCGATTCGACTTCGCGGTTCCATGCCTCGCGGTTGTATTTGCGGATGTCCATGTTGTGATTCCTCGCGTAAATCGTTTCGCAGTTTTCGCCGAATGACTAAAGTCGTTACTACGTTCCAACCTGCGGGACGTTTTTTCACCATCCTTGCGGTTCTGTCAATTACAGGGATTTTACATGGGGATAATATTGTTGTAAATCAGATTCGTAGAATCAAAAGAAAGGAGAATTGCCCATGAAAAAACTTTTCACGCTCGCGACAGTATTGCTTTTCTTGACAGCCTGTATCTCCGCCCCTTCTGCGCCTCAGACTCAGGTTCAGCCTGCTTCAGTTTCCCCAACCGAATCCCAGCCGACGCTTTCCTCCGCGCCTGCGACGTCAACGACAGGCACAACGCTGTACCTCTCTGCCACCACGCACATCGAAACGAAACCCGATTCGTGGCCCTACGATACCGAAGCGTTCCTCAATTTCCTCCAGCAAACAACCGACGCGGGCATCCGCTGGTCCATTGGCGGCGACATCGGCTGGCTCGAGTCTGCGGAGGATGCTCAGGAGATCGTTCAACGATCCACAGCGATGGGCGCGCAATGGGACAATCACGCTCACAACCCGAACGACCTCGCAAAGATCGCGTCGATTCTCTCCTCCTGGGGCGCTGAGCCAACAGGCGTAGTGAGCGGATTCTTGATCGAAGATTTCGACGGCTTGCAGTCGAGTTACTCCGATCAGGGGTATTCGTGGTCGCCAACTATGATTTGGGGCGGGGTGGTTTGCCCGGGTCATAAAGATGGATGTGACGATCTGTCGGTCAGTTTGTATCGCCCTACGAGCAGTTCGCAATTTGATGTTCATAACCCTGCCGGGAAATTAATCAAACTCGGCGGCGGCAGTCATCAATTGGCAGACGCAGAATCGCTCGCCGCGCAAATTGCGCAAGGGGAACATCCGTATCCGGTGATCGGGTACACCATCATGGTCGAGCCTGAGACTCTGCGAATCTCAACTTCATCCACCGATGATCTCGACGCGATCCTTGCGTTTGTCGAGCGTATGAACACGCGTCCCTTCGTCCGCTGGGCGACGATTGAAGAGACCGCGCAAGCATGGGTGAGCGCGGGCGAGGTGGCGTTTTATATTGATCGGTAATGCGTCGGGTGAAAGTTGTTTCGGAAAGAGAAAAAATCTGACACGGATTTCTCAAATTATTAGTAACTACTCAGCCTCGGAACATGTCGCTGCGAGGCGCTCTTGGTTTTGCCGAAGCAGTCTCCCCATACCGGTAGATTGCTTCCCTTCGACAGGCTCAGGACAGACGTCGAGACCCCGAAAAAACATCGGGGCAGGCGAGCAAGAGCCCTCTTCGCAACGACATGCCTGAGCAGTTACAATTATTACGGATTTAATTTTATGAAATCCGAGCGAATCAGTGTAATCTGTGGCGGAGGTTGTAACGTTGATATGACTTACGCGGTCGGCGGGCAAGTTGTACTGCCGCCGTCATAGCGCGCCTTCAACGAAACAGGCTCAACTGCGTAACCCCTAACTGATTAAGGTTTTGGCGTCCCCTGAACAGCCACACCCACCCACGTGAAGCCGCGTTTCTCGCTGACCGCGCCGGCGGATATCCACACAGGTTGACCTTGCTCATCCACGCCGTTCTGGCGGACGGTTGTGACCCACCACTGAATTAAGTGCGCAAGGTTGTCGTTCGGGCGGAAAGAAGTTGGGACGATGTATTTGGTATCGGTCACATAGTCGGTGATTCGTAATTCGCCGGTGGTCACATCTTCGATGATGACTTGATATCTTTCATTATCGCGCAAGGTTCCCACAGACGCCCATTGCACGGTGACCACATCGTTGGCGAGGGTGAATGCGGCTCCGTTGGCGGGGAGGAGCAGGCTCGGGGCGGGATAAGGAGGCGGAGGCGTCGCAGTGGGGGTTGGTCCCGGCGTGGCGAATCGGGCGCACAAGGGAATCACCAGCGACGTCCCAAGCAATACATTGTCGGTCGATAACCCATTCCAGAATTTGATCGCATCCTGCGGGACGTTGTAATTGAGAGAAATCGTCGAAAGAGTATCGTTTGCCTGCACGATGTACGTCGCTGTTTCGCAGGCTTGGAAGGTTTGCGTGGCTTCATTTGGGATGGCTGTTGGCGGCGGCGCGGGCGTGGCGGTAGGATAGGGAATCTTCAAAGGCTGTCCGACCGAGACAAAACATTCGGAGGATAATTGATTCGCTATGATGATGCTTTGCACTGAAACCTTGAATTGGGCTGCGAGTAAGCCGCATGTTTCGCCTTGGCGCACGGTGTAATCAAATGGTGGCAAGGGCGTTTCGGTAGGGATTGGCGTTCCTGTGGGGAGTTCCGTCGCGGTGGGGGTGATGGTGGCAGTGGCAGTCGTTGTGCCTTCGGCTGTCGGCGTGACGAGCGACGCGCCGGTTGCGCCAGATTGCAATAGGGCGTAGATGGCAACTGCGCCAATCGCCAACACGACGACGATCGCGGCAAGCGCGGCGGGCAGGCTGAGGGTGATCTCCGGCATGCGGCTGGCTTCTACGACGGTTTCGGCTTTCTTGGCTTTGGTTGCGGCTTTGGATGCGAGTTCGGTCCCGCACACGAGACAACGCGTTGCATTTTCACTCAAGCGCGTTCCGCAAGTAGGGCAGACTTGTGATTTTTGAGGTAATGGTTCTTGAGGCATACGGGCGGGAATTATACCATCTAACTATTTTCGAGAATTTGAACCGGTCGCACTCTTTTTACCTTGCATGATTATTCCGTTTAACCTTGATTGTTTAACATTTAATTATGTCATGCTGAGAGCGCCTCGCAGCGACATGTTCTGAGGCTGAGTAGTTACGAAATTCTATAGGCAAAATTCGTGTAAATCCGTGAAATTCGTGGCTCAAAAGGGTTTGAAAGGAATTTTGACAAGGCTTCAACGCACTTAAGAAACACTCTTTAAGCCGAGAACGCCTGACGCGCCCACTAGCGCTCCGTTGCCAGAGGAATAGCCAAATTTGGAAAAGTAGAGATATTCGCTTCAATATGCGTCGGACTCAAACGGGACGAAGGTTTTACCTTCGTCCCGTTTTGTTTTCTCTTTTGAATGTCAAGCAATTCGAGTTGCTCGACAAATCGCGCTGGACAGAATCGCCAGCGCGGCAGCCTCACTGCTACGCAAACAAATTGCTTACCTCAACCCCTGCTCCTTCTCTGCCATCGTTACGGCTTGCTCGAAGATCTCAAGCCCCTCATCCACTTCCTTCTTGGTGATGCACAGCGGCGGCGCAAAACGCATGGTCGACTTGCCGCATCCGAGCGTGAGCAAGCCATATTCGAACGCGGTATGTTCGATCATGTTGCGGATCTCTTCGTTGGGTTCTTTCGTGTTTTTGTCCTTCACGAACTCCACGCCGATCATCAAGCCTTTGCCGCGCACATCGCCAATGGTCGTGTGCCTCGCCTGAATTTCCTCCAGCGCGTCCATGGTGTATTGACCAACCTCCGCCGCGTTGGCGAGATATTTTTCTTCGAGCAGTTCAATCGTTGCCAGCGATGCCGCGCAGGCGATGGGGTTTCCGCCATACGTGTTGCCATGCGTCCCTTTGGGCCACGTCATCACCGATTCCCTTGCAATACACGCGCCCAGCGGCAGGCCCGAAGCAATCCCTTTTGCAGAAACGACGATATCAGGCTCGACGCCGAAGTGTTCCACTGCCCACCATTTTCCGGTGCGGCCCATCCCGCTTTGCACTTCATCCACGATCAGCAGGATTCCATATTTATCGCACAACTTGCGCAACGCGGGAAAGAATCCATCAGGCGGGACGAGGTAGCCGCCTTCGCCTTGAATCGGTTCGACCAGGATACCGGCGATCTCATCGCCCGGCACGTTGTGATCGAAGATTTCCTCCTCGATGAACCGCACACACGTTTCGCCGTAATCCTCACCCAACTTGCGATGCAGGATCGGACGATACTCATCGGGGAAGGGCACGTGCGTCACACCGGGCATGAGCGGATAAAACCCGCGATGATAATGGGGCTTACTTGCGGTGAACGACACCGACCCCATTGTGCGCCCGTGGAACGCGCCGAAGAAGCCGATGAAGTTATGCCGCTTGGTATGATATTTCGCAAGTTTGATGGCAGTCTCAACCGCCTCAGTTCCCGAATTGGTCAAAAAAGTTTTCGCGCCTTCCTCGAACGGGGCGATCTCGTCGAGTTTTTCGCTCAACCGCACCCAACCTTCATGATAGAAGTCGGACGAGATATGTAGGAAATTCTCGGCGGCATCTTTCACCGCTTTGACAACCTTGGGGTGTGAGTGACCGGTGGAAAGCACAGCAATGCCCGCCATCATGTCGATGAAGCGGTTGCCGTCGGCATCCCACACTTCCACGCCTTTGCCGTGATCCATCACCAGCGGGTATGCGCGCGGATACGACGACGAAATCACTTTCGCGTCACGCTCGAGCAATGCCTTGGCTTTTGGGCCAGGCAGATTCAATTTTTTCATTACGAACTCCTTGATTTATTCTTTTGGTGGTTACGATTGTCAAGCCTTGCGAAGGTTGTTAACCTTCGCAAGGCTGAAACGCGTCAGACTGAGGTCAGCCTGAGTCGCCCGTGGACAATTTCCCCGCTTCCCTATCCGCCGTCCACCATTTTGTGATCAGCCACAATGGGGCTGTCACGCGATTTCGGAACTTCATGCCACCCTCATCATTTCGTTATTGCGTTTGTGACGCGCCCATGCGAGCGCGCCTAACAACCCCGCGTCGTCGCCGAGCGCGGCTTTGGTGATGACTAGATCATCCAAATAATGCGGATGAAATGTATGCTTGTGTAAACTTTCTTGAAATGGCTTAAACAATAAATCACCCACCTGCGATACGCCGCCGCCGAAGATCACGATGGACGGATCGAAGATGGCGAGATAATTTGCAACCGCAATGCCGAGGTAATATCCCGCGCGGGCAAAGGCTGAAATAGCGAGCGAATCGCCCGCAAGCGCGGCCTCGGCTATTTGTTTGGCGGTCAGAGTCCCCCCGTCGAGTTGAAGCGAGGTCTTTTGTCCCGTTTGAATCTGCGCGACAGTATGTCGCGCGATGGCAGTTCCCGATGAAAATGATTCCACGTGCCCGTTCTTGCCGCATCCACAGGGAGGACCGTTCGGGTCAATGATCATGTGTCCGAGTTCTGTGGCGAGTCCGTGAAAGCCTTGCAGGAGCGTGTCGTTGCAGATCACGCCGCCGCCGACGCCGGTGCTGATAGTGAGGTAAATGAGGTTGTGATGCCCCTTGCCTGCGCCGAACGTCCATTCGCCGAAGCCCGCCATATTTGCGTCGTTGTCGAGATGCACAGGCACGCCGAACCGCGCGGAGAGTTTTTGCGCCAGCGGAAAATTTTTCCACTCAGGAATGTTCGGCGTGGCGAGGATCGTTCCCGTGTACGGGTCGAGCGGGCCGGGCGATGCAACGCCCATCGAGGTCACGTCGGGATGCCACACGGTTTCGATTGCCTGTACGAGCCGGTCAAACACGCCGGGTTCATGGGCGTTTGTGCGCGCGCGATAATGCGCAACCGGCGTGATGCTTTCAGAGTTGTATGAGGCAGTGCGGATGTGCGTCCCGCCGAGGTCTACAGCGATTGTGAGCGACATGGGCGCAATTATAACCGAGCCTTTCCATGCTTATGATTTCGTTTGATTACCTTACACTTTCAAAATCGGGACGCTGATTCACGCTGAAAACGCAGATTTTTCTTTTTGAATCAGCGAAATCAGCGTTTTTCAGCGTCCAAAAAGGCTTGTGTAAGGTAATCGGTGATTTCGTATGGTTTGGGAGTGCGCTAAAAGTATGTAGATGGGTTTCACCACAGGCGGAAAACCCTAACCACGGAGTCGCGGAAACACGGAGAAAAGCAATAAAAAAACTCCGTGACTCGGTGTCTCCGTGGTTTAGTCTGTTGGGCTATCTACAACCTTTGAGCGCTCCCTGGTTTGGAAATCATCTCACCGCGAAGACCGCTCAGATTAAAAGTAGGACTTTCGCTCGCAGGCGGTTTGCGACCGCCGTATTTGCCAGCGAAGCGACGGTCACATGTGTGCCTGTGGCTCAGTGCAGGCAGACCATCGTAGAGCAGTGAAAGCGTAAGTACTGAAAAGATTTTCCTAGCGTTCTTCGCGCGCTTTGCGGTTGATTCAAGAATATGGCTGTAGCAAAGTCGTTGTCCGCGATAGAGCACAAGTACAAAGGCTTAACGCGAAAAGCGCGAATCAGACGAATTTCGCAAAAAACTTGCGTTTTTCGCTCTTTTCGCAGAATTCGCGTTGAAAGGTTTTGACTTTGCTATAACCATAGATTCAAGAACTGAGTGAGTTGACTCTGGTTTCCATCCCTGCTAGACTCATTTCGTGAATAATAAGAAAATTCAACGACATCGTTTTCTTGACGATCTGCGTGAAGCCGCGCGCTGGTTTGCGCCGGGGCTGGGGGTAAAGCGCTGGTTCCTCTTTATCATGGCGGGGATCACGTTGTTGGGGATTGGCTTCGCCATGTTCCTGCTCGATCTCTATCGCACCGATTCCACCAACGAAACTCTCCTTGCGATTCTTTCGTATGCCTCGCTTCGTTTTCTGCCTCGTGTCCTCCGCATCCTGATTTTCGGCGGAATCGGACTATGGCTGGTAGGCTACGGTATCGTGAGACTCAATCGCTCGCTTCTTCGTCCGTACCTGCGGTCTGGTCGCATTTTGCTGGATGATTTGACGAACTTCCGCCGCCGCGATCGCGGACCGCGCATTGTTGCCATCGGTGGCGGGCACGGGTTGGCATCCCTACTGCGCGGCTTGAAAACGTGGACGCGGAATTTGACGGCGGTCGTCACTGTCGCAGACGATGGCGGCTCGTCGGGCCGCCTCCGCGCGGATTTTGGGATTCTGCCGCCGGGCGATATCCGCAACTGCCTTGCCGCGCTCTCCAACGACGAGCAGATGCTGACGCAGTTGTTTCAATATCGCTTCAGCGGCGCCGGCGATCTGAGCGGACATTCCTTCGGGAATTTATTCATCACCGCGCTGGCAGATATCACCGGCAGTTTCGAGGGCGCGGTCGAGGAATCGGGCAGGGTGCTTTCGGTGAGCGGGCGCGTGCTTCCCTCCACGCTGCATGATGTGAAGTTGGTCGCAGACATGCAGCTGCCGCACACTGCGAATCAAGTTCGGGTGGAGGGGGAGAGCCGCATCCCGCAGATGGCGGGGCGCGTCAGCCGTATCTGGCTGGAGCCGAGCGACGCGCCGGCGTATCCGCCTGTTCTCAAAGCCATCCTCAATGCGGAAATGATCGTGATCGGTCCCGGCAGTTTGTACACCAGTATCCTGCCTAACCTGCTCGTGCAAGACCTGCTTGGCGCGATCCGCGCCAGCCGCGCCGTCAAGGTGTATGTATGCAACATTGCCACGCAAAGCGGCGAAACGGATTTGTTCTCGTGCTACGATCACGTCCGCGCGTTGGAGGAACACGTGGGGGATAACCTGTTCGATGTGATATTGTGCAATAGTAATTACGATGGCGCGCTCAACGAAGATTCGCACTGGGTGAGGGCGGATGAAAAAGCCCTTGCCGATTCGCGCGCCTTCTGTACCGACTTGATCCACAACACTCAACCCTGGAGGCATGATTCGGCCAAACTGGCAACCGCGTTGAACGATGTATTGGAAGAATACTCAAGCCCGTTGGGGTGACGGTTACTTTTATCCTCGTTTCGCTTCAAACTGTCATGTTCGCAGACTCGTTTGATTTTGCCTGTGTTTCTCTGTGATAAAATCCCATCAGATAATTTAAACAATCGGCACATCACGAAAATAAATTCTGGACGCGGTTCGATTTGCGCGGCGATTTGAACTATCGCATGTATTTTGTGACGTACTGACAATACAATCTTCGGAGGCTTGCAATGACAGTAAAAATCGGTATCAATGGTTTTGGACGCATCGGACGTCTCGTCTATCGCACGATCAAACAAAGGCATCCTAATGAAATCGAAGTGGTCGCCGTAAACGACCTGTTCGACGCCGCGACCAACGCGCATTTATTGAAATATGATTCAACGTACGGGCAATACGACGGCACGATTGAAGTCAAAGATGGCAACCTTGTGATTGACGGCCAGACTGTCAAAGTTACCGCCGAGAAAGATCCCGCCGCTATTAAATGGAAAGACATGGGCGTCGAGATCGTGATTGAGTCTACGGGCTTTTTCACAGACGCTATGAAAGCCAAAGCGCACATCGAATCGGGCGGCGCGAAGAAAGTCATCATCTCTGCGCCCGCGAAGAATGAAGACATCACCATCGTGCTGGGCGTCAACGACGACAAATACGATGCCAAGAAACACAACATCGTTTCCAACGCATCCTGCACCACGAACGGACTCGCGCCCGTTGCAAAAGTTCTCAACGACAAATTTGGAATTGACAAAGGTTTTCTCACAACCATACACGCGTATACCAACTCGCAGAAACTGCAAGACCTCGGCGCGAAAGACCCGCGTGATGCGCGCGCGGCGGGGCAGAACATCGTCCCATCTGCAACAGGCGCGGCAAAGGCAGTGGGTCTCGTCATCCCTGAACTCAAAGGCAAGTTTACCGGCATGGCATTTCGCGTGCCCACTCCCACCGTCTCGGTTGTTGACTTCACAGCGGTGTTGAACAAAGAAGCCACTGCGGAAGAGATCCGCGCGGCGATGGTCGATTATGCGCGCGGTCCCATGGAAGGTGTTCTCGATGTGACCGATGAGCCGTTGGTCTCCACCGATTTGCGCGGCACCGAATTCTCGAGTGTGTTCAGCGCCATGGATACGATTGTCCTCGGCAATATGGTCAAAGTGGTGGCATGGTACGACAACGAATGGGGCTATGCCTGCCGCACCGCTGATCTCGCCGCGATGATGGCGAAGAGTTTGTAAACGTAGAGAAGTAAACATGTAGACACGTAAACAGGTAGACAGGTAAACACGTAGACACGAACCACGTCACTTGTTTACCTGTTTCCTTGTGTACTAGTTTACAGGTGAAGCCCCATGAACAAAAAAACCGTACGAGACATTGACCTCAAAAACAAACGCGTGTTGATGCGCGTGGATTTCAACGTGCCGATGGCGGATGGCAAAGTGACCGACGACAAACGCATCCGCGCCGCGCTGCCGACGATTCAATATGTGCTGGATCAAAACGCGTCGTTGATTCTGATGAGTCATCTCGGGCGACCAAAATCCGCCTCAGATTCTCAGTTCAGCCTGCGCGCGGCGGCGGAAGTTTTATCCACGCTTCTAGCGCGTCCCGTCAAAATGGCACCCGATTGCGTGGGACCCGATGTGGAAAAGATGGCGAAGGACTTGAAGCCCGGCGAAGTGTTGATGCTCGAAAACACGCGCTTCCACGCGGAAGAAGAGAAAAACGATCTTGATCTCGCCAAACAAATGGCGTCGCTTGGCGAAGTTTATGTGAACGACGCGTTTGGTTCAGCCCATCGCGCTCACTCATCCACCGAAGGCGTGGCGCATTTTCTCCCCGCCGTCTCAGGCTTCCTGATGGAACAGGAACTCGAATACCTCGGTCGCGCAGTGGCGAATCCTGAACATCCCTACATTGCGATTCTTGGCGGCGCGAAGATCAGCGACAAGATTCTTGTTGTCGAAACTCTGCTTGCCAAATGCGACAAACTCATCATTGGTGGGGGAATGGCGAATACATTTTTAGCCGCGCAGGGACTGAACATGCAAGATAGCCTCGTGGAAGCATCGTCACTTGAAACCGCGAAAGCGATTATGGCGAAATCTAGCGATAAATTAATTTTGCCCATAGACGCGGTCATCGCGGATAAATTTGCCGAAGACGCGAACACGCAAATTGTGGACGTGGACAAAATCCCCGCGGGCTGGCGCATGTTGGACGTGGGCCCGAAAACTGTCAGCGCGTACCAAGCCGCGTTGAGCGGAGCCAAGTTGATCGTGTGGAATGGACCCGTCGGCGTGTTTGAGATGCCGAAGTTCGCCGAAGGGACGTTTGCGTTGGCGCGCATGTTGGCAGAATCCAACGCGGTCACCGTGATCGGCGGCGGCGATTCGGCGAGCGCGGTCAAAAAGGCGGGCGTGGCAAAACAGATGACGCACGTGTCCACAGGCGGCGGCGCGTCGCTGGAATTTTTGGAGGGGAAAGAATTACCCGGCGTCGCGGCGTTGATGGATAAATCGCAATAACCAAGCCATGCCGAGGTAATGAATGGCGTTGATAAAGCCGGTGATATTGTTATCATCGGCTTTATTATCAGTGTTGTTTATCATCGTTTCCTGTAATTCTTTAGACAATAAGGAGATTACGGGATTATCAACCAAAATGCCGTGCCAATATTCTCTATGAGCATCTTAAAATCAACCAATCTAGATACATCCTTTAGATCGGCATAGGTCAAAATATTACGTTCTTTACCTGTAATGAGAATGATTTTTCCCAATTCAAGTGAAACGTCAGACACATAGCCGCCACTAATGACTCCATGATCATCTATGCTTCCTTGCATATTCACGATCGATACATTTAAGCTTCCTTCGGGGGCGCTCTTTCCAATAAACAACCCCTGTTCATCAATCCATAGAGGCGAACTATATGGCAAATCTGATGTTATATTATCTTTAATCTTTTGACATTGACTTGTATCTAATGAGTAAACTGATTCAGCAGGGCATATGGAGAACTGATCGATATCAATGGTAGACAATATCTGAGAGCTATTGTAAATATCCCACGCAATGGCTATATCTCTTTCATCAGGAAGCCAGCCTAGAATTCTGGGCGAAGGTCTTTCCAAGTTACATAAAAACTGCTTTAAATCGTAGATGGTAAATTGCTCGAGCGAAACAAGGTAGGCTCCTATTTTTCCCTCACACTCATTTTTTGCGACTTCGACAAGCAGATCTCCATTGGGCGTCCATAATACACCGGTAATACCTGTATCCGTCTCTAAGGTCAACCATTCATCCGTCTCCATTGAGTAAAGAAGCAATGTGCGCGCTAATGCTGGCACGTTAGGAAATGTGGCTAATGCGGATGCGGTTCCAAATACCTGCCATTTCCCATCAGGCGAAATAGGGTGATATTGAAAGATATCACGATGAAAATTTGGGGAAATGGTACAAAAATGGAATTGCGATTCGGGTGGCGTTAGAGAAAGATCAACTTTTATGCTCACTGACGTACGATTGCGTAAATCAATCATTGCGCCTCCACACTCCGACGACATGGATCCCAAATAAATCTGCCCTTCCCGGTAAGCTACATATTGGTTAAGGATATGAGAACAGCTTTCACACATAAATAATAGGTACTTCTCATAGGTGTCAATCGAGATTGCCCAAAATTCTAACGTTGGCTGCTTTAAATCAGCGTTAATTGGTTGGTCAGATTTTGAATACACTATATAATTCCCGTTGGGTATATTGGACAAGGGCGTTTCAAAACGAATCGGCAGTTCTTGTCTGCTCACTTTTATTTCGTTTGGCAAACCTTTAGACAGCCTAGGGAACTCGGCATTGGCAGTCGGTATAACGGTTGACATGAGGCGGGTTGGTTCTTCTGTAGGAACAATCAGCGTTTCGGTATTTTCAGGGAAATTGACCGAAACTTGTTTTGTAGCAGGTTGTGCTACACACCCAATCAAAAAAAAGCAAATTAGAGAAACTATAAAGCCGATTTTCATTACTTGCCTTCCAAGCCCTTAAACCAATTCCAAATTTTCTTCCAAATGGATGGTTCGGATTGTTGTGACGGCATTACAGTTTGGGTATTTGTTGGAACAGGCTGAGGCGATGGAACTGGTGGTGGTGTGAATATAGGCGTTGATGTAGGATACACGGGGGACGTTGAGATAACAGGCGGATTGGCAACAACAGCCACATAATTGTATATCGTATGTGAACCTTCATCTCTCCACGCATCTTTGAAATTTTCCCAGTTATAGATTTGTTCCTGATCGTTAAAGGGATTGTAAATTTGCACTTTCTGATTTGATACATCTACATCTTGAATGGATACCCAGTGCCCTGTTTTGCCATTAAGACGCAGAGGTCCATAATTCTTTTCATTGCTGTCAATTTTGACGAGTGCGATGACTTTTTTCCCATCATCGAGGAAATTGTTAATTTCGCTTAGGCTTGGAGATGAACTCGGTCCGCCTATCCAATCATTTCCATCCAATCCTTTTAACTGGGTTGACCAACCTGGTTGCGAATTAATAAGACGTGTAATTTCGTCGGGTCTTGTGGCGGTGTTGTTGCGTAAGCGCTCTGCTCCAGTTCCTTCTTGTGAATAGATTTTAAGAATATCATTCAATGGCCTGCTAGTAAGTGCGGCGACTACAATCTGACCGCAAAGATTTGTTTGCCTTGCCGAATACCCAAACCCCGGAAGAAAAGCGTTCAGATTTCCATATTGTCTGGGATCATCATTTTTTATATCTTGCCTAAAGAAAATATCATACAAGTCGGGTGGCCCAAAAATGGTTCTCTTGGATGGATCAATAACAACTTCAAAACCATCGGGCATCGGTGTAGGAGGCGTGTTACCCTGCAAATGATATCCTGTGAAAAATAACCCCGTGTTTGAGATAGCATCTTCGGATTCTCTTTTCAGATTCTCGATTTGCGATACTTCCCACCTCTTATCTTCTTCGGCTTCTACCTGCGTCATCTTGGCTTCTATGCGAGCATTGCGTGCGGCATTACGCACCGCCAGATTTTGATATAGATTGGTCGCAGAACCAATCGCAGTGCCGAGACCTTGTGTTGCGCCTTGCTCTCGGAGTTCTGCGATTTCTGTATCTGTTGCGCCCTGCTTTTTCGCCTCTTCAATGTAGGCGTTCAGCATGGCTTGTCCCTCCAGCCAGCTATTGATCTTGCGCTGTTCTTCCATCGCATTCAGCTTGGCGGCTTTGACGTAGTCTTCTTGTAGTTTATTGGCTTCTTGTTCCTTGCGTTTGCGCTTTTCATCGAGGGCATATGCCATCATCGCGCCGACCATCGCCGCGGCGGTTGCGCCCCACAGGATGTTTGAGTTGGTTGTGGCGGAAGCAGCGGCTGTACCCATAGCCAGCGATAGAGAGTTCTGAGTAGTCTCTTTGGTTTCTGTGGTTGATCCACCAAAACTTATTTGTGGCGGCGTTGTTAATGATGAGCTTGCGATGGGCAAATCATCTTCATCGAATAATTCCTGTGGTGGAAGGAGTGTTTCCTGATTGATCGTGGTTGCAGGTTGGAATAGAGAGAATACTGTTGGTTGGGGGATAATCACCTTGCCTAATCCGAAACGCTCGTTACCGGCTTGGTCTTTGGCTTTGACCCACACAAGATATTCGCCGGGAGGGGCAATCGTTCCATCCCTGAACTTCCCATTCCACGTGATCTCACCCTTGAACTTGTTTCCTGAAACATCTTCATCCCACGCGACTTTCTTGTACTTCTCATCTTCGTCTTCGATCACGATTCGGAGTGTTGCGAGTCCACTGCCAGCATCCTGAATGTTGTACTCAATGGTCTTGTTCACTTCCCATGAGGTGGGGAGGTCAATCGCAGGAGCCGTTGCATCTACATAAAATTCTTGCATAGGAGTTTCAGTTTGATTGCCCGCATTATCGGTCGCTTTGAATTGAATCGTGTGATAGCCATCTGTAAAAGTTACAGGAGAGGTGTATGCTTGGTAAACCCCGCCATCGGTGGAAACTTCGAGTGAAGCAACACCCGAAGTGAGATCGCTTGCACTGGCTGTGACTTCCATATTGGAACTATACCATCCGTTACTTCCCATCGTGCCATTCACGTTCAAGCTGACCGAAGGTGTGACAGTGTCTACCGAAATGGCGGTTGATGAGTTGGAGACATTCCCTGCATTGTCTTCGGCACGCACATCAACGGCATAAATTCCATCATTGAGGGTGGTAGAGGCTGTCCATGCTCCGCCGTTGACCGACAACAATATGCTGGATAATCCTGAAGTGGAGTCTGAACCAGTTACAGTAATCGTTGTCGGAGACACATACCAGTTATTCGCCCCGTTTGAGCCGATAACATCGAGACCCACATTCGGCGACACTGTGTCCACTTTGGCGGAGAGAGTTCCCATTTCGGAACTGTCGCCGTATGAAGATAATGCCCAGAAGGTGAAATCATTGCTGCCTTCGCTTAAAGGCACATCGCAGGTAGAGCCTGAACAGGCGAACGATTGTCCATTCAATGAGCCTTCAACAGCAAGAATGCTGTAACTCGATAAAGGTTCGCTTCCATTCATCGAAAGCGTGGGCAATGTAGTACACCAACCGTTATTCAAGTTACAGTTTTGTAGTGAATTACTGATGGTCGCAGGATCAAGGTTGACCGTCTTTTCTACGACCTCCGACTTTGTGCCAAGTTTGTACGAATAGGTGGCATCGCCGCACGCGTTGCCTGGATCGCGTTTCCATGTGCAGACGATACAATCGTCCGCTTTATTTCCCTTCTTATCAAGACAATATGGAGCCTTATTATTGTCTCGCGCCCACACCCCATAATCATATGTGTCCACTTCGCTTGTGGTGGTCGTGCGGTCTGGTCCAAGATAGTCTGCTAAGACAGGTGTGACAATTCCTAGAATCAGAACTACTACAACAAAATACAAGAGCGTTTTGCGTTTGATAACAATGAGATTCGATTTGACTTGCATGATTTTCCCTGTTGATGAAAGAAGATTGCTTCTCAATGAAGCCCTTCGACGGACTCACATCGTCCCGATGGCTTGCGGGAGGACAAGCGACAGGAGTATACGCGCCGTTCTTGGTTTTGGAGTTTATGAACTTGTTTGGAGAGTTTACAAACGCGAAAGGATGCCTGACAAATTTCAGCGACGACGAAAGGGAAAGTAGGACGCTTTTGTTTGTATTTCAATTCCCCAACAATTTACAAAGCGATAAACCCGAATTAACAAGCCTCGGCTATAATTTGCGGAGTTAAATCCTTAGTTCTAACAATGTCATTCTGAGCGAAGCGAAGAATCACTGAGACTATCTGAGAGACCCTTCGGTCGCTGAAAACCGCTCCCTCAGGATGACATCAATTGTGACACAATGGAGCAGGTGAATGTCTTTCAACGTCGGCGATAACGTCGGACCGTACAAGATCATCGAACAGTTGGGGCAGGGCGGCATGGCGACCGTGTACAAAGCCTATCATGCCTCATTGGATCGCTACGTTGCGCTCAAAGCCTTGCACGCGGCGTTCGGTGAAGACGCCACGTTTTCAGCGCGCTTTCAACGCGAGGCGCGTGTCGTTGCTAAACTTGAACATCCGCATATTGTGCCTGTGTACGATTATGCCGAACATGAAAAACGCCCGTATCTTATTATGAAATATATCGAGGGGGATACGCTTAAGGCGCGCTTGAATCAAGGCCCGCTTACGACAGAGGAAATCGAAAAGGTAGTTGACTCGGTTGGCTCCGCGCTGGCGCACGCGCACAAGCAGGGAATCCTGCATCGTGACATCAAGCCGTCGAATGTGTTGGTGGCGAAAGACGGCGTGATGTATCTGGCGGATTTCGGTTTGGCGCGCATCGCTCAATCGGGCGAGTCAACTCTTTCGTCTGACATGATCATGGGCACGCCGCAGTACATCTCGCCCGAACAAGCGATGGGAAAAAAAGATTTAGATGACGGCACCGATATTTATTCATTTGCCGTGATGCTGTACGAAATGGTGGTGGGACAAGTGCCGTTCAGCGCAGACACGCCATTCTCGATTATCCACGATCATATTTACACGCCCCTACCGCTTCCGCAATCGATCAACCCGAAAGTGCCGGAGCCAGTTCAACGCGTGTTGTTGAAGGCGCTTGCCAAAGAACGCGCCGACCGCTATGAATCGGTTGGGGATTTGGTTATGGCTTTCAAGCTCGCGTGGAATGAGGCGGGCGTGCCCATGCAGGGGACGTTGATCACGATCGCCAAGCCGGTGGAGCCATCGCCTGCCGATAAAACGCGGATGAAGTCCACTGCCGAGCCGACCAAAATGGCGGCAAAGGCTGGGGCGGCTGAACCCGCTGGACGGGTGGAAAAGACTGCGCTGAGCCGCGTCGAAGCGAAGCGTTCACCGTTCGTCTGGGTGGGAGTTGCGCTGTTTGTTGTTGTATGTGTGGGGGGATTCCTTGTTGCCCGTCAGAATCGTCTGTTTATGCGATTTCTAAATCCACCAGTGGTTCGCTCTCCGGTGACGGCGTCTGTAACAGTAAATCAACCTGCGCTTGAAAACTTGACCTCGACGCCTTTACCGCCAAAACCACTCCCTTCGCAACAAGCTAATCTCTCGCCCGAGGTGATCGCCGCGCAACAACGCGTGAAAGATAACCCCAACGATCCGCAAGCGCGGCTCGATCTTGCATTGACGTTGTGGACGGCTGACATGCCAGGCGCGTCGTACGATACGCTGGCGGAACTGATAAAACTTGCCGGCGCGGACAATGAGGCGTTTTACATTCAAGCCGGGGATAAGTTTGTTGCCATCGAAGGCTGGCTGCCGGCGGCGGCGTTATATTTTCAGGCGCGGAAAGCCTACGGGCTGGATGGCAATGTGCCGGTTAATGTATTGGACAGTTTTCACGAAGCGTATTACAACGGCGCGGAACGCACAGAAGCCCCGTCTGTTTTGCCGTTCGACAAGGTGGCGCAGGTGGATCAGCCGATCGCCTTGATCGCGCAGGCGCGTAATGCCTTCTATTCCGGTCACATCGACGATGCAAACACGTTTCTAAATCAGGTGAAACGGTTATCGCCGAACATGCCCGAGGCTTTTTTGCTGGAGGCGGAGATGAATTCGGTGACCGGTGAAAACGAAAAAGCGCGTTTGATCGCGAATGGTTTGCTGGCAGATTTGAGCGCGCCGGAATGGGTGCGCGCGTTTGCCGAGGAAATCATCAAAAAACTTCCCTGAGGGAGCATCATGAGAAAACCATTGGTTGCCGGTAATTGGAAGATGAATAAAACCTCCGCCGAGGCGCGTGAACTGGTCGCGGCGATGCTGAATCCGCTGCGCGAGATCGCGGGCGTGGAAAAAGTGTTGTGTCCGCCGTCCACTTCGATTCCTGTTATCGCTTCCGCGCTGACAGGAACAGATATTGGACTCGGCGCGCAAAACATGCACTGGGAGGAGAAAGGCGCGTTCACCGGTGAACTCGCGCCGAACATGGTGAAGGAATTTTGCGGCTACGTGATCATCGGTCACTCGGAACGGCGCGCGCTGTTTGGTGAAACAGATGAGCATGTGAATCGAAAACTCCGCGCGGCGATGAAGGCGGGACTCATTCCCATCGTTTGCGTGGGCGAAACGCTGGATGAATACGAATCAGGTCGGACGGGGGAGGTTGTTTCGCGCCAGATCAAGCTTGGCTTCGCTGACGTGGATTCCGCCAGCGCGTCGCGCATCGTTGTCGCGTATGAACCGGTCTGGGCAATCGGCACGGGCAAAGCCTCCAGCGGGGAAAATGCCAACGGGGTGGTGAGGCAGGTGATCCGTCGCGCATTGAGCGAGGCGTTCAACGAGAATGTCGCGCAATCTATTCGCGTGTTGTATGGCGGTTCGGTGACGGCGTCCAACGCGTCCGAATTTTTCTCCCAACCCGAAATCGACGGCGCGCTTGTGGGCGGCGCAAGCCTTAAGCCCGATGAGTTCGTGGCGATTGCGAAAGCGGCATCAGGACGATAGACGATGGACCATAGACGATGAACCATCTTCAATCGTCCAGCGCCCATCGTCCATGGTCGTGACTGGGGAATTTGCATGAACCAACTTACAGGTTTCATCTGGTTCAGTCTTATGCTTGTGCCGCTGATCTTTCTTCAGCGGTTTTTGCATCGCGAACTTCAGGCGGTCTTCCTGATCGCCACCCGAAGCGGGCGATTTACGATTGGGTTGTTCCAGTTGATCTTTCTGCCCGGCGTATTTCTGCATGAATCGAGTCACTACCTAATGGCGAAGATCCTGCGCGTGCCCACCGGACGCTTTTCGGTTCTCCCGCGCCCGTTGCCTGATGGGCGGCTTCAAATGGGATATGTGGAGATCGCCCAGTCAGACATCGTGCGCGACTCGCTCATCGGCGCGGCGCCCCTGATCGCCGGGACGTTCTTCACCGCCTACGTGGCAGTGTATGCGCTGGACATGCGCGTGTTGTGGGACACCCTGCGTAATGGGCAGATGAGCATGTTTTGGATGGGAATCAACCTCCTGCCGACGGTTAACAACTTTTACCTCTGGGCATATCTTGCTTTCGTGGTCAGCAGTATGATGATACCCTCGCAGTCGGACCGCCATGCCTGGCTGGAGTTGGTTGTTTCAGTGGGCATCCTGTTCGTGGTTGCCTTGCTCGTCGGCGCCGGTCCGTGGATGCTGAGTACTGTCGCCCCGCTGGTAAGTGATTTTCTCAGTTCAGTGGCGGTGATCTTCGGTTTGAGCGCGGCGGTCCATGGGATGTTGGCTTTGCCTGTCATGCTCATTCACAAGTTGTTGACGCGCCTGACCGGGAGGGAAGTGAGATGATTGTTATTCTGCAAACCTGTCATAGAGGCGCGGAGAAAAAAATGGAGGCTCTCTGGGAATTGCAGTGATTGTTACGCCAGCAGTTGCACTGCTGGCGGGCGGCAGTGCAACTGCCGCCGGAACTGGCGGTTCATCACGGCAACTCGTAAAGACCCAATAAGAAACACTCTCTAACGACAACCGTGATCATGATCAGAACGAATAGTATGGCATAACTATTCGTTTTCATCCTAACTACCTGACACTTTCCTTTTTTTGGACGCAGATGAACGCTGAAAACGCTGGTAAAAACTTTTTTCTCCTGTTTGTTGAAAAATCCGCGTTCATCTGCGTTTTTCTGCGTCCCATTTTAAAAACTGTCAGGTAGGTAGTTTTCATCTCACTTCTCCAGCTCTGAGCCAGGAGATGGCTGACCAATTACGCCTTAACAGACCTGTAGGCTGAATAAACGGCTTCGATGCGGAATTAAACGCCTGTTGATCATGCCTGTTCCAAACTTGATAAAAGTTATATCTTTAGGGGATATTCATAACTTGGGCAAAAGCAAAACTTCGGTACAATTCAAGCAATGATCCAAACTTCCCCCCGCTGGTTTGACCTCGTCCGCGAAATAGCGAAAATTCTGGTTGCGATTCCCAGCGTTAGCCCGGATACGGGGGCAGAGAATCGTTGCGCGGAGAAAATCCGCGAGTTGCTCGCGGTTGAGTCTCTCTCTCCAATCTTCTGGGATACGGACGATGGGCGGAAAAATGTCGCGTGCTTGCTGAAGAGCAATAACCCAAACAACACGGGCAGGACGATCGTGTTGATGAGTCACTTCGATACGGTTGGCGTCGAAGATTTCGAGCGCTATGGCGACTCGAACATTGCGTATCAGCCTGATGAGTTGGCAAAAATAATGCAAGCGACTCTCGAACAACAAGGTTCACTGACAGCATCGGAAGGGTCCGCGCTGGCGGCGCTGCAAAGCGGCGAGTGGATGTTCGGTCGCGGCTCAGTGGATATGAAATCGGGCGCGGCGATCAACCTCTCTTTGATGCGCGAGTTTGCGCGTAAGCAGGAGAGCGGGAAAAGATTGATTGACGAACTCGCGGGTAATCTGCTCTTCCTCTCCTGTCCCGATGAAGAGACTGAATCGGCGGGGATACTTTCTGCCATCCCAGAATTGCTAAAACTCCGCGAAAAAGAAAACCTGACCTTCCTCGGCGTTATCAACACAGATTACACCGCGCCACGCGATTCGAATCAGGAAGCGCGTTTTGTGTACTCCGGCACAGTGGGGAAACTGCTCCCATCGTTTTACATCCTTGGCGCGCGGACTCACGTTGGCGAGATTTATTGCGGGGTAGACGCGTCGCACATCGCCGCAGAACTGGTTAGCCATGTCAACCTCAACTCCGACTGGACAGATTTGTGGCGCGGCTCGTTAGGAGGAGAAGAGACCGTTGAAGTTGCGCCTCCACCGGTGGCGTTGCATATGCGCGACCTCAAACTTTCGTACAATGTGGAAACGGCTGGCGAGGCATTTGTCTACTTCAACTGGCTGACGTTGACCCTCACGCCTGAAGAAGCCATGCTCAAAATGGATGAAACGGCTCATGCCGCGTTGGAGGCTGTTCGTTTGAGGCAGGAGGAATCGTTCAATGATTTTTCACTGCGAGGCGGGCAAACGCGTCCCCCGTTAACTTGGCAATCGGTTGTATTGGATTACGATGCGTTGCGCGAAAAAGCGAAGACGCGTTGGGATGCGGAGAATAATGCCAGAGATTTTTCAGAGTGGCTGAGAAGAAAAACTGAAGAATTCGCCGCGATTGCAAAGGACGGGCGTGAATTGAGTCGCATGATCGTCGCGGAATTGGCGAAGGTTGCGCAGATCGGCGGTCCCGCCGTCGTCGCGTTTTTTTCGCCGCCGTATTATCCGTCTGTTCAGCCGAGGGAGAATGAATTGACGCTGGCGGTGAAATCGGTTCTCGGAGAATCAAGCAGACACATTCAGTTCAGGGGTTATTACCCGTATATTTCGGATTTAAGTTATCTCCGTTTGGATAACGGCATTGAAGCCGATTCGCTGAAGAAGAACATGCCGTTGTTTGGAATGAAAGATAAGAAGAACGCGTTGTATTATTTGTTGGATTCGGCGAAGTGGAGCGACATCCGCGCATTGGATTGTCCGGTGGTGAACGTCGGTCCGTTCGGGAGCGACGCGCATGGGTTGTACGAGCGAGTCTACATGCCGTATTCGTTCGAGACCGCGCCGCAGATTATTTTTGAGACGATAATACGCGCGCTTGCCATGTCATTTTGAGCGGAGCGAAGAATCTCTGTCGCGGACACGAGACCCTTCGCTGTCGCGCCAGGGTGACACATTTGAAACAATGGAGGTAACGACATGATCGTTGGCATTCCAAAAGAAACACGTCCGTTTGAATACCGGGTGGGGCTGAATCCTGCCGGGGCTGAGATTCTCTCTCAGCATGGGCGCCAGGTCTACGTCGAGAGAGACGCGGGTGTGGGGGCGGGGTTCAAGGACCAGGAGTACGAATCTGCCGGCGCGCGCATCGTCTATTCAGGCGAGGAAATTTTCGCCCGCGCCGACCTGGTTTTGAAAGTGGCGCGTCCACTGCGCAGCGAATTGGATTGGCTCAAGCCCGGCGCGGCGCTTGCGGGCTTGCTGCATCTTGCCTCGGCGCGGCGCGATAAAGTGGATATGTTGCTCGAAAAGAAGATCACATCCATCGCGTATGAGCAAATCCAATTGGCAGACGGGTCCCTGCCGCTGTTGCGACCGTTCAGCCAGATCGCGGGGAGCATGACAGCGCAAGTGGCAGCGAGGTTGTTGCAAAATAATTGGGGCGGCAAAGGGATTTTGCTTGGCGGAGCGCCGAGTGTGCCGCCTGCCGAAGTGTTGATCCTGGGTTCGGGCGTGGTTGCCACGCACGCGACGCAGGCATTTCTTGGATTGGGCGCGCATGTGACCGTGATGAGCGACGACCTCGAGGGGCTGCAAAGAATCTTCGATCGATTCCCCGGCATTGTCACGTTGATCTCAACGAAACGAAACATCGAACGCGCGACGATCTATGCGGATGTGGTCGTCGGCGCGGCGCTGATTACCGGAGAGCGAACGCCGATCTTGGTGACGCGCGAGATGGTGGGCGCAATGAAACCCCGCTCGGTGGTCATTGACGTGAGCATCGATCAAGGCGGGTGTTTTGAAACGTCGCGCCCGACCACGCACGACCAGCCGACTTTTGTTGATGAAGGCGTCACTCATTATTGCGTGCCGAACATGCCCGGCGTTGTGGCTCGCACGGCGACGCACGCGTTCGTCAATGCCGCCATGCCCTATTTGATTCGCATGGCTGACGAGGGCATAGACGCCGCAATTGCAGATGACCCCGCGCTTGAGAGAGGCGTCAATACGTATCGAGGCGGGCTGGCGCATCTCAATTTGTTCGAGGAGCGATAATATGGATTGGACAAAGATCTACGAATCGCGCGTCACCTCCGCGCAGGAAGCGGTGAAGGCGGTCACGTCTGGCAGTCGCATCTTTCTGACGGGCAATGTCTCTGTTCCGCAAAAACTTCTCGGCGCATTGGCAGACTACGCTCCGAATCTCTCCGACGTGGAAATTTGCCAGGCGTTGACGATTGGTCCCGCCGATTATGTCAAGCCCGAACTTGCCGGGCACCTGCGCGTCAACACGATGTTCATCAGCGCGAACGTGCGCAAAGCCGTGCAAACCGGTCAGGCGGATTTCACCCCGGTTCTACTTTCGGAATTCCCCCTGCTCTTCAAGCGCGGCATTCTCCCGCTGGACGCCGCTCTGATCCATGTTTCCCTGCCGGATGAACACGGCTTTTGTAGTTTGGGGGTCGAGGTCGGTCTGACCAAATCTGCCGCGGAAACGGCGAAGATCATTATCGCCGAGGTGAACCAGCAAATGCCGCGCACGCTGGGCGACGCGTTCATTCACGTCAGCCGCTTGAACCACATCGTGCCGGTGGATTATCCCATTCCAGAAGCGCCAATGGGAGACGAGGGCGACCCCGCCATTGTGCAAAAGATCGCGGGCTTCATCGCGGAACTCATCCCCGATGGCGCGACGATGCAAATGGGAATCGGCGCGATACCCGACGCCGTGTTGAAATACCTGCGCGATAAGAAAGACCTCGGCGTGCATAGCGAGTTGTTCTCGGACGGCGTGATCGACCTCGTCAATGAAGGCGTGTTGACCGGGGCGCGCAAGTCGTTGCACCCGGGCAAGATCATCGCGGGCTTCATCCTCGGCACGAAAAAATTATACGACTGGGTGGACGATAACCCGCTGATCGAACTGCATCGCACGGAATATATCAACGATCCATTCGTCATTGCGCAGAACGAGCGCATGGTGGCGATCAACTCTGCCATCGAGGTTGACCTCACCGGTCAAGTTTGCGCCGACAGCATTGGGCCCAAGTTATACAGCGGCGTGGGCGGTCAACTTGATTTTATCTACGGCGCGTCGCGCTCGAAGGACGGGGTGCCGGTCATTGCCCTGCCAAGCACGACCCTGTTGAAAGATGGTACACTGGTGAGCCGCATTGCCGGGATGTTGAAGCAAGGCGCGGGTGTGGTGACCAGCCGTAATCACGTCCGATTCGTGGTGACCGAGTACGGCGTCGCCGACCTGTACGGCAAATCCATCCGCCAGCGCGCAACACAGTTGATCGGCATCGCGCATCCCGATTTCCGCGCGGAGTTGGAAAAGCAGGCAAAGGAATTGCATTATCTATAAGCCTGTCGCGTAGCGAGGAGAGCGCTTCGTTCCTCGCCATGACATCAAACGACAGCAACTCGCCGCAGGGCTTGGTGTTCTTGCCTGCGGTGAGTTTATTTTATTGAGGATGATATGACGCGTAATGTAAAAATTGTGGCGACGGTGGGGCCTGCCAGTAAAAGCGAAGAAACACTCGAGCAACTGATTCAAGCGGGCATGAATGTGGCGCGGATGAATTTTTCGCACGGCACGCACGAACAACATTTGGCTCGTATTGAATTGATCCGTAAAGTCTCAAAAAAACTTGGCGTGCCCGTCGGTATCTTGCAGGATTTACAGGGACCGAAGATTCGCGTGGGCGACCTGACAGCCCCGCTTCAACTTTCGGATGGGGAGCGGGTTTACCTCTATGCGACCGAGTCCGCGCCCCCGGAAGACAGCGGGCAAAAAATCCCGGTGGATTTTCGACAGCTCTTCGATTCAGTCCGACCTGCGGATCGGCTTTTGCTCGACGATGGGCGTCTGACGCTGGAAGTTGTCGCTGTGATCGGGCGCAACGCGTTGGCGGCGGATGTGGTGATCGGCGGTCCCCTGTCTTCGCACAAGGGGATCAATCTCCCTGGCGTGCGCCTGCGTATTTCGGGGTTCACCGAAAAAGATGAAGCCGACCTCGCCTTCGGCATTTCGCAAAATGTGGACGCGGTGGCGATCTCGTTTGTGCGCAGCGCGGAGGATGTGAAGAAGGTCCGCTATGCGATGGAGCGATTCTCCAATGGCAAACGCATGCCCATGCTCATTGCCAAATTGGAAAAGCCCGAAGCGCTCGATAACCTCGACGCGATTTTAGAGATTGTGGATGGCGTGATGGTGGCGCGGGGCGACCTCGGCGTGGAACTCCCGCCCGAACGGGTGCCGGCGTTGCAAAAGCACATCATCCGCGCGGCGAACGCGCGCGCCAAACTTGTTATCACTGCCACGCAAATGCTGGAATCGATGATCTCGAATCCGCTTCCCACGCGGGCAGAGGCGTCGGATGTGGCAAACGCGGTCTTTGATGGGACCGACGCGGTGATGCT
>Ga0138256_10000673_pt1 | contig 36831 bp, 34 predicted proteins | sample KNB2016incub_MG_FD_105486 | JGI IMG/M metagenome (GOLD analysis project Ga0138256, IMG submission 105486) | Active sludge microbial communities from wastewater in Klosterneuburg, Austria - KNB2014incub_MG | ecosystem: Engineered > WWTP > Activated sludge > Unclassified | place: Austria... | reverse complement strand
TACCTTTGCGCCCATTATTTAAAAACTGAGAATTACATGACATGCTCAGTTGCTGTTGCAAATAGTTTTTCTTTCGGGATGATTTGATCTCCCTGTTCACTTCCAACGGCCAAAAGCATGACACCGGTTTTCCAGACTTGAAGGAACCGCTGAATTACATGTGGCTATCGCAAAACAAATTACAATGAATGCATTTGAGGCCTTAGGCCTGAACGAACAATTGGTACAATCTGTTACCGATCTTGGATTTGAGAATCCAACAGAAATACAGGAAAAAGCCATCCCGGTTTTATTATCGGGCACCACCGATTTTATTGGACTGGCACAAACAGGTACCGGTAAAACCGCAGCTTTTGGTTTACCGTTATTACAATTAATTGATGCTGACCAGCGTCACCCACAGGCACTGATTGTTTGCCCTACACGTGAACTGTGTCTGCAAATTACCAACGACCTGGAAACCTTTAAAAAGCATAGCCGCAAAATTGCAACTGAAGCTGTATATGGTGGAGCGTCCATCATGATGCAGATACGTAACCTTAAAAAAGGTGTACATATAGTTGTAGCAACTCCCGGTCGTTTAATTGACCTGATAGAAAGAAAAGCCATTGACCTGCAAAAGGTAAAATATGTTGTACTGGATGAGGCTGATGAAATGCTGAACATGGGTTTCCGTGATGATATTGATTTTGTATTGAAGAATACCATCAACAGAGAGAGTACCTGGTTATTCAGTGCTACCATGCCACCCGAAGTAAGGGCTATCAGCAGGAATTATATGGATACGCCTAAAGAAGTAACTGTTGGCCGTAAGAACAGCGGCAATGTAAATATTGATCACCAGTTTTTTGTAGTGCCTGCTCATCAGCGTTACGAAGCACTTAAGCGTTTGATAGATTTTAATCCCGGTATGTACGCTATCATTTTCACCCGTACAAAAGCAGATGCACACAATGTTTCGGAAAAACTTTCGAAAGCCGGTTACGAAATTGAAGCATTGCATGGCGACCTGAGTCAGCAGCAACGTGATGCCGTAATGGGACGTTTCCGCAGTAAAAATTTACAGTTACTGATTGCAACTGATGTAGCTGCAAGAGGGATTGATGTGGATGGCATTACGCATGTTATCAATTACGAATTACCTGATGATATGGAAGTGTACACCCACCGCAGCGGACGTACAGGCCGTGCAGGTAAAACAGGTATCTGTTTGTCTATCTGCCACAGCAGGGAATCATACAAGATTCGTTCGCTGGAGAAAATGATCAATTCACAATTTCATAAAGTTGATGTACCATCGGGTAAAGATGTTTGCCGCAAACAGTTTTTCCATTTTATGGAAAAATTAATGCAAGCCGACGTTACCCATGGCGATTATGAAACTTATATGCCAGACCTGATTGAAAAGTTTGCTGATGTAAGCAAGGAAGAAGTGTTACAAAGAGTAGCCGCTTTAGAGTTCAGTCATTTTTTAAAGTATTATGAAAACGCAGAAGACCTGAACCGTACTGATGGCCGTGGTGAAAGAAGACAATCACCTGACCGTGGTGGAGATATGAATGGTAGCCGTAAAGAACGCACAAGCTTTAACCGTCGTGATAGTGGATACACTAGATTATTTATTAACCTGGGTACAAAGGATGGTTTTTACAAAGCCAGCTTCTTACAATTTATTTTAGATGAGAGCAATCTTAAAAAAGAAGTGCTTGGCAAAATAGATATGAGGGATATGAACAGTTGGGTGGAGATTGACCAGGCCAGTGCCGGTGCAATGATAAATGCCATTGATGGTAAAAGATATAATAACCGTACAGTTCGTATGAATGAAGCCGATGGTGGTTTTAAAAGACCAAGTGATGAGCGTGGAAGAAGCGACAGAAACGAAGGAAGAAAAAGGATTTATGCGCCGAAAGAGAGAAGATAATATATAGCAGAACTTAAAAGCCCTGAATTAAATTCAGGGCTTTTTTTTATACCAATTCAATCACCGTTATCTCCGGTAAAATCCCCACCCTGCCGGGGTAACCAATAAAACCAAAGCCGGGATTAACGTTTAGTTTCTGTTTGCCGTCTTCGTACAAACCCGCCCATTGCTTATACATATATTGTACAGGGCTCCATTTAAAACCAGGTATCTCCACGCCAAACTGCATACCATGTGTATGGCCGCTTAAGGTCAGGTCAATATCAGCATATTTGGGTTTTACTTCTGCATCCCAATGGCTGGGATCGTGGCTCATCAATATTTTAAAAGGATAATTTTCGGTACCGGCATGTGCAAGATCCATACGGCCGTGTTTGGGAAAACGAGCCTTGTTGCTCCAGTTCTCAATGCCCAGCAAGGCAATTTTATCTTTGCCTTTTTCCAATACCACATGTTCATTCATCATCAGGCGCCAACCAATATCAGCATGTGCCTTTTTCAAATTCTCCAGATTCTGTTCTTTTGATAATCCCTTATAAGGCCAGCCCACATAATCGCCATAATCATGATTACCCAAGGTACTGTAAACACCCATGGGTGCATTCAAAAGTTTAAAAACATCTTTGTAATCTTCCATTTCATCGGCACGGTCATTCACAATATCGCCGGTAAATAAAATAAGGTCGGCTTGTTCTTTCATTATTTTTTCAACTCCTGCAAGCACGGCTTTCTTATCGGTAAAACTGCCGCTATGTATATCGCTGATATGAACAATTTTTAAACCTTTGAATGAAGCTGGTAAATTATCAAAAGCCAACTGCATCTTTTTTACCTTATAGTTATATTTATTGCTGAAACCGTAAACAAAACTGCCAAACAAAGTTCCACCGGCAGCTAGTCCAAGCCAGCTAAGAAATGCCGAACGGCTGATGCCATCACTGGTCATGTCGTTTATTTCGGGATTATTATAAAATACTTTCCCGGCAACCCATTGTATTACTCTTCGTATATCATCTACCAGAAAGAAAACAATGGCTACCATTTTTGCCAGAAACAAACCAATTGCAGTTGCAAATAAATAGGTGCGGAATTTTTTACCCAGGAAATTATGATCGGTAAAAAGAAATAATAAAAAACTGATGATGGCCAGCGCAGATAATCCCCAGTACACTGCATAAATAATTGTTCTGGTTTTTGGTGATACAGACTGGCTTACTGCTTTTATTGCTTGGAAAATATAAGTATCCATCAAAATGGCAATGGCTATAAAAATGGTTGCTCCTAAAGGTGTCCGCATGTAGGGAGTTTGGGGTTATGAGTTATGGGTTTGTTCAACTGGATGTTCTGTAAATTTTTGTTTCAAATCGCCCCAGAAAATAAATTCATCGAGCTGCTGGTTTATTGCATGCAAAGTGTTTGCATCAATTATTTTTCCGTCTTTTGAAACAACACTGTTTACAATTGATATGGGCAGCTTGTTTGGATGAACAGTTATCTTGATATAATTCAATACATCTGCCAGGTGATCCATGCCTCGTAAGTTACCGGCCCGGCCCGAAGCCACACCGGTAAGCAATGCTTTTTTATGATACCACATTTCATGCGACCGGCTGTTATCGAACAACATCTTTAAAACGCCGGGGAAACTGCCATTGTATTCTGGCGAAATGATAATAAAATGAGTCGTTGGTTTTAGCACTTCATTTTCAATCTTTTCAAATGCGGTATCGTAATGCAGCACATCCATATCTTCCAGCGACAGGATTCCGGCCTCAATTCCTTTCACACCCAGTATTTGCTGATATTCCCGGGCAATCTTTAAGGTGTTACTGTCGCTCCTGTTTGTGCCCGATATAATGGTAATCATATATTCGTCTTTCAGTTTATTGTGTAATTTTTTCAATATTACAATTTAAGATGCATTATTGTTGTCCGGTTTTAGGCCGAATGGTTAAATTTGCCATCCTGACAGCATAAAACCAGACAAATAACGGGTTTTATATAAAGACGGCCGGGATTAATAAATATTTTAACATGCAGTTTACTTATTATGGTCATTCCTGTTTCAGTGTAACTGTAAACGGCAAAAATCTTTTGTTTGACCCGTTTATTACAGGCAATGAACTGGCAAAGGATATTGATATCAACAACATCGAAGCTGATTATATTTTATTGAGCCATGGCCACAGCGATCATGTGGCAGATGCAGAGGTTATAGCTAAAAGAACAGGTGCAACAATTGTAGCTGCTTATGAAGTGGCTATGTGGTTTGCAGCAAAAGGGATTGAAAAATATCAGCCCATGAATACCGGTGGTAAATGGAAATTTGATTTTGGAACTGTAAAATGTGTGAATGCCGTTCACTCATCCACTTTACCTGATGGAAGCAATGGCGGAAACCCGATGGGTTTTATCATTATAAATGAGGAAAGTAATTTTTATTTTGCCGGAGATACTGCATTAACGCTGGATATGCAGTTAATTCCAATGTTTGCCAATATTGATTTTGCCATACTGCCCATTGGCGACAATTTTACTATGGGCACCGAAGATGCCGTGAAGGCTGCAAAAATGATACAAACTAAAATGGTAATTGGGGTACATTACGATACCTTTGGCTTTATTAAAATTGATCATCAAAAAGCAATTGACCTGTTTAAAAAGAACGAACTGGAGTTAAAACTGCCGGTTATTGGAGAAACGATCACTTTATAACAGAACAAACGAGAAACCAGAAACCGAATATGGCGAAGATTATTGGAGTTGCAAATCAAAAAGGAGGAGTAGGAAAAACAACCACGGCTATTAACCTGGCGGCGAGTCTGGCAGTGCTGGAATTTAAAACCCTGCTGGTTGATGCTGATCCACAGGCTAACAGTACAACGGGTACCGGTTTCGACCTGCATAATATCACACAGAGCCTGTACGATTGTATGGTTAATGGTGCAGCTGCCAAAGATATGATCTTAAAGTCAGACATTCCATTCCTTGACGTACTTCCATCGCATATTGACCTGGTTGGTGCCGAAATTGAAATGATCAACTATCCCAACCGGGAAATGGTGCTGAAAAAAATACTGGATCCCATCAGGGATGAATACGATTTTATTGTGATTGATTGCTCTCCTTCTTTGGGCCTGATAACTGTTAATGCATTAACTGCAGCCGACAGTGTGGTTGTTCCGGTACAAACCGAATTTTTTGCATTGGAGGGATTGGGAAAATTATTGAACACCATTAAGATTGTACAAAACAGGTTAAATACTGAGTTAAAGATTGAAGGTATACTGATGACTATGTACGATGGCCGTCTTCGCCTTTGCAACCAGGTGGTAAGTGAAGTACGCAGGCATTTTGAAGAACTGGTTTTCAGCAGTATCATTCACCGGAATACCAGGCTGAGTGAAGCCCCCAGTTTTGGGAAGCCGGTAATTTTGTATGACGCCGACAGTAAAGGGGCTATTAACTATTTGAATCTGGCAAAAGAAATTTTGCAGAAAAACAATATGACTAAAATAAAAGAAACTGACAGGATAATTGAATAAAACAGCTGTTAGCTGTTAGCTGTTAGCTACGAGCCATTTGTCTCTGCTAACAGCTAACAGCTAACGGCTCAAAGCTAATAGAATGAGTACTCCCAATAAAAAAGACGCTTTAGGAAAAGGAATCAGAAGTTTATTACAGAACATTGATACTGATTTAAAAAACACTGCCGGTAATCTAAAATCGGAGTTGGTAGAAAAGACTGCTGCATCCATGCGTGTAACGCTGGACCAGATTGAAGTAAATCCAAAACAACCACGACGTGATTTTGATGAAGAATCATTAGGTGAACTTGCTGCTTCAATAAAAATGCACGACATCATTCAACCGCTTACAGTAAGCAGATTACCCAATGGCAAATACAGGTTGATTGCAGGTGAGCGGCGTTTCAGGGCATCAAAAATTGCTGGTATAAAAGATGTGCCGGTTTATGTAAGGCAGGCAAATGATACACAGCTTTTAGAATTATCGCTTTTAGAAAACCTGCAGCGTAAAGATCTTAATGCAATTGAGATTTCCTTGAGTTACAAGCGCCTGATGGATGAACTGGAATATACACAGGAACAGGTAGCCGAAAGAATGGGAAAAGAAAGAAGCACAGTTGCCAATTATATCAGGTTGCTGAAATTACCACCGGATATTCAGGTGGCTGTACGTACAGCTGTTATCAGCATGGGACATGCCAGAGCATTAATAAATGTAGATGTGGTTGATAAGCAACTATACATTTTCAACGAAATAAAAAAGAGTGGACTTTCTGTACGGCAGACAGAAGCACTTGTAAGAAAGCTTTATACATCTCCTGTTAAAGTTGCTGTAAAACCCACGCTGCCGCAAAATTTCAAAAAGATAGAAGATAATTTAGCATCAAATTTTAATACCCGTGTTAAAATGAAACATGGCAAAAAAGGCAATGGCAGTATTTTGTTTGAGTACTACTCGGTTGAAGAGTTGAACGCCTTGCTTGATAAGTTTAACATTAATGTAAGTTGATGACAAGAGTTTTCATATCTGTTCTTTTTATAGTTTTTTTTCTTTACAGCCAAACTGCAGGTGCACAAAAAACTGTTACAGATTCAACAGGTAAACCCGTTGTAGAAAAGAATAAAGGTGTGTTTTCGAAAAACGATCCCGCAAAAGCATACAATCCACGTATTGCAACATACCGTTCGGCAATTTTACCGGGATGGGGACAGGTTACCAACAAAAAATACTGGAAAGTTCCAATTGTGTATGCTGCTTTAGGAATTACCACTTATATATTTTTTGACAACATAAAAACATATAACGACGCAAGAAGAGCGTATGCAAATGCGATTGATGGCGACCAGACAAATAATTATTTAGTTCCTCAGCCCTATTTCACCATAATAGATCAACCCGAAAGAATTAAAACTTTCAGGAACCAGGTAAGGCAGAATATTGATTACACTGTTTTATTCTTTATTATTTTCTGGGGGCTGAATGTTGTAGATGCAACCGTTGATGCTCACCTGAAAACTTTTGATGTAAGTGATGACCTCAGTTTACAGATAAGGCCAGGTTACAGTCAGCTTGCGAATACCAGCGGTATAAGTATTGTGCTCAACATAGGTAAAACTCACTCAAAATAATTAACTTCACTTTTCTGGTGAAGTTTTTTTAATTCCTTAATTATTACAATGAAAATTGCATTGATTGGCTATGGCAAAATGGGTAAGATCATTGAATCAGTTGCTGAAGAACGTGGGCATACCGCAGGTTTAAAAATTGATATTGACAATATTGCACAGTTTACCAAAGGGAATCTGCAAACCTGCGACGTAGCTATTGAATTTACCGGGCCACACAGTGCAAAAGAAAATATTTTAAAATGCCTGGATGCCGGCATACCGGTTGTAAGCGGCAGTACAGGCTGGCTTGAGGACAAAGCTGAAATTGATAATTTTTGTAAAGAGAAAAACGGCAGTTTTTTATATGCAAGTAATTTCAGTGTGGGTGTAAATATATTTTTTGAGCTGAATAAAAAACTGGCGCAGTTGATGAAACAGCAGGACAGTTATGAGATCAGCATGGAAGAGATTCATCACACACAAAAAAAAGATGCTCCGAGCGGCACAGCCATCACTTTAGCCGAACAGGTCATTGAAGCAATTCCACTTAAAAAAAACTGGGTTAACAATGAATCTGAAAATTCCGCAGAACTGGTGATCATCAGCAAACGTGAAGATCCGGCTCCCGGCACACACAGCATAAAATACAGTTCGGTTATTGATGATATTGAGATCATTCATACCGCACACAGCAGGCAGGGCTTCGCTTTGGGCGCAGTACTGGCTGCCGAATATATTCATGATAAAAAAGGAATCTTCAGCATGAAAGACATCCTTGGTTTATAAATCCAGAAAGCCAACACTATATGCTCTTCAAAAAAACCTCACTTTTATTTCTCATCATTTTTTTTGCTGTTACAATAAATGCTCAAACTGTCAATATCGACAGCCTTCAGTTTATCGTTAAGTTCAATCCTGATAATCTGGAAAAAGTTAACGCCTATAAGGCACTTTCTATGGCTTTGATCTTTAAAGATTTTGATGAGTGCCAGGCAATGGCATCAGACGGGGCCAGGCTTGCCGAAAAACTAAAAGATATCAAATCGCTCAGCAGGTTGAAACTAACAACCGGACTGAGTTGGTATTTTAAAGGATCTTACGATAGTGCAGCAGTGTATTATTATAAAGCACTGGACTTGCTTAAAAATGAAAATTCTCCGGAGGCCAGAGCCGGCGTTTTAAATGAATTGGGAAAACTGTACCGCAAAACTAAAGACCTTGACCGTGCTTTACAGATGTATGATGAGGCCTATGCTCTGTATAAAAAAGAAAATGATGAGAATGGAATGGCCACCATATTAAACGAATCGGGTGTGGTATTTGAATATAAAGGAGATTATACCGAAGCCATAAAAAGATACAAAAGTTCCTTAGCTATCCGTGAAAAAATGAATGACCAGGTAGGCATTGGCTATAGCTATAATTTTTTAGGAGGTGTATACACAATACAGAAAAATTTTACGCAGGCCGAAATTAACTTGCTAAAATCATTGGAGATCAGAAGACAATTAAAAGACAGTTTTTCTATTGCATTAAGCCATGGTGATTTGGGATACATGTATAAGGAACAGGGGAAATTTGACAAAGCTGCAGAACAATATAACTTAAGTAACGCAATTGCTGCAAGCATGAATTATGCAGATTTGATGTTATCAAACTATCGGGAGCTGGCAGTAATTGCTGAGAAAAAAGGAGATTACGCTGCATCGCTTGGTTATTATAAAAAACATTCGATACTTAAAGATTCGATTTATACAGTGGATAAGATGAAGCAGATAGAACAGCTGAATGCAAAATATCAAACTGAAAAAAAAGAACAACAACTGAAACTGCAAAAAGCAGAAATAGTAAGGAAAAATTACCTTCTTTGGGGGTTAACCGTAGCTGTATCACTCCTCTTTTTATCGGGTATTGCGTTTTACAGAAAGCGGCAGATACAAAATAAACTGACACTGCAGGCTGCAGTAATGAAACAACAGGATTTGGCCACCCGGGCCATCATTCATGCCGAAGAAAATGAACGCAGGCGTATTGCTGCCGACCTGCATGATGGTGTTGGGCAAATGATGAGCGTTGCTAAAATGAACCTCTCGGCCATTGAAAGTGAAATATCTTTTAAAGATGAAACACAAAAAATTTATTTTGATAAGGTAATCAGCATGGTTGATGAGAGTTGTAAAGAAGTAAGAAGTGTAAGCCACCAGATGATGCCGAATGCACTTTTAAAAAGCGGGCTTGCCAGCGCCATAAAAGAGTTTATAGATAAAATAGATAACCGCATTATAAAAATAAACCTGCACACAGAGGGGCTTAATGAAAGGGTGGATGGTAATACAGAAACAGTACTATACCGGGTGATACAAGAATGTGTGAACAATGTAATAAAGCATTCGGGTGCAAATAACCTGGATATATCTTTGATAAAAGATACAGATGGCATCTCAGCTACAATTGAAGACAACGGCAAAGGCTTTGATACTGCTGACGGACAAAAGTTTGAAGGAATTGGTATAAAAAATATAAGATCAAGAGTTGGTTTTTTAAAAGGCACTGTTGATTTCGACAGTTCTCCCGGTAAAGGAACACTTGTTGCCATACACATTCCGGTCATGTCTTAATTTTGTATTACATTTAGATAAATTGCAAGAGCCGTAAGAAAGGAACCACCATGAAAAACTTAAAAATTATTTTAGGGATTGTAGATGACCACCAGATTGTAATTGATGGGTTAAAATCTCTGTTGCATGGACACGACCAGTTTGAAGTAGCAATAGAATGTACTCAGCCACTTGATATGATTTCGCTGATAGAAAAAAAACCGATTGATATTTTACTGACCGATGTGATGATGCCCGGCATGAATGGTGCAGAATTATCAAAAGCCGTTCATCAGCAATTTCCCGATATAAAAATACTGGCACTTTCCATGAGCGGTCAGGGCAACCTGGTTAACCAGATGATTGATGATGCTGATATTGCCGGGTATGTTTTAAAAAATATCGGCAAGCAGGAACTTATTAAGGCTTTGGAAAAAATCTCCTCCGGTGGTATATACTTCAGTGAAGAAGTGCTGGAAGAAATGACCAGAGCCAGTGAAATGAAAAAAGAAAATGAAGAAGCCCGTTTAACATCCCGTGAAATTGAGATTGTTCAGTTAATTGAAAAAGAAATGAGCAACAAACAGATTGCCGAAAAATTATTCCTGAGTGAACGTACTATTGAAACCCATAGGAAAAACATCTTCCGTAAGACAAATACAAGCAGCGTTATTGGTTTAGTTAAATATGCTTACGAACATAAATTAATTTAAACTCTTAAGAATAGTACTTATAAATTATCAAACATATCTTTCACCATTCTCTCCAGGGCAAATTCCTCCTTCCAGCCCCAGTCCTTTCTTGCAACAGAATCATCTATACTCTGTGGCCAGCTGTCGGCAATGGGTTGGCGATAATCCGGTTTATAGCTGATTGAAAAATCTGGTATATGTTTTTTCACTTCAGCAGCTATTTCCTTTGGCGAAAAACTCATACCCGATATATTGTATGATGTACGGATAGAAATCTTAGATGCATCCGCTTCCATCAGTTCAATGGTAGCCCTTATCGCATCAGGCATATACATCATGGGCAGGTAAGTGTCTTCACGCAAAAAACATTCATATTTTTTTTCTTCCAGTGCTTCATGAAAAATCTCTACGGCGTAGTCGGTTGTTCCTCCGCCCGGTGCACTTTTGTAACTGATAAGGCCAGGGTAACGCAAACTCCGCACATCAATACCATAGCGGTGGTTGTAATAATTGCACCAGAACTCACCTGCATATTTGCTGATGCCATACACAGTGATCGGCTCTATAACGGTTTGCTGCGGGCAATTTTGTTTTGGCGACGTTGGACCAAAAACAGCAATGGACGAAGGCCAATAAACCTTATGCAGGTTCTCTTCTTTTGCAATATCCAGTACATTCAACAGGCTCTGCATATTTAAGCTCCAGGCCAGGTTTGGATTTTTTTCGCCGGTAGCCGAAAGAATAGCTGCTAATAAATAGATTTGTGTAATCCCCTGGCGGATCACCTGCACATGCAGCATTTCCTTGTTCATCACATCCAAACTTACATAAGGGCCGGTGCCTTTCAATAACTCGTTTTCTTCCCGTAGGTCAGAAGCAATTACGTTGGCATCGCCGTATATTTTCCTTAAAGCCAAAGTAAGTTCCACTCCTATTTGCCCGCTGGCGCCGATAACCAATATTCTTTCTTTTATCATAGCAAGTCATTTAAAACACGAATTTCATCGAATTACACCAATTACACGAATTTTTAGTGTAAAAATTTTCATTCCGCAAATCGTATGATTCATAAAATTGTAAAATCAAATTACACCCTAACTTTGCAGCATGGAAAAACACCTGAAAGATTTATTCAGTAATCAGCAATACAACGAAAACAATTTCTTCCTAATTGCCGGGCCATGTGTAGTGGAAAGTGAAGAAATTGTAATGGGTATTGCTGAAAAAGTTTCAGCAATCTGTAAGAAACTTGAGATACCCTATATTTTCAAAGCATCTTACCGAAAAGCAAACCGTACATCGGCAAATTCGTTTACCGGCATTGGCGATGAGAATGCTCTAAAACTGATTAAAAAAGTTGGAGAACATTTTTCTTTACAAACAACAACCGATATACACACAGCCGAAGAAGCCACCATGGCTGCGGAATACGTTGACATTTTACAAATCCCTGCTTTTCTTTGCAGACAGACAGATTTATTAATAGCGGCTGCAAAAACAGGCAAAATAGTAAACGTAAAAAAAGGCCAGTTCTTAAGCGGCCCCTCCATGAAATTTGCTGTTGAAAAAATAAAAAATGAAGGCAATGATAAAGTAGGGTTGATTGAAAGAGGCAATACTTTTGGTTATACCGATCTGGTGGTTGATTACCGCAACATCACCTGGATGAAAGAAATTGGAGTACCGGTAATTATGGATTGTACACATGCTTTGCAACAACCCAATCAAACCGGCGGCGTTACTGGCGGCAATCCCGAATTGATTGAAACCATTGCCAAAGCTGCTATTGCAACGGGTGCAGATGGATTATTTATTGAAACACACCCAAATCCTGCAGAAGCAAAAAGCGATGGTGCAAATATGCTTAAGTTAGATTTACTGGAAAGTTTGCTTGAGAAATTGGTAAGGATAAGAAAAGCACTATAAAGTCAAAATTCAAAAGGCAAAATTCAAAAAAGAAGCGGGTTAAGTACAAAGACTCCAATTTTTACTTTTAACTTTTACAGGTATTTCAACGGATTCCTCCTCCCGTTCAAAATATATCTTTTAATATTCATCCAAAAAGCTACAAAAAGGTAAATGATAACCGGCGATCCCAATGTCATAAACGACATATAAATAAAATACTTACGGATTGTTGAAGTAGCGATGCCCATTTTTTCACCAATGGCTGAGCATACGCCAAACACATGCCACTCGATAAAATGTTTGAAGCGGTTCATACTGCTAAATTAAATACAAATTAAACATAAAACAAAGGCTTTAAAAAATGCTCCGGTTTTAGTAAATTTGCAATCCAGTTTGGAACAAATGAAGATTTGCCGATTTGAGCATCGAAAAATGCACTAAAAAGCACCCATTTCCAAATTAATAGATTTCCAAATCATCAAATTACCACCATGGCCTTCGACATTGACATGATCAAAAAGTTGTACAGCAACTTTGGCAGCCGTATTGAGGCTGCCCGTAAAGCAACCGGCAAACCGCTTACTTTAACCGAAAAAATTCTATACGCCCACCTTTGGCAGGGAGCAGCTACTACTGCTTTTGAAAGAGGAAAAGACTATGTGGAGTTTGCACCGGATCGTGTAGCTATGCAGGATGCAACGGCCCAAATGGCTTTGCTACAATTTATGCAGGCAGGCCGTAAACAGGTTGCTGTACCTTCTACCGTGCATTGCGACCACCTGATACAGGCAGAGGTTGGCGCAGATGCGGATCTTACAAAAGCAAAAAATCAGAATAAAGAAGTGTACGATTTCCTGGCTTCAGTTTCAGATAAATATGGAATTGGTTTCTGGAAACCCGGTGCAGGTATCATTCATCAGGTAGTTTTAGAGCAATATGCATTCCCCGGTGGCATGATGATTGGAACCGATAGCCATACAGTAAATGCTGGTGGGCTGGGTATTGTTGCTATTGGAGTTGGTGGTGCCGATGCATGCGATGTAATGGCAGGTTTACCCTGGGAACTTAAATTCCCAAAACTGATTGGCGTAAAATTGACCGGCAGATTAAGTGGCTGGACGGCTTCAAAAGATATTATTTTAAAAGTAGCCGGCATTCTTACCGTAAAAGGTGGAACCGGCGCAATACTTGAATATTTTGGTGACGGCGCAACATCATTGAGCTGTACTGGAAAAGGAACCATTTGTAATATGGGTGCCGAGATTGGTGCAACCACTTCTATTTTTGGTTACGATCCTAAAATGGCTGAATATTTAAAGGGTACCGACAGAGCAGATGTGGCTGAGGCTGCTGATGCTATTGCTGAGCACCTGACTGGTGATGCTGATGTATATGCAAATCCTGAAAAATATTTTGATCAGGTGATTGAGATTAATTTATCGGAACTGGAACCACATATCAATGGACCATTTACTCCTGATTTAGCTTGGCCAATTTCCAAATTTGCAGATGCCGTTAAGGTGAATGGATGGCCAGATAAAATGGAAGTAGGTTTAATCGGTTCATGTACTAATTCTTCTTATGAAGATATTACACGTGCCGCTTCTATTGCCAAACAGGCATCGGATAATAATTTTAAAGCAAGGGCAGAGTTTACCATAACGCCCGGCTCTGAGCAGGTACGTTATACAGTTGCAAGAGATGGATACCTGGATACCTTTGAAAAAATGGGTGGAGTGGTTTTAGCTAATGCCTGCGGACCTTGTATCGGCCAGTGGGCAAGACATTCAACCGATCCAAACAGAAAGAATTCAATCGTTACTTCATACAATCGTAATTTCTCAAAAAGAAATGATGGTAACCCCAATACACATGCTTTTGTGGCTTCGCCAGAAATAACAACTGCATTAGCCATTGCCGGTTCGCTTTCATTTAATCCGCTTACCGATTACCTCACTAATGATAAAGGAGAGAAATTTAAACTGGAAGAACCATTGGGTATTGAAATGCCCCAGAAAGGGTTTGCTGTTGAAGACGCAGGTTTCCAGGCACCGGCTGCTGATGGCAGTGGAGTTCAGGTAGTCGTTTCGCCAACATCCGATCGTTTGCAGTTATTAGAACCATTTAAGGCTTGGGAAGGTACAGACCTAAAAGGATTGAAATTATTAATAAAGGCAAAAGGGAAATGTACTACCGATCATATTTCCATGGCTGGCCCCTGGTTAAAATTCCGTGGCCATTTGGATAATATCAGTAACAATATGCTGATTGGAGCGCTTAACTTTTTCAATGAAAAAGTGGATACTGTTAAAAACCAATTAACCGGTGAATATGGTACGGTACCCGGAACACAAAGGGCTTACAAAGCCGCTGGTGTTGGTTCAATCGTTGTGGGTGATGAAAATTATGGCGAAGGGTCATCCAGGGAACATGCTGCCATGGAACCGAGGTTCCTGGGTGTACGTGCTGTACTGGTAAAATCATTTGCCCGTATTCATGAAACCAATTTGAAGAAGCAGGGCATGCTTGGTTTAACTTTTGCGGATAAGGAAGATTATAATAAGATACAGGAAGACGACAGCATTGATATTATCGGCTTAACAAGCTTTACACCAGGCAAACAGTTGCAAATGGTATTTAACCATAAAGATGGTACGTCGGATACCATTAATGTAAATCATACTTATAATGAGCAGCAGATTGAGTGGTTTAAGTCAGGGGCTGCTTTAAATATCATCAGGAGAGAGTTTGAAAAAAATAAGTAGTCTGAGATACCAATGTAATTAAATTTAAAAATCCAACTCCTTTGAGTTGGATTTTGTTTTTATAAAATTTCACTTTCTCCCTGGGGATATATAACACGTGTCAGATTGAATTTCTAGGCGCAAATTGTATTTATTAACAGTGATTTCATCACCGCCACTTTTTTCCTTTTTGATATCCCGGTTACCGAGCTGTCGTTCATAATAATTCTGCCGTTGGCCAAAACCTGCCTGATAAACTTTCTGTTTATTAAATGACTCCTGTGAATTCGGATAAACCCAAAAGGAGTCAGCAAGGGTTCAAACTGTTTCAGCACTTTGGCTGTAACTATTGAAAAATGATCGTCGAAATATATTTTAGTGTAATTACTTTTTGCCTCCAGCCTGATAATCTGCCCAGGAAAAAAATACTCTTTGCCCCGGCTTGAATAAAGAATTAATATAGCCGGGGTATCCATTTGCTCTTTCATTATTGTTTGCATATACTTAATTTATCTATGCCCTGTTATTGTAAGTGCTTTTCCAGCTTCTATGATACATACCACATTATTGCGATAAGGCGTGAGTGATTTACATATCGCATCTGTAATATCCACGTCCACATTGTGGTAAAGCAACACTACTGTATTGCTATCCGGTATTTTGTTATTGCTCCAGGTTGCAGGCTGGCTCCATTTACCGGATTGTACAGAAGTAACAACCGAATCTTTTTGCCATTGGGTAATGCTCCAGTTATTGTTGCTGCTGTCCCTTGCCCGCAGGTACAATGTGTGAGCGCCCGTTGGTACATTTTCTATCGGAATGTGAAAACTAAAACTCCCGTCTTCCATAGGCGTACCAAAAGTTATGGGTGTTGCACTGCCGGCACCGGGATCAGTATTGAAAAAGTATTCGACACCCGCAATAGTATAAATGCCATTATTAAATACTTCCACATTACGTCTCGAAGTTAATGACCAATTACCATCGTTATCTTTAAAACGGGTGTAGAGTTTGTGATAGCCTATGGATAAAGCCCCCGTAGCTGCTGTAAAATTCTGAAGTATTGCAGAGTCCTGTGGAGTAACTGTAATGACACTGGCAGCCTCAAACCCGGGGTCGGTATCAAAAAAATATTCACCGCTCACAATCCTTTTATTAATGTCTGATGAGATTACTTCAACATGCCTTCTGGCAACGATGCTCCAGTTCCCATCGCTGTCTTTTGTACGGATATAAACTTTGTGATATCCAACCGGGACATTTGTAAGAGCAATATTGAAGTTGTAGCTACCGTCTGGCAATGGGTTTGCAAGTGTTATTAAAGTATTGTTGCCAACACCTGCATCGGTATCAACAAAATACTCGGCGTACACCACATTCTGCGCAGCTGCGGTTGCACCATAAAACATTAGTACGCAAATGATCAAAATATTCTTCATGGCTGTTTATTTAATGATTCTTGCCTTTATAGTTACCGGAAGTCCTGATGCATCTGCCACACCCGAGGTTAAAATATCATAAATTACAGGTATGGCAGCCAACCCCGAAAGTGTATAGCGGCTTACAACAGATGCGCCGCCAAAAGCACCACGGTCTGTGCCATCAGACCCATTATTACTTCCGGGGGAAGCAGGTTTTAATTGATACTTACCATCGTTTGATGGGGAAGAAACAAACAATGTGGTCTGATCTGCAACCACGATATTATTATTATCGGTTCCAAACTGCCCAACTGCTGCGGCACTGATATTATAGGACACACTCGAACTGGTTATACCATTGTTTACATCAACGGTTGCTCCCGTTGTTTTAAGTATATTATTCTGAAAATTGCTGCACAACAATTTTATAGATGGCAAGCTTCCGCTTAAAGCAGGGCAATCAAAAACATTGTTTCTACATTCATCTGCAAAATATATAGTAGCGCCTGAAAAAAGTAATAATGTGCGTTTTGTAATATTGTTATTAAAAATAAAGTTAGAAGGAAACCCAAGATTGCTAACTGTAATGCAGCTTGCGTTGCTATTCGTTGTATTTGCAAAATAATTTTGCAGTACATATATATCTGAACTGGTAGCAGGTACATTGAGGTCATAGTCAATCCGGCAACGTTTAACTGTAATATTGCTTACACCTGAATTAATACCAACACTAATACTACCGGTAATATGCACTCCTATGAGTTGAGAGCCCCCTGAGCCGGTAGCAAATGTGATATAAGAAAGTTTCGATTCAAGTAAATTGTTTGAGGTATTTGGATTATCCGTTAAAAAATAACCAGGGCCAATAATTATAAGTTTCTTTGTCAGGGTAATTCCGGTGTACTCGGCAACAGCACCTTCCAGGTGAATGGTATCGTTATTCTGAACGCCGCCATACCCATTAGGCTGCAAAAGCTGGGAGAATACGGGATTCGCAGGTGTTCCACCCAGGTTATCTCCCCACAGGGTGGTACCATTATAATTTGAAAGTATATTCACCCGCCAAATTCTGGCCTGGGCCGGTTGTAGGGATGCAATAAACAGCATCAAAAAAGCAGCTGACAAAATTTTAAACTTTTTCATTTGTGTAGGTTTTATTAATAATCAAATAAATAAAAAATTGCAATTTATTTTTCACACAGGAAGTTTTAGTAATACTGAATTTCCCTGTTCACATACTCGTATACTTTGCTGTCGAAAATTATTTTCCTTCGGGGAACAGAACTACTGCTCACAGGCTTTCCTTTTGTTTCTGCTGCAGTCCGTATATAAATAACCTGCTGGTTATCTTCCATCCAAACGGTCCATTCCAGGCCGGTGTCTTTCCCGGTTTCATACAATTTTCCATTTTTTTTCTGCAATGTCATAATAACGCCATCCCCTTCTGTTTCAAGATGCAGGTATTCACCATAAGGAAAATCGCTAACGGGTTTGCCATTTTTCTCTATAAGTTTATAGGATCCACACCATTTGTTACACATGGTTTCAATTGCGGCGGCGCCAAGTTTATATGACGTTGTTTTTGCCTCACTCATTATCTCCGCATCCTGTTTTTTATTATTCTCTACCGCTGGCTTTACATTATTTTTCTGTGCAGGCAGGTTATGTGCCATAAGTTCCTGCGTAGTGGTATAGCTTCCCAACAATATATCCTTTCCCTTTTCAATGGCTTTGATTTTTCCAATACCTATTGCATAATACAGATCCTGTGTGTTCACTTCCATAACCTCGTCCATTAATTTAATGCTGACAGATCTTTTTATGTGGATAACAGATGAATACGCTTTGCCGCCGGCTGTTACTGTTAAACCTGCTTCCATAATTTCGCTGGTAATAATTACAGGATTGCCATTTACAACCTGTACATCTGTCCATTTATCGCCAATATTCCCTGCCTTTAATTCGGTGAATGAAAGAAATATACCGCTGCCGGTTTTTTCCGTTTCCCAGATAGGTGTTTTTTTATAATCAGGCTTGTTATAGTCTGAGGGAAATATTGAATAGTCTTCCACATAACCTGTTATCCGTGTATTATAGTCTGGCATTTCGGAGTACATTTTTACCGAACCGGCATCACAGTAATAGTAAATAATTGTGTTATCCCTGTTTGCATCATCACTGCTAATCTTATATCCTTTTATAGCTTTACCACTTTTCAGCACTTTGTCTTTTACGGAAGTATATGTTTCTGAGATCCTGTGTTCGCCCATTATATTATTTCTCCTGTAGGTAAATTGCATGCCGTTCACCAACGGGAAATAACCGCATAAATCGATATTACCTTTTTCAGTCGCTGCAGGTTTTGATTTCGAAGCATCAGGTTTTGTATCTGTTGCCCCGGCATACTTCACCGATTTAAGAAAGCTGATAAATTCCTGATCGTATTTACCAAATGATCTTGTGGGTGCTTCACAAAAAAATGTAACCGCCTTGAGGCCATTTACAACACATCCAAAATAAAGGCTGTCCCTGTTATTGAAACTGGCTTTACACAAATGGCCATTAATAAGGCCCAGTTTTATACTTTCTCTTGAATCAAAAAAGTGGGAAGGCTTAAAACCTGTCTGCCTGATCTTATTCATGAAATAATCATTGCCATACACTTTTTCAGCAAGCTGTTCCACCATAAAACTTATGGATGGTTTCGAATTATCGCCGGCTACCGGCTCCCGCTGAAAAGAAAATGCCGATGCGTTCCCTCTTTTCTCATTATGTTTTAATACCCAGTTTTCATTAGGCATCACGTACTCTATATTCGTGCCTTCAATTTTATCAGCCTGTGCATATACATTTGTACTTAGCAACAGCAGTTTGCAGAAAATAATGAGGATAAAAAAAAGATACCGTTTCATAATATTTACTTTAAATGAAAGACTTTATTTTATTCCGAAATCATATGCTTTAGGATTTGCCGACCCACTGGCACTCATGGAACCTGCATACATAAAACAGTATTCTCCAGGTTCAAGTTTTTCTTCAAAATAAATTTCGTAAATGCCATTTTCAAGCTTGCTGTATTTGAACGATACTTTCTGCTTTTCGTCAACGCCCTGTGCAGTTCCCGAATAATCGTTTCCCGAAGCAACCACAACATCACGTACCTTTTTAGCTTTCCCTGTAATAAATTTTACAAGCATAAACTCGTTCGGGCTGGTTGCGCTGGTAAACCAAAGCGGAGCCTGGCTGTTTATACCGGCATCTTTTTGAGAATTAAAAACAAAATAGAAGACCGGCTTATTATTTTCGAGTTGTGCGTTGGCATTGGGGCCGCTCAATGACACTTTAATTGTACTTTTAGCAAAGCCGCCGCTTATATTCCTCATAAAAGCGCCGCTGTTCTTTGTTTGCGAATACACTGTTGGTTCAAGCTCTGTAGTGCCGTTTTCTTTTTTGAAATAAATACCTGAACCTTGCTCTTTAAGCTCCAAAATCACAGGGCTGCTGCCGGTTGATTTGGCTGTAACTGCAGTCTTTGTTGTTTGTGTTTTATTACCCGCTGCATTCATTTTTTCAGTCATGGCGATAATAACTTCATCCTCCACCCCTGCTTTTTTCAATTTCAAAATTGATTGGGCATCCGTCTCAAAATTGCAGGTGGAAGAACTGATAACTGTTTTTAGTACTTCTTTACTTATGCCAGCTGCCTTAAGTTCAAGTATGCTCTTATTTGTGATTACTTCTTTGTTTTGAGCGTATAAATAAACAGGACAGATAAAGACCATTAGCAAGAATATTAAAATTGCTGCCAGGTTGGCTTTGGAAAAGCGGTAAATAGCCGGCTGATTCATTTGTAACTTTTGCATAAAATAGTTTTTAGGTGTTATTTGAATTGATTTTGTTTTAGAATTCAAACTTACTGCAGCAGTAAGCCCTTGGCAAGCCACACTTATTTTTTGTTGCTTCCCGCTTATTTTCTGCGAAGAATTGTCTTTTTTTTGAATATTTCAGGGTATCTTAATACTGCCAAACTATAAATTCATCTAAACCCGCATATATGAGATTTACCTTGATATTGGTTTTCTCCATTTTAATAGGTAAAGTATTTTATAGTCAGAGTACCGCAGATAAAATTGATTCGCTGAAAGAAATAATAAAAAACCGGCCCATTAAAGACAGCAACCGAATAAAAGACCTTTTGAATTTTTCTTATGCTATAATTTATGAGGATGCACATGAAGCAATGAAATATACTGACGAGGCATTAGATGCTTCATTAAAGATTCAGTGGAACAGCGGAATTGCTAAATCATACAGGCAAAAGGCTTCTATTTTTTATGTGCTGTCCGATAATTTGCAATCATTGGAATATTGCCAAAAAGCATTAAAAGCAGGAGAATTTTTAAAAAACAGCCTGTTTGATGCTTCAGTGTATAATAACATGGCAAATATTTATGCTGACCTTAAACAATACACAAAGGCATTGGAATATTATAATAAACTGCTTAGTAGCGCAGAAACTGCAGAAAGCAAAGTCAATATTGTGATTGCCACCCTCAATCTGGGAGCTGTTTACGCTGAGATGAACGATCCGCAAAAAGGGAAAGCATTTTTTGAGCGGTCTTTAAAAATTGCAAAAGAAGAAAACAATGGCCCCTTTATAGTTGCCATTCTTAACAACCTGGGAAAGGCCAATGAAAAAATGGGGAATTACACTGATGCTGTCAATTATTATGAACAGGCAATTAACCTTGCCGATTCCGCAGGAAATATGAATATCAAGGCAAATGCTCTAAATAACCTGGGTATTGTAAACTATAAACTGGGAAATTATTCAGAGGCACTGAGGTTGAGTAAGCATTCACTTGTACTTGCAAAAGAGACAGGTGATATCAGTTGGCAGGCAAATGCCTGGCAAACGCTTAGTGAAATTTATGAAAAACAAAACCAGTTTGCCAGGTCACTGGATGCCTATAAAAATTACATCAGTTTAAAAGACAGTGTTCTGGGAGATGAAAAAAGACAGGAAATTGCAAAAAAAGAGATGCAATTTGAGTTTGAAAAAAGAGAAGCTATTACTCAAACTACCCACCAATCCGAAATCAGCCAGCAGAAAACAACTAAGAATGCCCTGGCAGCAGGTGCAGGCATATTAACTCTCGGCGGCATAATCTCTTTTCTGTTTTACAAAAGAAAGAGAGATGCGGTGCAAAAACAAAAAGAGGCTGAATTTAACACAGAGGTTTCAGAAACCGAAATGAAGGCTCTCCGTTCGCAAATGAACCCGCATTTTATATTTAATTCACTAAACTCTATTGGCGACTACATCAGTAAGAACAATACCAAACTGGCCGATGATTACCTGGCCAAATTTGCCAAACTGATGCGGCTGATCCTGGAGAATTCTGAAAAAAAAGAAGTTCTGCTTTCTGAAGATCTGAAAGCGCTGGAATTATACATGCAACTGGAATCCCTGCGGATGAACCAAAAGTTCACTTATGAAATAATGGTGGATCAGACCATTGATGCCGAAAATACGCTTATACCTCCGCTGATACTGCAACCCTTTGTAGAAAACAGCATCTGGCATGGCATCTCCAAAAAAGAAGGAGCCGGTCATATCCTGGTGCAAATAAAAAAAGAAGGGGAAATGATAAACTGCATCGTTGAGGATAATGGCATTGGCCGAAAACTGGCTTCTGTACAACGTGAAGAAACTAAACCGGCAGAAAAACAATCCCTGGGTATGAAAATCACGGAGGCAAGAATAAACATTTTGAACAAAGTAAAAAAATCGGCTGCCGATATACAGCTTTTTGATTTACCACAAGGCTTAAGGGTGGAAGTAAAATTGCCGCTGGAGTTAAGCTTTTAAATTTATCAGATGATTAATGCCATAATTATTGACGATGAACAGCATTGTAGTGACAGGCTAAGCAGCCTGCTACAGGAGAACCACCAGGACATAATAAATCTGTGTGGTGCCTTTAGTGACATAGAAAAAGGTTTATCGGCAATTATCAAATTACACCCCCAATTGGTTTTCCTGGATGTGCAGATTCATGACAAAACCGGATTCGACTTATTAAAACAATTGCCAAAAATTGATTTTGATATCATTTTTACAACGGCTTACGAAAAATATGCCGTGCAAGCCATTAAATTCAGCGCCCTTGATTACCTGCTCAAACCCGTTACACAAGAAGACCTGGGCTTTGCAATCAATAAGTCGGCAGAAAAAAATAAATTAAACGATACATCAGCTAAACTGGATACCCTTTTTCATAACCTGAAAAATATTCAGGGCATGTCGAAAAAAATATGTGTCCCCGTGGTTACCGGGCTTGTATTTCTGGAAATAGCAGATATTATCCGGTGTGAAAGTGAGATAAACTACACTACAATCTTCTTAAAAGACAAACAGAAACTGGTAGTCGCAAAAACATTAAAGGAATTTGAAGAAATGCTTACGGAATATAATTTCTTCAGGGTTCATAATTCCCATCTTATTAACCTGGCTTACATTAAAAGCTATAACAAAGGCAAAGGAGGTTTTGTAACGCTTTCAGACAGCACTTCCATTGAAGTTTCAACACGCAGAAAGGAAGATTTCATAAAAGCCATGGAGCAGCAATATAAATAACCCGCTTCATCTGCAGTTTCGGGCTGCAATAATCTAAACTCCCGTTTATATTTTCATACTGATTTCTCCTTGCTGATTCTTATTAACAGTTCCTTTTGAAAATAATTTTCAATGTTTAAACATTAATTTGTAACTTGCAGTCAAAATCAAAATTATGGCAACCAGAACCTGGTCTTTAGACCCCACACACAGTGAAGTACAATTCAAGATCAAACACCTGATGATAACCAATGTTACAGGGAGTTTTGATATTTTTAATATTTCGGCAGAAACCGAAGGAGAAGATTTTACAAAAGCGAAGATCAGTTTTACGGCAGATGTAGATTCGATTTCAACCAATAACGAACAAAGAGATGCACATTTAAAGAGTGCTGATTTCTTTGATGTTGAAAAATTCCCTCAGATTAAATTCACCGCTACAAAAGCTGATTCGGTTGACAATGACGGCTCTTTTGACCTTTACGGCGATTTAACTATTCATGGCGTAACTAAAAATGTAAAACTTTCAGTTGAGTTTGGCGGCGTAGTAAAAGACCCTTATGGTAATACCAAAGCAGGTTTTACTATAAATGGAAAAATAAACCGTAAAGATTTTGGTCTTACCTGGAATGCTGTTACCGAAGCAGGTGGTGTGGTTGTTAGTGAAGATGTACGAATCATGGCAGAAATTCAGTTGGTAGAAAAAGTTGAAGTGGCTGAATTGCAAGACTAATTAAAATTATAATATACGTACCTGAATACTGCGAAATCCAATTGGATTTCGCTTTTTTTATTTTATTATATTCGCTCATGCATGTTTATATCCAACCAATAGCAAAACAATTCCTTCAGAATGCACATGCAGAAAATGCAGCAGGTGCCAAGGCCTATATGCGTAACCAGTTTGAATATTTTGGGATAAAAGCTGCAACCAGGCAAAGCATCAGTAAAGATTATATGAAAGCAGAATTACCTGCTTTTACCGAACTGGAAATTATTGTAAAGGAATTATGGCAATTGCCGGAAAGAGAATACCAATACTTTGCCATTGACCTTATAGCTGTCATGAAAAAACATTGGACAACTGATACCGTAGTTTTGATTGAGTTTGTTTTAATAAATAAGAGCTGGTGGGATACTGTTGACCATGCCGCCAGTGATTTAACAGGGCCTTATTTTAAATTATTTCCGCAACAAATAAATAAAATTACCGGCAACTGGAACCGTTCAGCTAATTTCTGGCTGCAACGCAGCAGCATCATGTTTCAAAAGAAATATAAAAAAGAAACCGATACAGTGTTGTTGCATAAATACATTTTAAGACATACACACTCCAAAGAATTCTTCATTCAAAAAGCCATTGGCTGGGCTTTAAGGGAATACAGTAAAACTGATCCGATTTGGGTAAAAAAATTCGTAAAACAAAACAAACTGGCGCCACTCAGCAAAAGGGAAGCATTAAAAAGAATCGGGTAAACTTTGCCAAAGCTGCCCTCACTTTACATCAAACCATACTTTCTTCCCATCGTTCCAGTCTCCGTTATAATTAATGGTTAACTCTTCTCCATTTTCAATTATCCTCACTGTTTTTACCATGATCGTATCATCTTCAAAATCCATAAAATATTCGCAGTTGCTTTTATAACTATGGTTGTAAATCGGGATCAGCCCAAGTGCCATACAGCATTTGTCTTTATCTTTTCCCCATTCAAAAATATAATCGTGCAACAATGTTTTATCAAGATGTTCTTTATCGGTGATTGGCATTGTAACAACAGGTGCAATTTCTATTATCGTATTTGCAGGAATACGTTCATGAGTGAAAACACCTCTCCCCTTTTCAGTTGTGTTTTCAACAAATAAATAAGGTTTCAGCATAACAATTAATTAATAAGAAATGGGTTAAATTGCGAAACAATAACAGTGCAATTTAATAACAAAGTGCCGATGCCGTTAGAGTTAGATGAAATATCAATACAGGAGCAGTTTGAAGAAGTAATAGCTTCTGATGATAAACTGACTATTCAGAATTTTCTGAATGATCAGAACATCAGTGATGTGGCTGAATTGATCTATGAAAATGAAGATTATGAAACCCAGATCATTTCATTGCTTTCAATCAACCGGGCTTCCAGTGTTTTTAAGATTTTAGAGTTATCTACCCAAAAAAGAATAATAAAGAATTTACCGGTCATCAAAACCACTGAACTGCTGAATGAATTACCGGTTGATGACCGGGTTGCCTTTCTGGAAGAATTACCCACCAGCATAGTACGTGATCTGATAAAAACCTTAGACCCTGATGAACGCAGAGATACATTAGAATTACTCGGCTATCCGGAAAACAGTATGGGCAGGATAATGACTCCTGATTATGTATATGTTTATGAGGAAAATACAGTGGCCGAAGTAATACAAACTATCCGTAAACACGCCAGGGGTAGCGAAACCATTGATGTAATTTATGTAATCAATGATAAAGGGGAATTGCTGGACCATATCAGGATACGTGATTTTATCCTGGCTGAGCCCGATACAAAAGTTAACCAGATCATGGATGGCCGCTTTATCGCCCTTCATGTAAACGACGACCAGGAAAGTGCCAGCGAAGTTTTTAAAATGAACAACCGGGTGGCTTTACCTGTAATTGATGACAATAACATTTTACTGGGTATTGTTACCATTGATGATATTCTTTGGGTTGCTGAAGAAGAGTTTAGCGAAGACATTCAGAAAATTGGTGGTACCGAAGCATTAGATGAGCCATACCTGGATATGCCTTTCTGGAAACTGATTGGCAAGAGGGCTCCCTGGCTGGTTATCCTTTTTGCCGGCGAACTATTAACCGCCAGTGCTATGAGTTTTTTTGAAGATGAAATTAAACAGGTGCTTGTATTAAATATGCTTGTGCCACTTATTATTTCCAGCGGAGGAAACACGGGCAGCCAGGCATCTACATTAATAATTCAAGCCATGGCAAAAGCAGAGATCACTATCTCCGACTGGGTTACTATTTTTAAAAGAGAACTAAAAAGCGGAATTGTTTTAGGTGGAATTTTAGGCCTGGTGGGTTTTTTAAGAACCTATATGTGGAGTTATGTAGAACCTCATCTTTATGGCACACATACTTTTCTTTTAGCGATGGTTACCGGTGTTTCTGTTTTAGGAGTTGTGTTATGGGGTACGCTGGCAGGTTCTATGTTACCTATATTTTTAAAGCGCATGAAATTTGACCCGGCCACTTCATCAGCTCCATTTGTAGCAACATTGGTGGATGTTACGGGAATCATTATTTATTTTTCGGTAGCCTATCTTTTTCTTTCGGGCGTGTTGTTATAATTATTGCATAGCAGCAGAAACTCCCGACTTATCCCCATATTTCATTTTCTTAAGTTTTGCCTTTTCATTTTTATAGGTGATTACAAAAAGATCGTCAAAATCATTATCTGGTATATCACCATAAGGATAATCATGTACACCCAGTTTGCGTATAATTTGTGGTATGGTATTACTATGGCCGATTATTAAAATGGTTTTTCCAAAATCGCTGTGCTCCATAATAGTACTGATAAGTTTTTCGCAAACAGTATCGGCCACATAATGCACGGTATCTATATTTAACTGGATGCGCAGGCTGTCGCCTGTATTTTGAGTTCTCCTGGTTTTACTCACGTAAATTTTCTGAATACCCTCATTTTGTAATTTTCGCATCAGGTCTCCGGCACGTTTGTTTCCTGACGTTGTCAGCAAAGGATCGCTGCCTGTTTGCTTTTCGGCATGGCGAACTATAAATATTTTTGTAACAGTTTTATCATCCTGTGCACTCAGTTTATTGTTAAACACCGTAAATGCTAAAATCAACAGTAAATATTTCATATGCTTTATTTAAGTAGTCTAATTTAAGTTAATCCCATCAAAATACACCTTTAAATAGCAGGTTATATGCTTAAATGGTAACATTTTTGTTAAATTGCGCTGATATTATTACCTGTTTGTAAGGTTAATAATTAAAACTGTTTATCGTATCCTTATCATAAAAACATAAACTCATTTATATATGTGCGGAATTGTAGGTTACACCGGACCAAAAGAAGCTTACCCGATTGTTATAACAGGCCTAAAAAGACTGGAATACCGTGGTTACGACAGTACCGGAGTTGCATTGCTCAATAATGGTTTAAAAGTTTACAAAAAGAAAGGCAGGGTTGCCGACCTGGAAAAAGCAATCATAGGCAAAGATCTTCATTCAAATACCGGCATTGGCCACACCCGTTGGGCTACACATGGCGAACCAAGCGATATCAATGCTCATCCTCATACTTCGGCAAGTGGAAAGTTGGCCATGATACATAATGGTATTATTGAAAACTATACTCAGTTGAAAAAAGAACTGACCAATAAAGGTTATGTTTTTACCAGTGAAACGGATACCGAAGTATTATTAAATTTTATAGAAGACATACAGAAAAATAATCAGTGCGATCTTGAAGAAGCTGTAAGGGTGGCACTTAAAAGAGTTACCGGAGCATATGTTATACTATTGTTGAATTCCGATACACCAGATACCATCATTGCTGCCCGTAAAGGGAGCCCCCTGGTAATTGGTGTAGGAAAAGGTGAACATTTCTTAGGTTCTGATGCTTCACCTATGCTGGAGTACACCAAAGAAGTTGTGTATGTAAATGATTACGAACTGGCCATTGTAAAACCAAATGAACTGATCTTAAAAAATCTTGGTAACGAAAAGATTACTCCCTTTGTTACCAAACTTGATATGGAACTGGCTGAAATTGAGAAAGGCGGTTACGATCATTTTATGCTGAAGGAAATTTTTGAGCAGCCCAGCACCATTCATGATTGTTTAAGGGGAAGGCTGGATGCAGGTTCAGGAAGAATCACCATGAGCGGCATTCAGAATAATATTGAACATTTTAAAAATGCAGACCGTATCATTATTGCGGCTTGCGGCACAAGCTGGCATGCTGCTTTACTGGCCGAATACATCATAGAAGAACTTTGCCGCATTCCGGTTGAAGTGGAGTATGCATCAGAATTCAGGTACCGTAATCCTATTATCAACAAAGGAGATATCATTATTGCCATTTCGCAAAGCGGCGAAACTGCCGATACCCTGGTTGCTATTGAAAGAGCAAAAGAAAACGGAGCCATTATTTTTGGTATAGTAAATGTAGTTGGCTCTTCAATTGCAAGAGCCAGTAATGGTGGTGCTTACACACATGCCGGCCCCGAGATTGGAGTGGCTTCTACCAAGGCATTTACAGGGCAGTTGGCTGTAATTACTATGATGGCATTAAAGATTGCAAAAGAAAAAGGAACCATCAGCGATGACCGCTACAATAATTTACTTTTTGAACTGGAAGCGGTGCCTGAAAAAGTTGCTTCAATTTTAAAGAATGCCGAAGCAATTAAAAAAATTGCTCTAAAATATAAATCCGCAACAGATGCTTTATATTTAGGCAGAGGGTATAATTTTCCAATAGCATTGGAAGGAGCACTAAAATTAAAAGAGATCTCTTATATACATGCGGAAGGTTATCCTGCTGCAGAAATGAAACACGGGCCCATTGCACTGGTTGATGAAAATTTACCGGTTGTATTTATTGCTACCAAAGATTCATACCACGAAAAAATTGTAAGCAATATTCAGGAAATTAAGGCAAGAAAAGGAAAAGTAATTGCAGTAATCACTGAAGGGGATGATGTAATACCTGGTATGGCGGATGATGTATTTTTTGTGCCGGCAGCCGATGAAATAATTGCACCCATGTTGAGTACGATCCCTATGCAATTGCTGAGTTACTATGTAGGCATTGCAAAAGGAGTTGATGTAGATAAGCCGAGGAACCTGGCGAAAAGTGTTACGGTTGAGTAATGGATAATTGTATAATTGATAATTCCGCTGCGAAGAGCATTTGTTATTTTTTCAGGATATCAATAATTTGAGTATTTAATTAAACCGGCAATTCAGCATGAAATGATATCACAAACAAATTATCCATTGTCAATTAACTAATTATCAATTGCTTTCATGAACATCATCAAAAAATATCCGGTTAATAATCTTGGCTACAACTTTGTAGATGAGAAATATATTCCTAAAGGAAAAGATGAATATCACCTGCGGAACCTGCACAACAAAAACGGCATTGATTACCGTAAATTATCGGCACAGGATATTGAAGCACTTATAAAGAACCGCAATACCTCCGACGACTGGAATAAGATATTTGTTTCAAAAGAATTTAACGCTGAGCTGGTTCGAAACTGTAAATTTCATGGACTTATTCGTATAGGCAAACTTGAGCCATTTTATTTAGAGTTTCATAACCTGCGTATGCCTGTTGGTTTATACAACAGTACTATTATCAGCAGCGATATTGGCAATAATGTTTGTATTGATAATGTTACTTATTTGAGTCATTATATTATCGGTAACGAGGTGATGATTGCCAATGTAAATGAACTGGCTTGTACCGACCATGCTAAATTCGGAAATGGTATTATAAAAGATGGCGAAGATGAAAAAGTAAGGGTTTGGATGGAACTTTGCAACGAAGCAGGAGGAAGAAGCGTTCTTCCCTTTGATGGCATGCTGGCCGGCGATGCCTGGCTTTGGAGCAAGTACAGGGATGATGAAGCATTACTTGATAAGTTTAAAGAATTTACCGAAAGACGTTTTGATAAGCAACGGGGTTATTATGGAAAAGTTGGCGACAGAACGGTTATCAAAAACTGTAAGATCATAAAAGATGTTTGGGTAGGCACCGATGCTTATTTTAAAGGCGCTAATAAATTAAAGAACATTACCGTTAACAGCGATGAAAAACGAACTTCACAAATCGGAGAAGGCTGCGAACTGGTAAACGGAATTGTAGGTTATGGCTGCAGGATATTTTATGGCGTTAAGGCTGTTCGTTTTGTAATGGCTTCTCATTCGCAATTGAAATACGGAGCAAGGCTTATCAATTCTTACCTGGGGAATAACTCCACCATTTCCTGTTGCGAAGTATTAAATTCATTGATCTTTCCGGCACATGAACAGCATCACAATAATTCTTTTTTATGTGCCGCTGTAGTGATGGGACAAAGCAATATGGCTGCGGGAGCAACTATTGGCAGTAACCATAATAGTCGTGCAGCAGATGGCGAGATTGTTGCCGGACGTGGGTTTTGGCCAGGTCTTTGTGTAAGTTTAAAACATAATTCAAAATTTGCATCATTTACCATCATTGCCAAAGGCGATTTTCCTGCTGAACTGAATATACCTGTCCCTTTCAGTTTGGTAAGCAACGATGTGGCCCACGACAAACTGGTTATTATACCCGGTTACTGGTTCATGTATAACATGTATGCGCTGGCCCGTAACGAATGGAAATATATTTCCCGTGACAGACGTACAGAAAAAATACAGCTCATTGAATATGATTTTTTGGCGCCTGATACCATCAACGAATTATTTGATGCGTTGAAATATCTGGAGAATTTAAAGATCAGCGACAATGGAATTGCAGAAGTTACAGGCTGGGAAAACACTAACCGTAAAACCGAACTGCATAAAGTGCCTCAGGCTATTCTCATATTTAAAGAACTGATCAGGTATTATGGCACGATGGAAATACTGAAGCATTTTCAGAATAATAAGTTTGCTGATTTTGCTGCATTGAAAAAAACACTCTCTGCTAAAGTACAACGCAGCGAATGGCTGAACATTGGTGGCCAGTTGATCCAGAAAAATGCCGTTGAAAATCTGAAACGAAATATAAAATCAGGCAAATTAAAAAACTGGGTAGAGTTGCATGACTTTTACCGCCAGCAGGGAACTGCTTATGAAACTGACAAGTTAAATCATGGTTATACTTCACTACTTGAGATTCTGAATATTACTCCTAAACAATTTACCCCTGCCCTGCTGAAAGAAATACTGCAACAGGCGCTCAATACAAAGGGATGGATGTGTAAAGGTATCCATGACTCCAGGGCTAAAGATTACAGCAACCCGTTCCGGAAAATGGTTTACGATACTAATGAAGAGATGAACAAAGTTCTGGGTCGGCTGGAAGACAATGGCTTTATACAACAACAACTTGCTGATTTGGAAGTGATGAAGAAGCAGGTGAAATCCTTGTTAAAAAAACTTAAATAACATCTGATTCACAAGTGCCGCGTTAATTTCAGCTACACTAAAAATTAACGTATGAAAAAAATTACCCTGCTTTTAGCAGCCACAGTCATTATATTTTCTGTGTATGCCCAAACCAACAGCCAACCTGGCTGCTATCCTTTTCCCAAAACAATTTCTGTAAACGGAAGCGCTGAAATGGATATAATTCCTGATGAAATATTTGTACAGGTAGATTTGAGAGAATATAAAAAAAAGGGAGAGGATAAAACTGATCTTGATAAAATTAAAACTGAATTTTTAGCTAGTTGTAAAGCAGCAGGTATTGCAGACAGCAATATTTCTGTCGCATCTTACGACGGTTATAATATGGCCAACTTATGGAGACGCAAAAGAAAAGATCCTGAACTATTGTCTTCCATTGCTTATCAGATAAAATTCAACAACACGAAACTTATTGATGAACTGGTTAACAGACTTGACGACCAGGCGACTAACAATTTCAGTATTACGAAGACATCGCACAGTAAAATTGCAGAATACCGTAAACAACTTAAAATTATGGCAGTTAAGGCTGCTAAAGAGAAGGCAGTTTATTTGACTGAATCAGTGAACGAACAACTTGGCGCAGCTATATCAATTATAGAACCTGAGGAATCCATAAGTTCGGATGTTGTGGCAGGGCGCTATAAAAGCAATGTGGCTGGTGTTGAATCTTTAAGAGAAATGAATAAAGTTGGTTACGGTATAAATGATTTTGGAGTTGATTACCGCAAAATAAAGCTACGTTACGAAGTAAATGTATTATTTGCTTTAAAGTAACTGAATATAGTTTTAACACAAGCAAAGCATTAAAAATTTTCTTCTATTAAGACTTATCTTTGCTTATCAATTTACACCGTGAAAAAACTTTTTTTCTTTATTCTGTTTACCGGATTTTTATTTTCTGCCAAAAGCCAATCTGTAGCCCAGATAAAAAAAATACTGGATACAACCAGCAACCCTGTTGGCTATGTAAAATATGTGCTGAAGAAAAAATTTTATCTGGATTCTATCATTGTTTACAGTACAGCCCAGTTTTTAGGCAAGGCCGATAGTCTTGCTTATCATGGTAAAACAGGTAAAGTGTATGGCCCTTTTAAAAAAGACAATATACTGGTTAAGATTTTGATGAAAGCTCCCAATACTTTTTATCATATCAATCACATTCTGATTGACACAGCAGTTTTTGACAAGAATTTCGCTGAGTTTTTGGCTGATACCATAATGAGTAAAATAAGATCTGGCACAACTACATTTGCAGCACAGGCAGGTATCTATAGTGCGGATTATGCATCTGCAGCTAAAGGTGGTGACATGGGCTGGTTTATAAAAGGTGTAATGTTACCACAGCTTGATAAGGAAATGGTAAAGCACAAAAAAGGAGAAATGTTTAAAGTATGGTCAGGTTCAGGATTACATATAGTCAGCATTGTTGATAATCCTAAAGAAGATACGGGTTATGCTTTGTTACTTCGGGTTATTTTATAAGAGACTCTAATGCCAGTTCATATCCCCTCAAACCCAATCCACTGATCACTCCTTTTGCTTTTCCCGAAACATGAGATAGTTTTCTAAAATCTTCCCTTCCAAAAATATTAGAGATATGCACTTCTATAACCGGTGATGTAATGGCAGCAATAGCATCGCCTATCGCAACTGATGTATGGGTGTAGCCTCCGGGATTAAAAATTATTCCATCGTAACTAAAACCTACCCGCTGAATTTCATTGATGAGTTCCCCTTCTACATTGCTTTGAAAATAAGAAATTTCCTGGTTGACGTATTTATTCTGCAAAGTTTTCAGATAAGATTCGAAAGATTCTCCTCCGTAAATATCCACTTCACGTTTGCCAAGAAGATTTAAGTTAGGACCGTTTATGATTGCAATTTTCATAGCCACAAATTAAACTATTTGCCACGAATGAAAAAAATCTGTATTAATCAATTCAATCCGTGCCATCCGTGTTCAATTAGTTGCTTCGGATAAGTGAAATAAACTCATCAAAAAGATAACGACTGTCGTGAGGACCAGGTGTAGCCTCGGGATGATACTGTACAGAAAAAGCTTTTTTATCTTTTATGCGGATACCTTCAATACTGTCATCATTCAGGTTAATATGGGTAATCTCAATATTATTATTTGCCCTTACCGCTTTTGGATCAACTCCAAAACCATGGTTCTGCGTAGTGATTTCAGATTTACCATTAATTACATTCTTTACAGGGTGATTCAGTCCCCGATGACCATGGTGCATTTTAAAAGTAGGAATATCATTTGCCAATGCCAGCAACTGATGCCCAAGGCAAATGCCAAACAAGGGTTTATCAGCAGCCAATATTTGTTTTACTGTTTTCACAGCATAATCCATTGGTGCAGGGTCACCGGGACCATTGCTTATAAAGTATCCGTGAGGTTTGAATTTTTCTGTTTCCTCAAAACTGGTTTTAGCATTATGCACTTTTACATAAGCACCTCTCTCTACCAAACAGTTCAATATATTTTTCTTTATGCCGAAATCAAGTACAGCAATTCTTAAATCACTTTTTTCATCACCTAAAAAATAAGGTTCTTCTGTACTTACCGAAGATGCCAGTTCCAATCCATCCATAGAAGGCACTTCCTTTAATTTTTTCTGCAGTTCCTCAATATTTATTGTTTCGGAAGATATAATACAATTCATGGCTCCCTGTGTACGTATATGAGCAACCAATGCTCTTGTATCTATCCCGTCAATAGCAACTACTTCCTGTGCCTCAAAATATTCCTGCAATGAAGCATCGGCCATAAAACGACTGTACCTGTCCTCCAGATTACGGCCAATAACAGCTTTAACTTTTACACTGTCACTTTCTACATCAACAGCCTTTACGCCGTAGTTACCAATATGCACATTGTTCATGATGAGCACCTGTCCAAAATAACTGGGATCAGTAAAAACTTCCTGGTAACCCGTCATCCCGGTATTGAAACATATTTCACCGGTTGCTGTTCCGGTTTTACCAAAAGCAGTACCGTTAAAAATGGTTCCGTCGGCTAAAATTAAAATGGCGGGAGTTGTTTTTGTATCAGACATGTATTAGAAAGGTTTTGCAAAGAAAAGCACAGAATTGGGTATTGAACAAATAAAATTTTTAACAACTTATGCGTCAATACGGTTTTGAAGCGTCAGACGCATAAAAAAAGCTCCGATACAATACCGGAGCTTTTATATAAACTGTTAGTTTCAAAAATAGTGAGCGGAGTCGAACTACGCTTTTTCTTCTGTTGCAGAATCAGTATCAGTAGTTTCTTCTGTTGCAACTTCAGTTGTTGTTTCAACTTCTGCTGCAGCTTTTTTCTTAGCACCACCACTTCTACGTGTTTTCTTAGCTGGCTCAGCGGCTTCACCAATTCCTTTACCGTAAATTTCGTTAAAGTCAACCAGTTCAATCATAGCTATTTCAGCATTATCACCTGTTCTGGCTCCCAGTTTAATGATACGTGTGTATCCACCGGGGCGGCCTGCAACCTTAGGAGCTACTACAGTAAATAATTCTTTTACCGCAGCCTTATCGTTCAGGTAGCTAAATACAATACGGTGATTGTGCATGATGGCTTCCTTACTGGCGTTGCTTTTTGTTTTAGTGATCAATGGCTCAATGTAAGTACGTAAAGCCTTTGCTTTAGCCAATGTGGTTGTAATTCTCTTGTAAGTAATTAACTGGCAGCCTAAGTTCATCAACAGGGCTCTCCTGTGCGATGCTGTTCTGCTTAGTTTGTTACCTTTTTTTCCGTGACGCATGACATTTTAGTTTTAATTCGTCTGTACCGTGTCAGGAATTACAGACTACTTGTTATAAATAGCTGTTAGCTTTTAGCAGTTAGCCTTTAGCAAGAAATCTTTTGCTAACAGCTAATAGCTCACGGCTAATAGCTTGTTCTCTTATTCATCATCAAGTTTCAACTTGCTCAAATCCATTCCAAAGCTCAATCCTCTTTCATGCAACACCTGCTCAATTTCACTTAAAGATTTCTGGCCAAAGTTTCTGAATTTCATCAGGTCTTCCTGCTCGTACTGTACCAGTTCGCTTAAAGAATTGATCTTAGCAGCTTTCAGGCAGTTAAAGGCACGTACAGAAAGATCCAAATCTTCCAATGGTGTCTTTAATACTTTACGTAATTGTAAAGTCTGTTCGTCAACCAGGTCTTCTTTTTTATCTTCTTTAGTATCGAAAGTAATATTCTCATCAGTGATGATCATCAGGTGCTGTATAAGGATACGGCTGGCCTGCTTCACAGCATCTTCCGGGTGAATAGTACCATCGGTAATCACTTCCATGATCAGTTTTTCAAAATCGGTGCGTTGCTCCACACGTGTATTCTCGATAGAATATTTTACATTCTTGATCGGTGTGTAAATAGCATCAACTGCGATATATCCAAAATGATTATTCTTTTCTTTGTTCTCTTCAGCAGGAACATAACCACGGCCTTTACCGATAGTAATCTCAATATCCAGTTTAGCACTGCTGTCCATAGTACAGATCAGCAATTCCGGGTTCATTACTTCAAAAGTAGGAGAAGCTTCGCCAATCATACCTGCAGTGAACTCAGTTTTATTCTTGATAGAAAGTGTAACCTTTTCAACACTTGCATCATGCTCAACTTTCTTCTTGATACGAACCTGCTTCAGGTTTAAAATTATTTCAGTAACGTCTTCAGTTATCCCTTTTAAGGTAGCAAACTCATGATCTGCACCCGCAATGTTGATACCGATGATAGCATAACCCTCTAAAGAGTTCAGTAACACCCTGCGAAGTGAGTTACCAATAGTTACGCCGTAACCTGGCTCAAGCGGACGGAATTCGAAGATGGCTTCAAATTCGGTTGCTTTTTGAAGAACGATTTTATCTGGTTTAACAAAATTTAAAATACCCATTTTATTTTGTTGTTTTTATTGTTTAAAATTTGATTTGTGCCAACAGCTGTATCAGCCTGTACTATTACTTAGAGTACAATTCCACGATCAATTGCTCCTTAATATTTTCAGGAACGCTTTCACGCTCAGGATAAGTAATAAAAGTACCTTTTGATTCAGCTTCGTTCCACTCTAACCAGTTAAACTTGGCATTCTTACCACGTAAATTACCTGTGATATTAGTGTTAGCAGCAGTTTTATTTTTCAAACCAATAACATCACCTGCCTTACAACTGTAAGAAGGAATATTAAGTACTTCGCCATTTATAGTGATGTGCTTATGAGATACCAGCTGACGGGCAGACTGGCGACTTGGCGCAATACCTAAACGGAAAACAGTATTATCCAAACGTGCTTCTAATAATTTGATCAGGTTTTCACCGGTAACACCTTTACGGCGGGCGGCTTCATCAAATGTTTTACGGAATTGCTTTTCAAGCAAACCATACGTGTACTTTGCTTTTTGCTTTTCTCTTAATTGTAAAGCATATTCACCTAAAGTTTTACGCTTGCGGTTAGCACCATGCATTCCCGGAGGGTTGCTGTTCTTGGTTAACCATTTTCCATTACCTGTAATGGGCTCTCCGAAGATCCTGGAGATTTTTGTTTTGGGGCCTGTGTAACGTGCCATAATTGTTATAGTGGTCTTTT
>Ga0138256_10000670_pt1 | contig 37065 bp, 31 predicted proteins | sample KNB2016incub_MG_FD_105486 | JGI IMG/M metagenome (GOLD analysis project Ga0138256, IMG submission 105486) | Active sludge microbial communities from wastewater in Klosterneuburg, Austria - KNB2014incub_MG | ecosystem: Engineered > WWTP > Activated sludge > Unclassified | place: Austria... | reverse complement strand
ATGCCGCGGCCGAAGGCCGGTTCCCGGTGGCCCTCGTCCATGGCCGCTGCATGGTGGGCCTGCTGGCCCGCGTGCATGGCGCGTTCGACCCGGCCTCCATGGCCGATGACCCGTACGTGCGCATCGGGTCCCGCATAGGGGATGTTCTCTCGTTCCGCGTGGACGCGTACCACCTGAACGTGTTGGACGGGTTCCCGGGACTGGAATATGCCGAGTTGGCCGGCCGGGTGGCACCCGCGTTGGACAAGGCGGTGGCGTCCATCCACGCGGACAGTGTACAGCGGGGTATCTGGCTGCCGCAGTCGTATACGGGCCGCGACGTCCTCATCGGCATCACCGACTGGGGCTTCGATTACAGTCACCCGATGTTCTACGACACCACGCTCACGACTTCGCGTGTTCGCGCGGCCTGGGACCAGTGGCGGCAGGCGGGCCCGGCGCCCGCTGGCTTCAGCTACGGCACCGAGTTGGCCACACCGGAAGCCCTGGCCACCGCGCAGGCGGACACGGTGAACGTGTACAGCATGGCCACGCACGGCACCCACGTGGCCGGCATCGCTGGCGGCGGTGGCGCCGGCACCCCGTACCGGGGCGTCGCCTTCGACGCGCAGTATCTTTTCTGCACCTTCCTGGTGGACGCAGCGGCCGTGTTGGATGCCTTCGCCTGGATGGCCCAGGTGGCCGAACAGGACCAGAAGCGACTGGTGGTGAACATGAGTTGGGGTCTTTACTACATGGGCACCCTTGACGGCACGTCGCTGCTCAGCCAGGCCATCAACGCATACAGCGATGCCGGGATCGTCTTCGTGAACTCCGGCGGCAACAACGGCGACGTGAACTTCCACATCGGGAAGACCTTCGCGGGTGACACGTTAAGGAGCCGTGTGCAGTTCTATGGCTACGACCAGAACCCGCACATGTGGGGCCAGAGCATCAGTGCCTGGGGCGAGCCGGGCAACGCCTTCTCCATCGGTATTGCGATGACAGCCTCCAACAACACAGTGCTGCACGCTTCGCCCTGGTATGACAGCGGGACCCAGGCCACCTACGTGGATTCCTTCTTCGTGCAGGGCAACGATACGGTCTTCTTCAACCTGGCGATGGACGCCGCGCACCCGCTGAACGGCCGACCGCACGCGCGCCTGCGCGTGAAGAACACAGCGACCCAGTACCGCATCGTGCTGAAGGCCACCGCCGCCGAGGGTGCCGTACACTTCTGGAACGTGACCGAACTGGACAATGGGGTGGGCAATTGGGGCATGGCGTTCCAGGCCAGTGCGCCCGGCTATGCGGCGGGCGACCACTTCTACGGGATCAGCGAACCGGCCTGCACGGAGAGCCTGATCACGGCAGCAGCGTACAATTCGGACTTCTGGAGCAACGGGAACCTCATCGCGGGCAACATAGCGGCCTTCTCTTCCTTCGGTCCTACGCTGGACGGGCGCACCAAGCCGGACATAGCGGCTCCCGGGCAGAACGTGGCCTCATCCATCAGCGCGTTCACGGACAACAGCTACACCGAACTCACCTCCGTGGAATTCAACGGCATTCCGTACCCCTTCGCGCGCTTCAGCGGCACCAGCATGGCGGCACCCATGGTCACGGGCACGGTGGCACTGATGCTGGAGGCCGATCCCGATGCGACGCCAGCTGAGATCAAGGCCTTCATCAAAGGCAACGCCCGCACCGATGAGGACACCGGCGAGATACCGCCCGGCGGCAGCACGCGCTGGGGCATGGGCAAATTGAACGCGTACCAGGCCGTGTTGCACGAGCTCGGCCTGGTTTCCGTAGACGAACAACAAGGCGGTGGGCTGACAGCATGGCCGTCACCGGCCACGTCCGCTGTTTTCGTGCGCACTGTTGGTCGTGGGCCTGTGCGCATCACCGCCTTTGATGCCATGGGCCGGCCGGTGCTCGCCGAACAGCACAGGGCTGGGGGGACGATCATGCTCGATGTCCGCACGTGGGCCACGGGTGTGTATGCGCTGCGGATCGAAGAGGCGGGGGGCGTGCTGACCCGGCGCATTGTGAAAGAGTAGTGCGCCTGCGTGGCATACGAGGCCTGTGTCAGGGATCGCTGGCGTGAGGAGCGTCTTGGCGGATCCACAGCATCCTGGTAACCACATACTGGCTTCGGACATGGTGAGCCTGTTTCTTTCGGGGGCTGGGGCGGTATCATGGAAGCGGTAGCGAACCCGTTCCGGAGACGAGCGTGGGGGAGGTAGACGGCCCGTAACGACGCCAGGCACCATCGACGGTTTTTTCGCAAGCCCCATCTTCGCCCCGGTCGTTCTTCGACCCACTGCAGTGAGGATCCTCTTCGTCGCCAGCCACCGTCCTGACCGGTCGCCCAGCCAGCGGTACCGGTTCGAACAGTTCGCACCCTATTGGGCCGGGCACGGCGTTGAGGTGGAGTACGCCTGGATCATCGACGAGGAGGACGACCGGGTGTTCTACTCTCCGGGACGTATCATGGCCAAGGCGGGCATCTGGCGGAACAGCCTGGTGCGCCGGGCCGAGCACGTGCGCCGGGCCAGGGACTTCGACCTCATCGTGCTGCAGCGCGAGGCGCTCATGACCGGCAGCATACGCTTCGAGCGTGCTTTCGCGAAGTCCGGAGTGCCGGTGATCTATGATTTCGACGATGCCATCTGGCAGATGGACGTCAGCGAGGCCAACCGCCGCCTGAAGTGGCTCAAGGACCCCCGGAAGGTGCCCAAGATCATCGCCCTGGCGGATCACGTGATCGCGGGCAACGCCTACCTGGCGGATTATGCGCGCCGCTACAACCGGCATGTGGAGGTGATCCCTACGGTGATCGACACCGAGCGTTATGTGCCGACGCCCGTCGCGCCCCGGGCGGACGGCAAGGTGGTCATCGGCTGGACCGGCAGCCTGACGAGCGTGACGCACCTGCGCCGGGCGCTGCCCATGCTGGAAGAAGTGCAACGAAGCCTTGGCGGTGACGTCATCCTCCGCGTGATCAGCGATCGGCCTTTGGAAGCGCCGGGGATCCAGGTGGAGAACGTGCGCTGGAACGCCGCTACCGAGGCGGAGGACCTGGCGGCCATCGACATCGGCATCATGCCCATGCCCGACGACGAATGGAGCCGTGGGAAATGCGGCTTCAAGGGCTTGCAGTACATGGGCATGGGCAAGGCCGTGGTGCTGTCCCCGGTGGGTGTGAACAACACCATCGTGCAGGACGGCGTGAATGGCCTGCTGGCCGCCACCGATGCCGAGTGGAAAGAGAAACTCGCCCGCCTCGTCGCCGATGCCGATCTTCGTCGGCGTTTGGGCAGCGCCGCCCGCCGCACCGTGGAGGAGAAATACTCCACCATCGCTTGGCGCGACCGCTATCTGGCTCTCTTCAACGAACTGACCCGCACCAAATGAGCGAAGCAACGACCACCGAACTGAAACACACTGCGCTTACGCGTACGCATGAGGCACTCGGTGCCAAGATGGTGCCCTTCGCGGGCTACCTGATGCCCGTGCAGTACACGGGCGTCACCGACGAGCACCTCGCCGTGCGCAATGGCGTGGGCGTGTTCGACGTAAGCCACATGGGCGAATTCCTCGTGCGCGGGCCCGGTGCGCTGGACCTCATCCAGAAGGTGACCAGCAACGATGCGAGCAAGCTCACCGAAGGCAAAGTGCAGTACAGCTGCTTGCCGAATGCCACGGGCGGCATCGTGGACGACCTGCTGGTGTACCGCATGCGCCACAAGGACGATGCGCATTACGTGCTGGTGGTGAACGCCAGCAACATCGACAAGGACTGGGCGTGGATCAACAAGCTGAACACCTTCGACGCGCACCTGGAGAACATCAGCGACCACATGGGCCTGCTGGCGGTGCAGGGCCCAAAGGCCACCGCCACGCTGCAGCCGCTGTTCGACGTGGACCTCGGTGCCATGGAATACTACACCGCGCAGTACGCCGAGATGAAGGGCGTGGGCCTGGTGCTGGTGAGCAGCACCGGGTACACGGGCGCTGGCGGCTATGAGCTGTACGTGCCAAACCCGCTGGTGCAGAAGGCGTGGGACGCGGTATTCGCCGCCGGAGCAGACTACGGTATAAAGCCCTGTGGGCTGGCCGCGCGGGATACCCTGCGCCTGGAGATGGCCTTCTGCCTTTACGGCAACGACATCGATGACACCACCTCGCCGATCGAGGCCGGTCTGGGCTGGATCACGAAATTCACCAAGGAATTCACGAACAGCGCCGCGCTGAAGGCCCAGAAGGATCAGGGCGTGCCGCGCAAGCTCGTGGGTTTCGAGATGATCGACCGGGGCATCCCGCGCCACGGTTACAACATCGTGGACGCCGGTGGCACCGTCATCGGAGCGGTCACGAGCGGTACACAGAGCCCCTCGCTCAACAAGGCCATCGGCCTGGGCTACGTGCCCACCGCCCTCAGCGCACCCGGCTCCGTGATCCACGTGGACGTGCGCGGCAAGGTGCTCAAGGCCCAGGTGGTGAAGACGCCGTTCTACAAGGCTTCCTGACCCCGGTCCGTTCCGGCCTCCTATCTTCACCACGGTTCCCCACCGCCGCATCCATGAAGGCCGCCAGCCAGAACGCCGACTATCACTTCCGTGTGGAGACCTGCTTCCTGCCGGGGCAGTACCCGCTGTATGCGCAGGACATGGGCATCGTTGTGGTCATCGATATCCTTCGCGCTACCAGCGCCATGGTAACGGCCTTCGAGCACGGCGTGCGCAGCATCATTCCCGTCGGCACCATCGAGGAGGCCCGCAATTACATCGGACGCGATGACTACATCGCAGCAGCCGAACGCAACGGAGAAGTGGTGGAAGGCTTCAGCGTTGGCAACTCACCTATAGCCTTCGCCAACATGGACCTGAAGGGCAAGACCATCGTGATGACCACCACCAACGGCACCCGGGCCATCAACCTGGCAAGCGGGGCGAAGAAGGTGGTGATCGGTTCCTTCCTGAACCTCACCGCGCTCACGGACTGGTTGGTGAAGCAGAACGAGAACGTGCTCCTGCTCTGCTCCGGCTGGAAGGACAAGTTCAACCTGGAGGACAGCGTGTTCGCCGGGGCCGTGATGGAGCGCTTGCTGGAGAGCGGCAAATTCGGGATGGAAGAGGACAGCAGCATCTCCGCCAAATACCTGTACATGGCCGCGCGAGACAACGTCATGAGCCTGTTGCGCTCCGCTCCGCGCCGCAAGCGCTTGGAAAGTCTCAACCTGTACGAGGACGTGAAGTACTGCCTCACGCCCGATCAGAGCAGCGTGATCCCCGTGTTGCAGGATGGCGCATTGGTGCGCATGACCGCGTGATGGCTCGTGGGTTCGCGTTGAAGATCGGCGCCGTACTGGCGGGCCTGGTCCTCATCTGGCCGCTGGCAGTGCATGACGACGCAGGTGCTTGGGGCTTCTTCGGCCACAAGCGGATCAACCGGATGGCCTGCTTCACGCTGCCGCCCGCGATGTTCGGATTCTACAAGCGCCACATCGACTTCATCAGCGATCACGCGCCCGACCCGGACCGCCGGCGCTATGCCGTGCCCGAGGAGGCCGCGCGCCACTACATCGACATCGACCACTACGTGAAGCCCGGTGAGGATCCCTTCACGGTGGTACCGCGCACCTGGGACATGGCGGTCGCGAAATTCACCGAGGACACGCTCCAGGCGTACGGCATCGTGCCCTGGCACATCCCGGTGGTGTACGGGAGATTGGTGCGCGCCTTCCAGCGGGGCGACGTGGACCGCATCCTGTACTACAGCGCCGAACTGGGCCATTATGTGGGCGACGCGCACGTGCCGCTGCACACCACCGAGAACTACAACGGGCAACTGACCAACCAGCACGGCATCCACGCCTTCTGGGAAAGCCGGATCCCTGAACTGAGCGCCGACGCCCATTATGACCACCTCGTGGGCCGCGCCACGTACATGGATGACCCGCTGGGGGCGGCATGGGCCGCCGTGCAGGCCAGCCACATGGCGGTAGACAGCGTGCTCGGCATCGAACGGATGCTCAACGAGCGCTTCCCCGACGACCGCAAGTACGTTTTCGAGGACCGCGGCCGGGGCGTCATGCGCTTCCAGTCGCAGGAATTCACCAAGGCCTACGAGGACGCCATGGGCGGCATGGTGGAGCGCCGCATGAACGCCAGCATCATCACTCTCGGCTCCTTTTGGTACAGCGCCTGGGTGGACGCCGGGCAGCCCGATCTGGACCGCTTCGAGCTGCAGGACGTGAGCGACAGCCTCAAGATGATACTGGCCGCCGAGGAGGAAGCGTTGAAGATGGCGAGGGAGAGTCTGGGAAGGCCGGAGCCGAACGAGTAGGGGCGACGTTCACGTCAAACCGACGGAAGACCCGGTATCTAATCGCACGTCATCCCATCATCCACTTCCTTCCCGTAGCCGAGGATGCCGCCGCGCAGGTTGATCAGGTTGTTGAAACCGTAGCGGGTGGTGAGGGCATTGATGACGGCCGCACTGCGGGCCCCGCTGCGGCAGTGGACCACCACGGGTATGTCCTTGGGGATCTCGGCGATGCGCTCCACGATCTCGCCCATGGGGATGAGGGTGCCGCCGATGCTGCAGCGCTCCGCCTCATACGGCTCGCGCACGTCGATGAGCAGGAAGCGCTCCTTCGCGTCCTGCATGCGCTTCAATTCCTGGGGGGCGATCTCGTTCATCACGCGCTCTCGTTCACCTGTTTCAACCGGGTGACCACCTCTTCGGGAAGGTGATCGAAGAAGGTATCGCCGCGCAGGCCGAGGCGCAGCGTTTCCAGTGCGATCACCTCATCGGCGGGCACGTTGCCCAGGTTCACGTTGGGGCCGAGTTGTTTGATGAACCAGGTCTGCTGGGCCTTCTGCGGCGCCTCCCAGATGATGTCGTCCTTGGGCACCTTGGCAATGATGCGGTTCACGAGCGCGGTGTGCGCGTGCCCGCTGGGCCGGTAGATGCCCACAGTGCCGCTCTCGCGGGCCTCGGCGATCACCTTCCAACTGCCCGCTTCGAGCTCGGTGTTCATCATGCGCACCCATTTGGCGGGGCTGATGAGAATACCGCTCTCCTTGCTGCCCACTTCGCTGAGCACGGTGTGATCGTGCGCGAGCGTATGGATGTACCGGCACTTCTCCTCGTGGGGCAGGTTGATGGAGCCGTCGCTCACCTCGGCGCAGTCAAGGCCGAGGTCGTCGATCAGCTTGCGGTACTGCTTGAAGAGGCCACGGGCGATGAAGGCCTCGAAGAGGGTTCCTCCGAGGTACACACGGATGCTTGCGGTCTGGTACAGTTTGATCTTCTCCTTCAGCTTCGGGGTCACGTAGCTGGTGCCGAAGCCGAGCTTCACCAGGTCCGCGAGGTGGCCGCTGGCATCGATGAGGTCCTCGGCCTGGCGCAGGCTGAGGCCCTTGTCCATCACCATGGTAAGGCCCGCCGTGCGCGGCCGGGGACTGCGCTGCGGGATGTGGGTGAGGTGGTAGTTCACTTCCCGTACAGGTCCAGCAGGTGTGTCACCTGTGGCATGTTCGCCACCTCGGGGTAGTGCTCGAGCAGTGTGTTGTGACATGCGTGATCGGACATGAGTGCTTCCTCCAGTTCCAGCAGGGCCTGCTGTTCGCGGCCGCAGCGCAGCAGGTAGCTGGTCATGCGGTACTTGTAGCGGGCGTTCAGTTTGTGTACCAGTTCAGCCTCCTTGAACTTGCGCAGGGCCGCCTCCGGTCCTTTCAGCTTCATCAGCAGGTCGGCGTGGTCCATCCAGCCATCGAGGTACTGGGGTTCGATGGTGTTCAGGCGCGCGTAGCTGGCCAACGCGTCCTCCCAACGTTCGGCGCGGGCGAGGCTGCCGGCGTAATAGTACCAGGCGTCCGGGTTCTCCGGAGCGATGCGGGTGGCGTTCTCCAGGTCGCGCACGGCCTCGGGCAGGCGGTTGAGGATGTCCTTCACCACGCCGCGCCCGATCCACGCATCGGCCCACGTGGGGTCCATGTGGATGGCCTGGCCGTAGTGGATGAGCGCCTGCTCATAGTGCTCCATCTTTTCGTAGCACTCGCCGATGAAGCTGAAGGTGACGGCCTGCGGACCATCGAAGCCGAGCGTTTCCTCGTACAGGGCGATGGCGTCCGCGTAATGCCCGGCAAGCAGCAGGTTGCGCGCGCGGCTGAAGTAAGCGCTGGTGAAGCGCTCGTCAATGGCCATGGCCAGGTCCAGCGCCTCGTTGCTCTCCTCGTAGCGCTCCATCTTGGCCAGCATGTTGCCGAGACAGAACCAGCCCACCGCGCTGTACGGGTTCTCGTTCGTGAAGGCACGGAACCACCCGATGCTGGCCTCGTCAGCGTTGGCCAGGTCGAAGCAGTAGGCCAGTTCGTGCAGGACGGTCTCGTTCTCCGGGTTCAACTCCACGGCCTTCTTCAGGCAGTCCAACGCGATGTCGTACTCCTCCAGGCTTTCGTGCTCGAAGGCCAGGTCCAGGTAGATCTCGTCCAGTTGTTCTTCGGCCAGTTGCAGCGCGCGGCGGTAGTGCTCCACGGCGCGGCGGAAGTTGCGCTGCTGGCTGTAGATGCTGGCCTTGTTCAACTGTATCTCCGGGGTGTATGGCTCGATCCGCTCCAGCGCGTCGAAGATCTCCAGCGCCTTGTTCAACCGCCCCATGCCCATGTGCACCAGCCCCTCGCAGAAGGAGATCTCCACCGAATCGGGGTGCTGGCGCCGGGCATTCTCCAGTACAGCGTGCGCCCGCCGCACCTCGTTGTTGGAGAGGTAGTGGTCGATGATCATCTCGAACTCGGACACGTCGAAGAAGCCCGGACGTTCCCGGCCCATCTGCGATTCATAACGATGGACGCAGGCGATCTGCTCCTCGTGGCGGTCGTGTCCCCGTCGGCTGTTGTGCATCCGGTGCGCAGTGCTTGCCCCTGGCATGCGGGCTTCGCGTTGGGCGAAGGTAGGCAAGCCGCTCGGCATAGAACGGAAAGCCCGCCGGGCGTGGATCCCACAGCCGATCGTTCGCCGATAGGCCCCTCGGGCGATCGGCCGACCCGGTAATTTCGCGGCCCCTTGTCCATGGGCACATGCCCACATGGGCACATGGGCACATGACGCTTATCAAGAGCATCTCCGGGATCCGGGGCACCATCGGCGGCGCACCCGGCGACAACCTCACGCCGCTGGACGTGGCGCGCTATACGGCGGCCTTCGGCACCCTGATCAAGCAACGTGCGGGCAAACAGCGCCCCATCTGCGTCCTCGGGCGCGATGCACGGTTGAGCGGGCCCATGGTGGCCGACATCGTTCGGGCCGTACTTACAGGACTCGGCTTTGATGTGATCGATCTGGGCTTAGCCACCACGCCCACGGTGGAAATGGCCGTGCCCGGCGAAGCGGCCGATGCGGGCATCATCCTTACCGCGAGCCACAACCCCAAGCAATGGAACGCGCTGAAGCTGCTGAACGCACGGGGCGAGTTCATCAGCGCGGCCGATGGGGCTGAGATGCTGCGCATCGCCGAGGAGGGCGCCTTCGATTTCGCGGGTGTTGACGACCTCGGTAGCGTGCGCACCGACGATACGTGGACAAGGAAGCACATCGACGCCATCCTCGCGCTTGACCTCGTGGACGTGCCCGCCATCCGGGCGAAGAACTTCAAGGTCGTCGTGGACGCGGTGAACAGTGTGGGCGGTGTCGCCGTGCCGCAACTGCTGAAGGCGTTGGGGGTGAAGGAGGTGGTGGAATTGTACTGCGAGCCCACCGGGCATTTCCCGCACAACCCCGAGCCGTTGCCCGAGCATTTGCAGGACATCCGCGCGTTGGTGAAGAAGGAGAGTGCCCACCTCGGCATCTGTGTGGACCCCGATGTGGACCGTCTTGCGCTGGTATGCGAGGACGGCTCCCTCTTCGGTGAAGAGTACACGCTGGTGGCCTGTGCCGACCATGTGCTGGCCCATCGCTCCGGCGATACCGTGAGCAACCTCAGCAGCACCCGCGCGCTGAACGATGTGGCCGAGCGCCACGGCCGCACCCGCCTTGCCAGCGCGGTGGGCGAGGTGAACGTGGTGGAACTGATGCGCAAGGTGAACGCACCCATTGGTGGCGAGGGCAACGGTGGGGTGATCCTGAGCGAACTGCATTATGGCCGCGACGCGCTGGCGGGCATCGCGCTTTTCCTCACGCTCCTGGCCAAGCGTGGCACGAGGACCTCCGAACTGCGCCGCAGCTACCCGGACTACTTCATCAGTAAGAACAAGATCGAGCTTGAACCGGGCATGGACGTGGCGGGGCTCGTGAGCGCCATGGAGGAAAAATACCGCCAGCAGCCGCACAGCACGGTGGATGGCCTGCGCATCGAGTTCGGGCGCGAATGGGTGCATCTGCGCCGCAGCAACACCGAACCCATCGTGCGCATCTATGCCGAGAGCGGCAGCCCCGATGGGGCCGATGAACTGGCCAAGCGGATCATGGGCGAGATGGCCGGGCTGGTTGAACGGATCTGATCCTGGACATCGCACCTTTGTCTCCCATGCGCAAGGTCTACCTCGACAACGCCGCCACCACACCGCTCGACCCGGAAGTGCTCGATGCCATGCTGCCCTACATGCGGGAGCACCACGGCAACCCGAGCGCTATCCACAGCTACGGCCGCACCACGCGGGCGGCGGTGGAGCAGGCGCGGCGCACGATCGCCTCCCTTTTGAACTGCGCTCCCGGCGAGATCATCTTCACCAGTGGCGGCACTGAGGCGGACAACATGGCCATCTTCGGCAGCGTGCACGACCTCGGCGTGGAGCATGTGATCACCTCGCCGATCGAGCACCACGCCGTGGAACACACGGCGCTGGCCGTGGAAGCGGGCGGCAAGGCCCGGGCGCATTGGGTGAGGCTGGACGAGCAGGGCCGCGCTGACCTGGGTCATTTGGAGCAACTGATCAAGGCTTGTCCCAAGGCATTGGTGAGCCTGATGCACGCCAACAACGAGATCGGCACCCGTACCGACCTGCAGGCCGTTGGCACCCTGGCCCGCAAGCACGGCGCGCTCTTCCACAGCGACACGGTGCAGACCATGGGGCATTACCGCTTCGATCTTGGGCGATTGCCGGTGGACTTCATCACCTGTGCGGCGCACAAGTTCCACGGACCGAAAGGGGTGGGCTTCCTCTATATGCGCAGCGACGCCACGCTGAAGCCCATGATCCTGGGCGGCGCGCAGGAGCGCAACATGCGGGCCGGTACCGAGAACGTTTACGGCATCGTGGGGCTGGCCAAGGCCATGGAAGTCGCTTATCGCGACCTGGACGCGCATATCACGCACGTTTCCGGCCTGAAGAAGCGCATGAAGGAGCGTCTGCAGGAATTGATACCGGGCCTGGTGATCAACGGCGATCCCGGCGACGACGCGCTCTACACCGTGCTCAGCGTGTTCCTGCCCGAGGATGGCCGCAGCGAGATGCTCATCTACAACCTGGACATCGAGGGCATCGCGTGCAGCGGCGGCAGCGCCTGCAGCAGCGGCAGCAACAAGGGCTCTCACGTGATCGGCCACTTGTACCCCGGCCGCGACGGCGCCAACGTGCGCTTCTCCTTCAGCAAGTTCACCACGCGGGAGGATGTGGACCGTGCGGTGGACGTGGTGGCGCGGGTGTACAGCCCGGCGGCGGTGAAGGCCTAATCCACCACCACGCATGCCGCGCCCAATGCACGGCCGTCCGTTCCGATCACGCGCAGCAGGTATGTTCCGCGCGCCCAGCCGTCCGTGGGCAGGAGGATCTCCCCGCCGCGCATCGTGGCCAGCAGGGTTGTGCGCCCGTCGCTGGAGACGCGTATCACACGGGCCGTTCCGCCCTGTGGCGTTGAAAGGACGATCGTTCCGCCCGGGTGCGTGATGGAGGGCCGCACCACCAGGCCCGGCGCGGCCGTGTCATCCGGCAGGCCAGTCACCGGCATGCACAGCGGCCGCAGACCGAACAGGGGCGCGGAAAGGGCCGTGTACACCGTGTCTGTCAGGATGGGCTCGTCCACCACATAGCAGCCGAAGATCGGGGCCTGTTGCGGGATGTCCGTGGCGATGCAATCCGCCGGGCCTTGGATGCACGATGTGATCGCTTCAGCCGGCATGGCGAAGAACAGGATCGCGTCCTCGAACCCGCCGTCCAGTTCCAACAACGTGCGCCCACCGAAAAAGGCCAGGCTGTCCGTGCAGCCGAGCACGGAGGCGTAGCCGCCACCTTCAATAGTTTGTGCAGCCTCAGGGATGCCGAGCGGGTTGACGCGCAGCGCCATGATACCAGCCGGGCCCGCCGCGGGCGTGAGCAGGATATCCCCCTCGGCCAGTTCGGCCGCATAGTCGAAGGCCGTCGGGGATCCCGCGTCGAATTGGTACTCTTTCAGCCAGGTCAGTTGCCCCACTTCGTTGAGCCGCCCCGCGAAGGGTCCTGTGTCGCGCATGCCGGCGATCAGGAAGGAACCGTCCTCCAGGCACCGCGCAGTTCGCGTGTGGCAATAACCGCCGTTGGGATAGCGCCAGGCCCAGAGCACGGTGCCCTCCGCGTCAATGCGCACGAGGAAGATGTCCTCGTAGGCTTTTTCGGTGAGCAGCACGCCGCCATCGGGCGTGGCCGCCAGGTCGAAGCCGGGGTTCTTCTTCGCGGGGGAGGCGTCGGCCATGTACCGCTTGGACCAGAGCACTTCACCGTCCATGTTCAGGCGCACGGCCACGGTCCGGTTCACCAGGCCCATCACCAGCACGAGCTGGCCGTCGCTGGTGGCCACGATACTGCTGTACCCGTAGTCGGCGCCCATGGCCGCTGTGCGGTAGCTGCGCGTCCAGAGCACGCTGCCGGTGCTGTCCATGCGCGTGAGGAAGTAGCCGTTCCCATCGCTCCAGCCCAGGTCACCGAAAACGAAAAGACCGCCGGTGGGAGCACGCACCACCTTCGCGGGATCGAGGACGGCGGGGCCGTTGGCGTACGTCACCTTCCGCGTCCAGAGGTGCGTGCCGCTTGCGCTGAAATGGTGGAGATTGAAGGCCGGTTCGTTGATGTTCTGGTAACCGCCCAGCACGTAGCTGTCGCCGTACGGGGTCACCAGCCCATTGGCGAAGGTGTGGTACGCGTTGTCGCCCGGTGGATCGATCACCAACTGGAAGCCCGGCGGCGACTGGCCCGTGGCGATGGCCGCGAACAGATGCGCGATCGGGAGGAGGGCGTGCTTCATCGGCGTGGCGCAACCGAAGGTACGCGCTCTTCGCGTCCGGTGAAGGATCACGCTCGTCCGAACAGCAACGCGAGCAGTTCCGCGATATCCGCGGCCACGATCACATCCGTTGGGCCGTGCAGGAAACCCTCTTTGCGCATCAGCGCCATCTGCGCGAGCAACGGGTCGTAGAAGCCGTACGCGTTGAGCAGTCCAATGGGCTGCTTGTGCAGGCCGATCTGCCGCCAAGTGAGCAGCTCGAACAACTCGTCCAGGGTACCGAAGCCGCCGGGAAGGGCGATCACCGCGTCGCTCAGTTCGTGCATGCGCTGTTTGCGCTGGTGCATGGTATCCACGAGGATCAGTTCGGTGACACCCTGGTGCGCCAGCTCGGACTTCTCCATGAAACGCGGGATCACGCCGATCACCTCGCCACCGGCCTTCATCGCTGCGTCGGCCAACGCGCCCATAAGACCCACGTGGCCGCCCCCGTAAACAATGCCGTGCTTGTGCTCTGCAACGGTGTGGCCCACCCCAGCGGCCAGCGTACGCCAACGGGGATCATGCCCCATGCTCGCCCCACAGAACACAGCGATCCGTGCCATTGCGGGGAAAAGTAGTGTTCCTCAAAGCGTGAACGGCAACCGCTGCACCTGGTTGGAGCCTTCGGTCCACACCTGGATAGCGTAGCGGCCCCTGGGCCAACCAAGCACGTTCAGCGTGACGGGTACCTCCGCCCGCCCGGTCTGGATGGGCATGCGCTCCTGGACCACATGCATCAGGCGTCCCGCGTCGCTGCGGACCACGATGCTGAGGCGGTCGGGTACCCCGCGCACCACGGAGACGGTCCTTGAGATCGACTCCGGCCGGCCGCTACAGGCCATGCCTTCCGCCTCGGCATAGCGCACGGCATAGCGCGGCGCGGGCTGTCCGCTCAGGGCGCTCAACTTGTTCCGGAGCGTGTCGGCGGCCGTGTTGTCCAGTGCGCCCATCGAAGCGATGTCATGCATGTCGCTCAGCACCCAGATCGCTGACTGAACGATACCGTCTTCGTAGTTGAGGGAATCCACGAAACGGGCAAGGGCCGTCAGCGTCTCCCGCGCGGGATGTCCCTTGAGGTAGGGTTCGTTCACGCCGGGGCCGCTGCTGGAAGCTTCGCAACAGAACGCCCGGCAGGTCACGGTGGTACGGCCGTTGGGCGCGAGCGCGATCGCTTCTTCGCGCACCACGATCAGGTCCTGCACGCCTTCCACCTGGCTCACGAAGACCCAGCCCGCCGGGATGCTTGTGCGCAGCGCGGCGGCCGTCCGGTTGCGCACGTCCACCTTCAGGCACTCGCCCGAATGACCGCCAAGCCCCTGCGGGGCAAGTTCGATGCGGCCGTTCTCCAACAGTTCCAGCAAAGGGACCGGGGAAGCGATCGACACGTGGGCGAGGCACGCGATGGCTGTCCCGGAGATCAGGTAGCGCATGGCCGGTTGTTTATCGAGCAACGCCGCGAACGGGCGGATCCTTGCGAAGGGGGCACGGCCATTGCCTTCGGTCCTCCCAGTTGAAGGTCCATTCGGGCGTGTAGAGCCGATCGTCGCCATCCTGGATGAACCATGCGCCGAGTTCCGGATGCCCGGGGTTCTTCACTACGTGTATCTCCTGTGCCGGCATGTAGCTCTGCGCGAGCAGAAAGGCCCGGCGGCCATCGGGGAAAGCGGCCACATCCACCACGATCATGGCATGGCCCGGGTGCCCACCCCGGATGAAGACATCGCCAGGCTCTACGGGCTTGTCCGCGCAGTTCACGAGTTCCTTGCTCAGCGAGGCCGTTCCCGCGTAGGTGAACACCTTGTCCAAGTAGGAGAGGAGTGACGCATACGAACTGTCGGGCCTGCCGCCGGGACGCCAGCGCGTTCCATGCGCACCTTCCACCTCGATCCGTTGACCATTGGCCCAGCGGCTGAAGTCCGCGCGGAAGCCGTTGGTGAAGTTGAAGTGGATCTCGTCGTACCGCCGTTGGGCATAGAGGTGTTCCGCGCGCAGCCGCATGACCGCATCGGCGCATTGTTGCAGGTCCTTGGAACCCACGCTGATGCCGATCACCGCCGCGTGAATGTCCTGCCTTCCTTTCAATTCGCCGTTGAACAGATGCACGCTGGCGCCATCGGGCATCAGCGGGAGCTGGCGCAAAAAAGCCGCGAATGATCCCGGCGCGGCGCTCACACGTGTCGCGCCGGGCGGTGGCGCAAAACGGGCCGCGGTGGTGTTACCGATCGGATCAGGCTTTTCCGGGATCTGTCCGGTCGCCGGAGCAAAGGCCGCCAACAGGAGAAAGGGGAGGAGCGGGAGCGGCATGCCATGAGCAATGCGCATTTCCGCTCCGGGTAACGTGGCCGGTCTGACCGTCCGATCGATACCCAAGGCGTGCTCCACAGTGCGCGTAGCCACCGAGGAGCCGAAGCCTCAAGCCTGAATGCCCTCCTTGGCGGGCCGGTACCCGAACAGCCGGTTGTCCTTGATCATGTTGTCCACATAGGGCGGCACCATGTCCTCCCAGCCGGCCTTGCCGTCGCGGATCATGTGGAGCACGGCCTTGCTGAAGATATGCAGCACAGTGGGGTCGAAGCTGTCGATGTCCACCATGCGCTTGTTGCTCACCAAGTAGTCGTACAGCGGGCGCAGGCGCGGATGCACCGGCATGTTCTCCAGCGTCATGGTGTTCACGTCGGCCGTGGGCTTGCTGGGGTACACGTACACCTTGAGATCGCGGGTGAAGAGGATGCCGAAAGCCTCCAGCATGCCGCCGTTGAGGTGGCGGTAGTATTTCTCCTCGAAGACCTCGATCAGGTTGTTCACGCCCATGATCAGGCCCATGCGCGCCTTGGTGAAGCGGCTGAAGTACTCCACCAGCTTGTAGTACTCCTGGTAGTTGCTGATCAGCACGGTCTGCCCCAGGGAGCACAGGATGTCGGCGCGGTCGATGAAATCCTTCTCGTCCACGTCACCGGTATCGGCCTGCAGGTTGTTGAGCGTGATCTCGAACAGGACCTGGAGTTTCTGACGGTCAACCCTGTTCTCCTTGATGAACATGTTGTAGCCGTTCATGATCATGTCGATGTTCACCTTCGTCACCGGCCTGAAGCTGCCGCGGATGGCGAGGATGTTCTTCTTGTAAAGCACCTCGCTGGCCTGCAGGTTCTGGCCATCGGGGCCGAAGATCACGGCATCGGTATAGCCGCGCTTCACCAGCTGGAGGCTCAGCAGGCGGTTGTCCACCTGGCTGAAGTCCGGCCCGTTCATCTGGATCATGTCGATCTCCACCACGTGCCGGCTCACGTTGTCGTACAGCGCCGTCATGATCTCCTGCGGATCCTTGTGGTGGAAGAAGCACGCGTGGATCAGGTTCACCCCCATGATGCCGATGCTCTCCTGTTGCAGCGTGATGTCGGGATCGTGCAGGCGCACATGCACGATGACGTCGCTGGTGGGGCGGTCAGGCGCCGTTTGGAAGCGGACACCCAGCCAGCCGTGGCCGCTGTGGGGCCGCTCGTAGGTGCTGGTGGCCACCGTGTTCGCGAAGGTGAAGAACTTCTGGGTGGAGTGGTCCTTGCGGCTGAGGCGCTCGAGCATGAGGCCATACTCGTGGCGCAGCATGTTCTTCAGGCGGCTCTCGCACACGAAGCGGTTGCCGGGTTCCGGCCCGTAGATGGCATTGCTGAAGTCCTTGTCGTACGCGCTCATGGCCTTGGCGATGGTCATGCTCGCCCCGCCCGCGCGGAAGAAATGGCGCACGGTCTCCTGCCCCGCACCGATCTCGGCGAAGGTGCCGTACAGGTCCGGATCCAGGTTGATGCGCCGGGCCTTCTGGTTGGGGCTCAGGGGTACGCGCTGCTGCTCGAAATTGGTCGTCATCACAAGGGCTTCCCGATAGGTGACAAATGTAGGGCGATGCCTTGCGAAGCGGGCAGCGGGCAAATTGCGGCTGGCAGCGGGATCTTCAGGTGACTGTGCTGCCCGCTGCTATCTGCTTTCTGGACTGTCTGCGGCCTGCTTCATTCAGCCTGTTAAGTTTGGCGCCCCTTTCAAAAGGAAGCATGAAGATCCTTGTTCTCCTCGCGCAGGTGCCCGACACCACCTCACGCATCGCCTTTAAGGACGGCGGCACTGCCTTCGACGGCAACGGCGTCACCTGGATCGTGAACCCGTATGACGAATGGTACGCCCTGGTGCGCGCGCTGGAACTCAAGGAGGCGGCCGGAGCGGGCAGCGTGACCACCATCACGGTGGGCGGAGCCGATACGGAAGCCACCATCCGCAAGGGCCTGGCGATCGGTGCGGATGACGCGGTGCGCGTGGACGCCCAACCCGGCGATGCTTACAGGGTGGCGGCCCAGATTGCGGCGTACGCGAAGGACAAGGGCTATGAACTGATCCTCGCGGGCAAGGAGACCATCGACCACAACGGCGGCCAGGTGGGCGCCATGGTGGCCGAACTGCTGGACCTGCCTTATGTGGCGCTCGCGAGCAAATTGGACGTGGGCGGGGGTAAGGCGACCATCGAGCGCGACGTGCCCGGTGGCGTGGAGGTGCTGGAGGTGGCCCTGCCGCTGGTGATCGGCGCCGCCAAGGGCATGGCCGAGCAGCGCATCCCCAACATGCGGGGCATCATGGCGGCGCGTACCAAGCCGCTGAACGTGGTTCCCGCCGCCGCCGTGGACGAACTGACACGGACCGTGAAATTCGAGCTGCCGCCCGCCAAGGGTGCCGTGAAGATGATCCCTGCCGAGGAGGCCGGGAAACTGATCGAACTGCTGCATACCGAGGCCAAGGTGATCTGATCCATCGTACGCACCGGCGGATCGTGATCCGCCCATTTCCCGAACGCAATGAGCACCATCGTATTCATCGACACCCGGGGCGAAAAGATCCCGAAAGCCGCACAAGAGGCCGTTACCTGGGCCAGTCAGTTGGCGGGCGGCCCCGTTACCGCCGTCACCTTCGGCGATGCCCAAGGTCTCGAAAGCCTCGGTGCGCAGGGCGCCGGCAAAGTGATCCTGGCGCGCGGCGTGAAGGCCGTGGACGGCCAGCAACTGACGAAGCTGGTGGCCGACGTGGCCGCCGCGGAGAATGCCGACACCATCGTGTGCGTGAACGACGCCACCGGCAAGACCGTGGCCCCGCGCGTGGCCGCCCGCCTGAAGGCCGGGCACGTGGCCGGCGTCACCGGTGTGGAGGGCGGGCTCTTCAAGCGCAACGTGTTCAGCGGCAAGGCCCGCGCCTACGTGGAGGTGACGAGTCCCAGGAAGGTGTTGAGCTTGATGCCCAACAGCATCGCCATCGCCAACAACGGCGGCAGCGCGGCCGTGGAGGACTACGGCGGTGACCTTGGCGCGGCGCGCATCACCGTGAAGGAACTGCGCAAGGCCGGCAGCGGTGTGCCCCTGCCCGAGGCCGAACGGGTGGTGAGCGCCGGGCGCGGCATGAAAGGTCCCGAGAATTGGGGCCCCGTGGAGGAACTGGCCCGCGAACTCGGCGCCGCCACGGCATGCAGCCGCCCCGTGGCCGATCTGCACTGGCGCCCGCACCACGAGCACGTGGGGCAGACCGGCGTGGCCATCCGCCCGAATCTGTACATCGCCATCGGCATCAGCGGCGCCATCCAGCACCTTGCCGGGGTGAACCAGAGCAAGGTGATCTGCGTGATCAACAACGATCCCGAAGCGCCCTTCTTCAAGGCCGCCGATTACGGCATCGTGGGCGACGCGTTCCAGGTGCTGCCCAAACTGATCGAGGCCGCCAAGAAGCTGAACGCGGAGAAGTAGGAGAGGAGGAGGTGGTCATCCACGGCGCGATCCCACGCAACGAACACACGGCGCCTGACAAACCCGCCGGAGCGCTATTTCTCCGTTGGAAGCGGCGGTCTATCTTCACGGCCTGTCCGCAACCGATGGAGAAGGTCGAGCTGAAGTTCCTGCGCATCACGTACAGCCACACGCACGCGGGCGCCTACGCGCTCATCCTCGCCGAGAAGAAAGGCGACCGGCGGCTGCCCATCATCATCGGCGGGGTGGAGGCGCAGGCCATCGCCATCCAGGTGGAGAACATCAAGCCCGCACGGCCGCTCACGCACGACCTTTTCAAGAACCTCGCGGACCAGTTGCACATCCGCTTGAAGGAAGTGGTGATCAACGACCTGGTGGAGGGTATCTTCCACGCGAAGCTGGTGCTGGAACAGAACGGTACCGAAGTGGAGGTGGACGCGCGCAGCAGCGACGCCATCGCGCTCGCCCTGCGCTTCGCCTGCCCCATCTTCACCTTCGAGTTCATCATGAGCGCTGCAGGGCTGAAAGTGGAGGAGAGCGAAGAGGAGCAGCAGGCCCAGGGCCAGCGTGCCGAGAAGGCCGAACGTGCGGAGAAACGCGGTATCAAGAACACCAGTTTGGAGGAACTGAAGAGCATGCTCACCGAAGCCCTCGCCAACGAGGATTATGAGCAGGCCAGCAAGCTCCGCGATGAACTGAAGCGGCGCGAGGGGACGAACTGATCTTCAGAAGGTATTCGGAGCAGGCAGCTTGCAGTAGGCAGCGACTGCGCTCTGCCCGCTGCAAGCTGCCGGCTGCCAACCGCCTGCTGTGTGCTGCAACTCTCGTCCTATGTTTACCGCATGGCGGGGCAGGGGGAGGGCAACGTGCTGAAGGGCTTCAGCCTCGCGCGGATCCTGCTTCCCGTGATCATCGGCATCGGCACCACGGCATTCCTGGTGTGGAGGGCCAGTGGTAGTGCGGGCCAGCAACCGCTTGTGTGGACCCAGAGCACGACCGGCTGGATGCTGCTGGCCCTGCTGAGCCTCGTCGTGCGCGACTGGATGTACATGCTGCGCATCCGGCACCTTACGGACAAGGGCCTCAGCTGGTGGCGTGCCTTCGTGGTCATCATGCTATGGGAGTTCAGCAGCGCGCTGGCGCCAGGCATCATCGGTGGCGGCTTCTTCTTCGCCATCTGGATCCTCAGCCGCGAGGGCATCGACGCCGGGCGCAGCATCACCGTCATCACCTTCACCTCCTTCCTGGACGGTATCTTCATCGCGGTGATGGCCCCCTTGGTCTATTTCAGCGTGGGCCGGAACGAGCTGTTCGGGGACCTGGACACCAGTACGGACCTGACCGGGCTCGGCGCCTTCCTGGTCTTCTGGGTGGTGTACATCATCATCGTGGTGTACAAGCTCTTCGTGGCGTACGCCCTCTTCGTGAACCCCGTCTTCGTGAAGCGCGCGCTTGTGGGCATCTTCTCCATCAATGTGCTGCGGCGCTGGCGGCGGGCCATGGTGACCACCGGCGACCAATTGATCACCGCCGCCAATGGGCTGCGGCTGCGGGGCTGGGACTACTGGTGGCCCGGCATCGTCACCACCTTCCTCAGCTGGATGGCCCGCTTCTCCATCGTCAACTGCATCGTCCACGCCTTCCACCCGGGCATGGGTTTCGGGCACGACCTGGTGATGTACGGCAAGCAGGTGATCATGGGCATCATCGTTCTGCTCATGCCCACGCCGGGCGGCAGCGGCATCGCGGAGTACATGTTCCGCAACTTCCTCGGCATGTACATCACGGTGGGGCCGGACAAGCTGGCCTTCGTCTGGCGGCTGATGAGCTACTACCCGTACATCGCCATCGGCGCCTTCCTGCTGCCGCGGTGGGTGAAGCGCAACGTGGTGGACCCGCTGGCGCAGCGCATCTGAGCCGCCCACGCTCGCATTGGACCTCTTTCGCATTTCAAGGACGCGATAAAAGGAGTGTCACGGTGAGCCCGCCGAACCGGTTCGGCGGGCTCACCGTGACACTCCTGGGGAATCAGGAAAGAGGTCTATTGATCCGTTGATGCCGGGATCGGCTGTCGCGGAGAGGAGGGAGGACGTTCCGCTACCGCCGGGGACCGCGCCAGCGGCGGCGGCCCTGTCCTTCGGGGCGCCGGTGCTCGCCCGTCTGTTTCGGCTGGCCTTGCTGCTGCCCGCCGGACGGCTTCCCGCCCAGGAAGGCGTCCACCTCGGCGATCAGGTCGCGGGTGAGGGTGGCGTAATCCTTCGCGGGGCCGGACTCTTGGCGCTGCTCGTGCTGCCGCTCAGGTCGCGGGCCGCGGTCGTTGTTGCGCTGGCGGTCGCCGTGCTGCTGGGCGGGGCGTTGCCCTTCGGGACGGTCGTTGTGCCGCTGAGGAGCGCGTTCGGGCCTCGGGGAGCGTGGTTGTTGCGCCGCACGCTGCTGGGGTTGCGGCCGCTTGCCTCGCCCGGGGTCCACCACCGGCGTGCCGCCCGTCATGGGGAAGGGATGTTCCTCCACCTCGGGCACATCACGCTTGATCAGTTTCTGGATATCGCGCAGGTACTCCACCTCCTCCTGGTCGCAAAGGCTGATGGCCAGTCCGCTGGCCCCAGCGCGGCCCGTACGGCCGATGCGGTGCACGTAGGTCTCGGGCACGTTGGGGATCTCGTAATTCACCACGAAGCCCAGCAGGTCGATGTCGATGCCTCGAGCCGCGATGTCCGTGGCCACCAGAGCGCGGATCTTCTTGTCCTTGAAGTTGTTCAGCGCGCGTTGGCGGTAGTTCTGCGCCTTGTTCCCGTGGATGGCGTCGGCGCTGATGCCCGCCTTCACCAGCAGGCGCGCGAGCTTGTCCGCACCGTGCTTCGTGCGCGTGAACACCAGCACCTGCCGGATGTCCATTTGCTGCATCAGGTGGGTAAGGAGGGCGGCCTTGTTGGACTTGTCCGTGAAGTAGACCTGCTGCTGCACCGTTTCGGCCGTGCTGGAAACGGGCGTCACCTCAACCTTCACGGGATTCGTCAAGATGGAAGATGAAAGACGCTGGATCTCAGGCGGCATTGTGGCGCTGAAGAAGAGCGTCTGGCGCTTGGGCGGAATAGCGGCGATCACCTTTCGCACATCGTGGATGAAGCCCATGTCCAGCATGCGATCGGCCTCGTCGAGGACGAAATACTCGAGGTCCTTCAAATGGACATAGCCCTGGCCCATGAGGTCGAGCAGGCGGCCTGGGGTGGCGATGAGCACGTCCACGCCGGCGCGCAGGGCGTCGGTCTGCGGTTTCTGGCCAACGCCGCCGAAGATCACCGTGTACTTCAGGGGCGTGTGGCGGCCATAGGCACGGAAGCTCTCCTCGATCTGAATGGCCAGTTCGCGCGTGGGCGTAAGGATCAGGGCCTTGATAGGGCGACGGGCACCGCGTTGCTGGGCGTTGCCAGGAGCGCTGTCCGCGCTGATGCTATTGGTGAGCCGCTGGATGAGCGGGATGGCGAAGGCCGCCGTTTTGCCCGTGCCGGTCTGTGCGCAACCGAGCAGGTCACGGCCTTCGAGCAGGTAGGGGATGGACTGCGCCTGGATGGGCGTTGGGGTGGTGTATCCTTCGGATCGAAGGGCTTTGCGGATGGGCTCGATCAGGTCGAGCTGGTCAAAAGAGGGTTGATGCACGTTGATGCGTCAATGTGCGGGGCAGGTCCATTGGCGCCTGCGCACGCGGTAGTTGGTGTCAGAAAAGCCCTGCGATCGGTCCGGCGCACAATGATCCGCTGGGGATGGCGCCGAGACAGTTGCGGAACCGGCGTTCGGCCGGGGGAAGCGAAAAGCTGGGCGCTTAGGGCGCGGCAAATGTAGGAGGAACGGTGAGGAGCGCCGAAATGGCGGCCGGGCGGGAGCAGTGGAACACATTGCCGATAGGTGTGCGGCCCGCATTTTGACTTTGCGTGCAATAGGGGTAACCGTCTGACTTTCTGAAATATCTAAGTTAACATAATGTAAATTATGCGACGATAGGAACAACCGAACCGGTCTTGGGAACCGTTGCCCACTAACCGATCAGCACCTGTGGCAATGCCGCAAATCGACTTAGGCCGGCGCTACTTCTATCTAAGCCGCCGGCGAAAAAACCAGATCACCCACGAGCTGTGCCCCCATGCCGGGGCCCTCGGGCAATCGCAGCCGCCCGTCCACCAGGTCGAGCCCTTTGAACGGATCGTTCTTGATGAGCCATGGGCCGTCCAGATCCACGATGTCGGCTTCAGGTGCCAACTGCGCCATGGCCGAGCAACCCAAAGAGCTTTCGCTCATGCTGCCCAGCATAACCTGCATGCCCAGTTGCCGTGCCTTGTCGGCCATGGCCTTGGCGCGGTCCAGCCCGCCGCATTTCATCAGCTTCAGGTTCACCCCGCTGAAGTGCGAATACTTGGCGCCAAGGTCCGCGCGGTCCTGGATGGACTCATCCGCGAATACGGTCACGGTGGTCTCTTCGGCCAGCCAGTCGTTCATCGCGTCCGTAGCGGTCTCGAAAGGCTGCTCGAACCCGATGAGACGATCACCGGCGGCCCGCGCCAGGTCGGCCGCATCCAGCATGGTCTTGAAGCCCTGGTTGCCGTCGAGCAACAGGCGCCGATCGTCCAGCCCGATCACCTTTTCCAGTCTTGCCGCCGAACCAGGGTCGCCAACCTTGAGCTTGAGCGCGGCGGAACGCGGCAATTCGGCCAGCCGTTCGGCCACCTCATTTTCCGGGCAGATCCCGAGTGTCACGAGCGTAATGGGCTGCTCCTCGCCGGATATCTCAAGGAGCTTGCGCACAGTCCACTGACGATTATTACTTATCAGATCGATCAAAGCCGTGGACAGCCCTGCCCGGAAGGCCGGGGCATCCTTGATCTCGTCCAAGGTCTCCAGTTGTGTGAAGAGTTGCCCGGGCCGGGGGAAGGTCTTCCGCGCCAGCGTATTCAGCCGTTCGATCGTGTCCGCGATCGTTTCCTTCACGTACGGCGGCAATGTCACTTCACCATGGCCCACCGCCCCGTCCTCTTCAGCACGGATGTACAGTGTGTCCGTGCCATCACGCAGCCCATGCGACGTGGCGAAGGGCCGTTTGAACAGCAGCCTGTACGGGGAAAAGCTGAAGCGGAGCGGCATGATGCGCCGAAGTTCTACCAACGAGGCGGAATTTCCAGCGGCCGGGACCGCATTTTTTCGACAAGGGCCGGGAACAGGAAGCCCGGCGGTGGCGCCGGGCTTCCTGTTGTACGGGGATCAGTGGTCACTTCACCAGGTAGGTGATGCGCGTGAGCCACTTGGTGCTATCGGGCTCCTGGCCGGGATCGGTGAGGTACTCCTCGATCACGTTGGCGTGGTGCGTGAGGTTGTTCTCTTTGATGTACCGGTCCATGGCCATATGCGGTGCCATCATGCCGTTGTAGCCGCCGTAGTAATCAATGGTGAGCGCCTTGCTGGCGGGTGTCTCATAGAGATCGAGCCCTTTGAGCTTGCCCTTCGCATCCATGGCCACGGGGATCCCGGCGATCATGTCGGCCGTCTGGTCCTTCTCGTTCCATTCGAAGTAGACGCCACTGGGGGCACCCGCAGGCTGCACCCCGGCCTTGCCCGCAGCGGCCATGTTGGCCCCGAAGTGCTTGCCGAAGAACGCCTGCATATCGGCCCACTTCACCACTTCGCGTTTGCCCACGTAGAGTTTAGCGGGCCACTCGGATGTCGTTACCGCGTAGGATGGCACATGGGCCTTGTCAACGTCGGCCTGCTTGGCCTCGCAGATCGTCTTCAGGTTGGCCAGGCCATCTTCGAAATCCTTGGCGCCCTCATCCGCACTCATGAACATGGCCGCCGCCCGGAAGATGAAGGGCACGTCCATGCGCATGGACCACTTCACGGCCGTGCTGTCGCCGCGCGGCTCCAGATCGAGCGATCCGTGGCCGACCATCGGGCCGAACTCCAGGTCCGACTTCACGCTCTTGTCCTGATCGAGTGCCACGATCGTCTGCGCGCCCTGCTTCACAACTTGGCCATCCCAAGAGCGCTTGGCGCCCACCTTGCCATCCTCGCCGGTGAGTTCATACTTGGCGTCCGGGTCCATTTTGTACCACACGCCCCACTCGTCCTGGTTCTTCAGGAAACGGATGTACTCATAGACGGTGTTCGGCGATGCCTTGATCACGGTGCTGCGTTCAACGTACGACTCCTTCGGCCCCAGCAGGCTGAGCAACAACCAGAGCCCCACAAGGGCCCCGAGTATGACAAGGATGGTCTTCAACGCTCTCATGGTGCATATACGCCTGGAACCCGGCGCTCGGCGTTTGTGGTTTGGTGGAGAAAAAGCCCCGAAAGGTGACGCTTCGTCGGCATTTTTCCAACTGGCCTCGCGGGTGGCCGAGGGCGTTCACTGGCACGGTGTTTTCTTTGTGAACGAACCATTCGCACGTCCCATGTCCATCCGCACCTCCATCGGCCTTGTCGTGACCGCCCCCATGCGCACTGTGCTGGCGTTGAGCGCGGCCACGCTTTTCCTGGCCATGCCCGCCTGCAAGGGCAAACAGACCACCACTGCGGGCACCAAGGTGGAAATGCCCTTCACCGGTAACAAGTACGAAAGCAACAACCGTTTTTTCCGGGGTACCGGCACGGGCGTGAGCGTGAAACAGAACATCGCCCGCAGCAAGAGCGATCTGGAGGCCAAGAACCAGCTGGCCGGGCAGGTGGGCACCAACATCCGGGCGGTAACCGACCAGTATCTCGGCCAGACCGAGAACGCCAATAATGCCGAGGTGGCCGATAAGTTCCAGACCCTGGTGCGCGAGGTGATGAGCACCCGGATCGGCGATCTGCGCAAGATCGGCGAGGAAACGCGGCAGAACCAGGAGACCCAGGAGTTCACCGTGTACACCGCCTACGAGATCAAGAAGAACGCCATGTTCCGTTTCATGAAGAAGCAGGCACAACTGGACCAGAAGCTGGACGAGGCCGCACGCAAGCGCATCGTGGACATCCTGGACGAGGAGATCAAGAAGGCGGATGCAGAGGACCATGATTAAGCTTCAAGACTCAAGCTTCAAGCCTCAAAAACAGCGTGTGTGCCTCTTGAACATTTGGGTCGTTAAGCTTGAGCCTTTATCCTGACACCTTGACGCGGTCCCCGGCACGGCCTCCCCTTTGCTGACCGCAACGACGGACCAACACCTTGAAGAAACCATGATGGGCGCCTATCTGATCGGCATCGTTGTGATGCTGGTGGGCATGCTGGTGAGCTGGCAACTGAAGAGCCGCTTCCAGAAGTACTCGAAAACCCCGCTGGCCAACGGCATGAGCGGCGCGGAGATCGCGCAGATGATGCTGCACGACCACGGCATCAACGACGTGCGCGTGGTGAGCGTGCCTGGCCAACTGACGGACCATTACAACCCCGCGAACAAGACCGTGAACCTGAGCGAGCCGGTGTACCATGGCCGCAACGCTGCCGCTGCTGCCGTGGCTTCGCACGAATGCGGACACGCTGTGCAGCACACCACGGCCTACAAGTGGCTCACGATGCGCAGCAAACTGGTGCCGGCGGTACAGGTGAGCAGCACGGTGATGCCATGGGTGATCATGGGCGGCATCCTGCTGATCAATTCGTTCCCTCAACTGCTGCTGGCAGGCATTGTGATGTTCGCCCTCACTACCCTGTTCAGTTTCATCACATTGCCGGTGGAGTACGATGCGAGCAACCGCGCGCTGGCGTGGATCAAACGCAAGGGCGTGGTGACCTCCGGTGAGTACGCCCTGAGCGCCGACGCGCTGAAATGGGCCGCCCGCACCTACGTCGTCTCCGCAGTTGGCTCGCTGGCCACTTTGCTTTACTACGTCTCCATCTACATGGGCCGCCGGGACTGAAGGTTCACGAACCGAGCCCCGCTGCCCGTCCGGCCAGCCAGCCGGTGCTCCACGCGGCCTGGAAATTGAAGCCGCCGGTGATGCCGTCAATGTCGAGGAGTTCGCCCGCGAAGTGGAGACCCGGGGCAACAGTGCTTTCCAGCGTGAGCGGATCCACCTGTTGGAGTGCCACGCCACCAGCGGTGACGAACTCCTCCTTGAAGGTGGTCTTACCGCTGGCCCGGTAGCGGTCGTTCACCAGCACATCGTTAAGCCTTTCGGCGCCTTTGCGTCCCATTTCGCCCAGCGGCTTCTCTGGAGCGATGCCGGCGCGCGCCAGCAGATAGAGCCATAGGCGCTGCGGCAGCGCGGTGCCTTCCAGATTGGCTATCTGCCTCTTCGGATGGGCGGCGATCTGTGCGCCCAACTGTTCGCGGACGACCGCAGCACCCTGCTCGCCAGGCCAGTTCACCCCCACCGTGTAGCGGTAGCCCAGGTCATGCAGCACGCGTGCACCGAACGCGCTCAACCGCAGTACGGCGGGGCCGCTGAAGCCCCAATGTGTGACCAGCAGGGGGCCGGTGCTCTCCAGTTCCGTGCCCTCGATGCGCAGCCGCACATCGGGCGCCACCAGGCCCATCAGGTCGCGCACGGGATCATCGGGCAGGTTGAAGGTGAAGAGCGAGGGCACTGGAGGCACGATCGCATGCCCCAGCGCAGCGATCCACGCCAGTCCATCGGCCTTGGGTGAACCGCCCGTGGCCAGCACCACGCGGTCGGCGGCCAATTCACCGGCCGGTGTGGTGAGCCGCCATTCCGCACCGGTCCTTCGGATGGCGGCGACTACGCAATGGGTGCGTGCCTCCACCCCGAGGTCCGCTGCCGCGCGCCACAGCGTATCGATCACTGATAACGAGGAGTCCGATACGGGGAACATGCGGCCGTCGGCTTCCGCCTTCAACCGTAGGCCATGCCGGGCGAACCAGTCCACGGTCGCCGGTTGCCCCCACGCTTTGAAGACCTGCCGCAGGAAACGCTCGCCACGCGGGTAGCTACGCGCCAGGCGTTTGGGATCGGCCTGGTGGTGTGTGACGTTGCACCGCCCACCACCACTGATACGGACCTTCGCCAGCCACTTGTCCGTACGCTCGCACAGCAGCACGCTGGCGGCCGGGGCGTGCGTTTTCGCAGCGATGGCCGCCATGAAGCCCGCTGCTCCGCCGCCCACCACCACGATCCGGTGCTCCCTGGCCTCCATGCGGGCACAAAGAACGCCGATGCTCAGTGCGGACGTGTAGAGAAACGAAGCCTTGGCCGATCACCTGTCGCTGCCCGCCAAGCGAAGCACTACTGGCAGGTGGTCGCTGTATCCGCTGGCGTGATAGTCCCCGTTGCCGCTGAACGTGCGGTCGGGCTGGTCACCGTAACGCGGGTGGTGGAAGATGAGACGGCGGTCCTTGATGGACGCGGCGGAACGCGCTTTCACCCCGGGCGTCGTGGCATCGACCAGGGCGCGGCTTACGATCACCTGGTCGAAGTAGGCCCATGATCCGTTGTGGCTGATACTGCCAGCGGGCTCCTCGTCATCAAAGGCGGTGAGGTTCACCAGGACGCTGTTCAAGTCATCGGGCGAGGCCCCGAGCTCGCTGCGAACGGACCCGTCCTCGGGACCGTCGTTAAGGTCACCAAGGATGATGATGCTCGCGCGCGGGTTCTCCACCAGCAGCCGGTCGACGGCCCCACGCAATACGTGGGCGGCGGTCCTGCGCTTGGTCACCGTCCCCTCCTCCCCTGCCCTGCGGCTTGGCCAATGGTTAACGAAGACGTGCTGTGTCTGCCCGGCGCGGGTGCGCACGATGGCGTACAGGATGTCGCGCGTAACGCCGCTCTCCAGGTCCACGGGCAGGAAGCGCCGCGCCACCACTTCGCCGAAGGCCCTGTTCACCAGGAGTGCCACGTCGATTCCGCGCGGGTCGGGCGAGTCCTCATGCACCACGGTCCACGTGGTACGGGCCAGCGAGCCGGTGCGTGCCAGTGCCTCGGTCACAGCCCGGTTCTCCACTTCGGCCAGGCCGATCATCAGCGGTGCGTCATTATCGGCGAGCGCGATGGCCTCCGCCAGTTTGTTCAGCTTGTTCCGGTAGCGTTCCTCCGTCCAATGGTACCGGCCATCGGGCAGGAAGTCGTTGTCGTTCACGCGGGGATCGTCCTCGGCGTCGAACAGGTTCTCGGTGTTGTAGAAGACCACGGCGCCTTCAGCTTGGCGTGCGGAGGAGGTGTCCGGCGCGGGAAGATCCCGGGGCTCCTCCCCTTCTTGGACGGCGGGCGCGCCGCAGGTCGCGAGCAGACAGGCGGCGACGAGAATGCCACTCATGGATGTTCCTGCACCGGCATGGATGCCGGTGGCCCGAGAGACGCCTGTGCCCCAGGGGGTGGTCCTCATGACTATCCGAAAAGACCCTTGCTACGCGAGCGGCTCTTCACGCCCAGCGCGCCCAGCAGCCCGCGTGTGAGTTCGCGGAAGACGGTGCGACCTACCTGCCGCACCATGGTGTTCTTGCTCACATCCTCCAGCACGCTGGTCTCCTTCTTTTTCGGGGCCTTGGACTCGGGCTTCTCATCCTTCGGGTCCTCATCGTCGCGGCCGTTCAACCTCTTTTCCAGGATCTCGAAGGCACTCTCGCGGTCGATCGCTTCATTGTACTTCCTCGCGATAGCGCTATTGGCCACCAATGCCTGGATCTCGGCGGGCGTGAGCACGTCCATGCGAGTAGCCGGGGCGCGCAGCAGGACGTGGGCCAGCGGCGTGGGCGTGCCTTTTTCGCTGAGCGCGGTGATGATGGCCTCGCCGATGCCCAGCGACGTCAGCAGTTCCTCGGTCTTGTAGAAGTCGGTGAGCGGATAGTTCTCGGCCGTCTTCTTGATGGCCGTGCGGTCCTTGGCGGTGAAGGCGCGCAGGGCGTGCTGCACCTTCAGGCCCAATTGGCCCAGCACGCTGTCGGGCACGTCCATGGGGTTCTGCGTACAGAAGTACACGCCCACGCCCTTGGAGCGGATGAGCTTGATGATGGTCTCGATCTGCTGCAACAGCGCGGGCGTTGCCGTGTCGAAGATCAGGTGCGCCTCGTCGATGAAGAGGCACAGTACGGGCTTTTCGGGATCGCCCACCTCGGGGAAGGTCGCGTACACCTCGGCCAGCAGGCTGAGCATGAAGGTGCTGAAGAGCAGGGGGCGGCTCTGCATGTCGGTAAGGCGCACGATGTGGACCGTGCCCTTGCCATCGCGCTTCACCAGCAGGTCCTGCGGGTCGAAACTGCGCTCACCGAAGAACCGCTCGCCTCCCTGTTGTTCCAATTCGATCAGCTTGCGCAGGATGATGTTCACCGTGGCCGGACTGACCGATCCATACGTCTTCTGGATCCCGGCCTTGCCCTCCTGCGTGGTGAATTGCAGCACGCGGCGCAGGTCGTTGAGGTCGAGCAGCGGCAGCGCGTTGTCGTCGCAGTACTTGAAGACCAGCGCGAGCACGCTCTGCTGCGTGTCGTTCAGGTCCAGGATCCGGCTCAGGAGCACCGGGCCGAACTCGCTGACCGTGGCCCGCAGACGGGCGCCGGGCTCATCGCTCAAGGTCAGCAGGTCCACCGGGATGTTCGCGGGCTCCCAGGGGATCCCTAGTTTCTGGTGGCGTTCCGTGATCTTGCCGTTCACCGTGGCGGGCGCCGCGATGCCGCTAAGGTCGCCCTTGATATCCATGAGCAGCGAAGGCACGCCGTTCAGGCTCAGTTGCTCGGCGATGGCCTGCAGCGTTTTCGTTTTGCCCGTGCCCGTTGCCCCGGCGATGAGGCCGTGGCGGTTCATGGTACGCAGAGGGATACGGATGGGCACGGTGCTGGCGCAATCGCCGTTGATGAGCGGTGCGCCGATGACCAGGCTGCCACCGCTGAAGGTGTAGCCTTCGGTCATCTGCTTCAGAAAGGGCTCGGGGATGGGCATGGCGATGGGATCGGGAGGCGAAACAAAAGAGAAAAGGGGCCGAAGCCCCTCTCCCCTTTTCAACAGGTGCGGGCCATCATTTTTCGATGGTGAAGCTGATCTTGCAGTTCAGGCGGTACTCGACGATCTTGCCTTTCTCCACCACAGCGCTCTGGTTCTGCACGTTGCACGAGCGGATGCCGCGCACGGTCTTGCTCGCCTCTTTCACGGCGTTGGCGGCGGCGTCCTCCCAGCTGGTCTTGCTGCTCGCGAGGATCTCGATGACTTTGAGGATGGGCATGGTGTTGTACGGGTTTGTTGCGTTCTGTTGGGACGGTGGCCGAAGCTACGCGAACAACCTGCTGAGGAGTTGCCCGCTACCTGCGTCGTGGTGGTTGGACGCCGCCCGATGTAACGGTCACTCCGGAAGCCGAGCCTCCGACCATTTGACACCGCCAGAAAGCGAAGCCCCCCGGAATGTCCGGAGGGCTTGCTGTTCTAAGAGCCCCCCGCCGGATTTGAACCGGCGACCTGCTCATTACGAATGAGCTGCTCTACCGCTGAGCTAGGGAGGCGATGCTGGGAAAGAACCCGCTTGCGAGCGGGGCGGCAAATGTAGGTGGCCGCCCCGCTCGTTCAAGAGGTCCGGATCACCGCTTGATGAAGCGTGCCGTGGCGCCGTTGGCCGAGCGCAACGTGTACACGCCCTCCGCGAGGCCTGAAACGTCCACCTGGCGCGTGCCGATGGCGGTCGTTGCATGGAGCAGTGTGCGGCCCGCCGCGTCCAGCACGGCGAAGGGCTCATTGGTGTTGGTGGCCGGAAGGCGCACCGTGAGCAGGTCCGTGGCCGGGTTCGGGAAGAGGAGCATGCGCTCCGTGCGTGTACTTGCGATACCCGTGCTCAGACGCGTGTCCAACGCAAGTTTGCCGGGGCTCACCCCCACCGCCACGGTGCTGAGGACCTGGCCCTCGTAATTCATCACGTGCAGCGCGCCGGTGGAGAAGAAGTCGGTGGTGGTGCCGTACATCACACCGTTATCAGGGTCGTCAATGAGGCCGTAGGTGGCGGGCGATCCTTCGAGCGTATCGGCCACGGCGGCGGTCGTAAGATCGTACGTGTTCAGCACGTTCTGGGCGTACTCCATGAAGTAGATTCGGTTCTCTGTCACGGCCGACGAGCCACAGCCCGAGCTCAGGGCCACGTCATTCGTGTACTCCACCGCGCTGCCGCCGAGGTTGAACTTGCTGACGCTGCTGCCGGTGAAATCCTTGTTGTTGAAGGTGTACACCGCACCATCCACCACCATCACGTTCTCCGGGTTCAGCCCATTCTCGCCCAGGTCGATGGACGCCTCCCAGCTTTGCGTGGCCAGGTCGAGCACGCCGAGCTTGCCCACGGCATTGCCCCATTCAAAGCCGTTGTTCACGGCGATGTAGGCCTTGTCGCCCACCACTTTCACTGCCTCGCAGCTGTACGGCAGCGTGGCGCTGTCGATGATGTAGAGCAGGTCCAGCGTGTTCTTGTCGCGCACCTCGCAATAGTGCGGCAGCCCGCCGACCTCTCCGCGCGTGATCACCAGCGCATCGTTCCAGAAGGCGAAACGGCGGATGCCCGGCACTTCGGCCTCGTCCAGCAGCTCATAGGTGTCAGCATCGTACTTCAACAACCGCGAATCGGTGCCCACATAAATGCTGTTGCCAACCACGGCGACATCGTTGCCGAAACGCGCATCGGCGATCGTGGCCACCGTACTGTATACGCCGGTGGAAGGATCATAACTACCGAGCGTAACGGGCACCTCCTGCGTCTGCGTTCCGTAGTTGAAGTAGCCTTCGTTGAGGACGAGCACCTGGTGGGTGTACTGCTGGGCGTTCGCGCAGAGCGCCATGGCCAACGCCGGGGCCAAAAGGACTGAACGGTACATGAGAACGTGGTTTTGTGCCTTCTTCACCGGAAGGCGGTTGCTGTGAAAGAGACCCACGCCCGTTTCAGGTCTTCTGGCTCACCACCTTTTCCCGCCGCGCCTTCCCGCCTTCCGCCGTGCGGCGGATAACAGTGGCTTTTACGATGGGCGTTCCGATGGTTCACAGCTGCGGGAACAGCTCCCGGATCACACGGGATTCCCTTGGACGGACGCGGGGGCGAATCTATGCGGGGGAAGCGCGCGGGATATCTTGGCGCCATCGCCATGAGCGCCTACGACTTCGCCCCGGTCACCACCACCGATATGGACATCGCCGAGGCGGCGGCCCTGCTGCGCGCGGTATTTCCGGAGGCGCGGCATTTCACCGATGAAGCGGTGTGCTGGCAGTACCGCGACAATCCGGATGGCCACGTGGTGGGCTTCAACGCGCGGCTGGGGCAAGAACTCGCTGCGCACTACGTCACCATCCCGCTGGTGGCGCGCGTGGAAGGCCATGAGGAGCGCGGCCTGCTCTCGCTGAACACCGCCACGCATCCGGCACACCAGGGCAAGGGGCTCTTCACCAAACTCGCGAACGCCACCTACGCGCACGCGGCCGAAAAGGGTTACGGTTTCGTGATCGGTGTGGCCAACGCGAACAGCACGCACGGTTTCGTGAAGAAGCTCGGTTTCCAGTTGGTGGCCCCGCTGCGGGCCATGGTGGGCATCGGCCCTCTGCCCTACCGTGACAACGGGACGGCCGTGGGCTACGAACGCGTGTGGGGCCCTGCTGCCCTGCGATGGCGGCTGGCGCACCCCGCGTACCCGTACACGTTGAAGCGCGCCGGGGACACGCGCCTCCTGCTGAGCGCCCGCTCCCAGCACGGCGCCCGTTACGTGCTGGGCTTCGCGCGCGACGCCCGTTTCGATGGGCTGGCGGACGAGGAGCGTTCCAGCGTGCGCATGAAGGCGTGGATCGGCCTGGATCCCGCCCTTCGCTGGGGCGGCAGCCTGTACGTGAATGTGCCTTTGCGCTACCGCCCCTCCCCGCTCAACCTCATCTTCAAGGACCTCTCGGACAAAGGCCGCAAACTTCACGCGGACAGCGTGCGCTTCAGCGCGCTGGACTTCGATATCCTCTGAACGCCCCGTCAGAATTTGACCTGCAGGCCCAACTGCACGAGCAGGCCGCTGGTGCGCAACCTGGCGTCATAGTCGACCAGGGCGAGCAGGTCGCTCTCCGGCTCGCGGCCACGCCACTGCATGTTGTGCAGCGCGTACTTCAGCCCGGCATGCAGGCCGAACACCCGGCCAAAAAAATACTGGATCTCCGCGCCAGCGCGCACATGCAGGCCGGCGTACGTGTCGTCGAACTGCGAGGGCGTGTTCTCGTCGTAGCGTATCCGGAGCACGCCGTAGCCCACCTCGGCGTTGAGATGCAGGGCGAAGTGCTCGCCGTTCACCACATAGAACCGGGGCTGGAGCCCGGCCACGAGAAAGGCATTCGGGTGCGTGCCCGCGGAATCGATGTAACGGCCGGGGTCCAGGCTGATGCCGATGGACCAGCGCTTGGCCAGGCCCACCTGCAGGTCGACGGGCAGGGAGGTGGTGAAGGCGCCATCTTCCCGCGAAGTGGTCTGCCTGCCCACGAAGGGCCAGGTCACCTCGTTCTCGAAATGCGTGGCGAAAAAGCCCAGCCCGGCTCCAAGGCCGATCTGCACCGTGCCAGGGCCGTTCACTTGCGCGATGGACAAGGAGGCCGCGCCGATCGCGGCGATCAGAAGAATGAGGCGTGCCATGTGCGTGTGTTGTGCAGTGGTTCCGGCGAAAGGTATTCCCCGGCCAGTCCCTCACCGGCGACGAGACCACTGGCGCAAGGTTGCCTGTTGCTCTATATTCGCCCCCTTTCGCCCCAAAAACGATCGGTCAACAGGAGATGGAGATGGAGACGCCGGAAGAGAACGCATCGCAGGAAGCATCGCGGCCGAAGGGCTCGTATAGCGGTTACAGCAACGAGCGCCTGGAGTTCTGTCCCATCAAGGACCTTAACCTGCCCACCAGCTACGACGAGGTGGTCAGCCGCTTCCGCAAGCTCCAGGGCGAGCGGGCAGTGGAAGTGTTCAACTGAGCGTACACACGACCCGAAGCCCCGTCCTGAGCGAAGCCGCCGGACGGGGCTTCCTCTTTTCAGTCCTCGCGCCGGTTGGTCCTGAAGGCGCCGCCCGTTCACCGGATCGCGGGAACGGTTAACTTCATCCCGTCCTCCGCGCGCCGGCGGCCAGCACCCTCCTTCAGAAAGAGAAGAAGGACACGTGATGGACGGCGGCCTCCACGGTGGGGTGTCGTTACCCTTAACCCGCCCGCCGATGATGTGAACATGCTGACGCGGGCACAACCCTGCCAACCATGAAAGTCTTCGATGACAAGCACATCAAGAACGTCGTACTGCTGGGCTCCCACGGATGCGGCAAGACCACGCTGGCCGAAACCATGCTCTTCGAAGCGGGTCTGATCCAACGCCGCGGCCGTGTCGAGGACAGCAATACCGTGAGCGACCACCATGCCCTGGAGCATGAGCGGGGCAGCAGCGTGTACAGCACGGTGCTGCACACCGAGTGGAGGAATTACAAGATCAACATCATCGACACGCCGGGGCTCGACGACCTGATCGGCGAAACGATACCCGCCCTGCGGGTGGCCGACACCTGTTTGCTGCTGCTGAACGCGCACCACGGCGTGGAAGTGGGCACCGACCTGGTGTGGGACCACATGCAACGTTATGACCGTCCGGTGATCATCGGCGTGAACCAGCTGGACCATCCCAACGCCGATTTCGATGCCACATTAGAGCAGGCCAGGGAGCACTTCGGCAACGCGGTCACCGTGATGCAGTACCCCGTGGAGAGCGGCGAGGGCTTCCACCGCATCATCGACCTGTTGAAGATGACCATGTACGTGTTCAAGGACGCGGGCGGGAAGCCGGAGAAGCAGCCGATACCGGAAAGTGAGAAGGCCCGGGCCGAGGCGCTGCACAAGGAACTGGTGGAGAAGGCCGCCGAGAACGATGAGACGCTCATGGAGCACTACTTCGAGCGGGGCGAGCTGGACGAGGATGAGATGCGGACGGGCCTGAAGCAGGGCATGATGAAGCGCACCTGCTTCCCGGTCTTCTGCCTGAGCGCCCTGCGCGACATGGGCAGCGGTCGGCTGATGGGCTTCATAGACAACGTGGCGCCCTGCGCCACGGAAATGCCCGCCGAGGAATTGGCGGACGGGGGCACACTGCCCTGCCGGGCGGACGGCCCCGCCGTGCTTTTCACCTTCAAGACCGTCATCGAGCCCCGCAGCGGGCACATCACGCTCTTCAAGGTGATGAGCGGCGAGGTGAAGGAGGGCACCGACCTGGTGAACGACAACACGGGCGCCACCGAGCGCATCAACCAGCTTTTCATACTGGACGGCAAGGAACGACGGCCCGTGGAGAAGCTGGTGGCCGGGGACATCGGCGGCACCATGAAATTGAAGGACACGGCCACCGCCCACACCCTGCACGCGCCCGGCGGGGCCATCAAGCTGCGGCCCATCGCCTTCCCCGAGCCGCGCTTACGCCAGGTGATCAGGGCCACCGATCAGAAACAGGAGGAGAAACTGCATGCCGCCTTGCTGGAGATCCAGAAGGAGGACCCCACCATCGTGCTGAGCTACCAGCGTGAGACCGGCCAGCAGATCGTAGGCGGTCAGGGCGACCTGCACCTGAACCTGTTGAAGTGGAAACTGAGCCATCACTACAAGGTGGACGCGGCTTTCCACGCACCGCGCATCCCCTACCGGGAAACGATCCGCCGCAGCGCCGAGGCCAGTTACCGGCACAAGAAGCAGACCGGCGGCAGCGGGCAGTTCGGCGAGGTACACCTGCGCATCGAGCCGTGGTACGAAGGCATGCCCGATCCCCAAGGCGTGAGCCTGCGTGACGTGCATGAGCACGAATTGCCCACCGGCGGCAAGCTGGTCTTCTGCAATTGCATTGTGGGCGGGGTCATCGACAACAAGTTCATGCCCAGCATCCTCAAGGGCGTGATGGAGAAAATGGAGCGCGGTCCCCTCACCGGCTCGCCTGCGCGGGACATCCGCGTAGTGGTCTTCGATGGAAAAATGCACCCGGTGGACAGCAACGACATCAGCTTCCGAATCGCGGGCTTGCAGGCTTTCCGTGAGGCCTTCACCAACGCCGACCCGCAATTGATGGAGCCCGTGCAGGAGATCGAGGTGCGGGTGCCGGCCGACCTGATGGGCGACGTGATGACTGACCTGCAGGGACGCCGCAGCATCGT
>Ga0138256_10000669_pt1 | contig 37068 bp, 26 predicted proteins | sample KNB2016incub_MG_FD_105486 | JGI IMG/M metagenome (GOLD analysis project Ga0138256, IMG submission 105486) | Active sludge microbial communities from wastewater in Klosterneuburg, Austria - KNB2014incub_MG | ecosystem: Engineered > WWTP > Activated sludge > Unclassified | place: Austria... | reverse complement strand
ACTGGTCTTGAACGGGCTGTTCTACGAGGAGTTCAATACCAATGGACTAGATCGGCAGGTGTTCAAAAAGGAGTTCTACCGGGATGTTCTTTTCGGCAAAGGCTTGTATTCCAATGACACCACTAAGCTATTCAGAAGGAAGTTTCCATCCTACGCTGCTGCCATTCGCAACATTAAGTATGACGATCACAGGAGGCTTGCCATCGCAATGCAGACTATGGAGGCTGAAATCATCTTTGCGGCCGTTGAACGTTTCATAGGACGATACGGGCCGAATGCGCCGATAGTGACCATTCACGATTCGTTATCGACAACTCCTGACTATTGCGAAGGGGCTATGGAGGTTCTTTATGAGGTCTTCATGGAACGCTTCGGCATACGTCCGCACCTCAAAGTGAAGTAAAACGATAATTATGTTGTTCTATATGAATCAGATCTTCAAAAGCTGATTTGCTTTATATAAGGAAATGGAGTGATTGTTAGGGGACAGTTTGTTTTGAATATAGTTGCCATTCTTTATAGGACTTTTTTACATCGATCACCCGATCTATGTGTCCAAGGACATCAACCATCTCATTGAATACTAAAGTTTCCATCCAAAATTCGGTTGAAGATTGCAAAAGTGGTGGTAGCACCACACGTATTCCGTTATCTGTCTGTAGGGACAAACTGACCACTCGCCCGCCTTTATCGGACCAGGTTGACATCCATTCTATCCTATCCTGATCGTCACCACTGTTCCAAATTCGAAGAAATGACACTTTAAATTGCGCATTAGTACCTTCAAGTATCTTCAGTGATGGAGCTAGATTTTGCATTTTTGTTGGTCCACTAATTAACTCCAATTTTGGCGAGTAGTAGACGTACATGCTATCCCCTCTGAACAATACTCGATTCGCCCTATCCGTTCCTTCCTGTTGCTCGTATTCTAGAACAACAGCTGTGTCGGTAAAAGCCATATCTACGTTACATCCCTTCCAAAGAACGGACATCGTATCAGCCCAAGGAAACTTCGTTGCATATTTTTTGATTCCCTTGAAATAAATGTAGCTAAACTCTAAATCTCCATTTTGACGTGAAATGATATGTTTGTTCAAATTCATTAACTCATGATATTGTTTACTCTCGTCAAATTCAAGAAACGTCTTCGGTAGTGGGTATGCAATACAGAGCTGTGCATAAAGAGGATCTATAGGGAGCGTCATGCGGTACATTTCTCCGAGAAGCGCCTCAGATTGGACAATTGAGGTGCTTATACTTGCACGAATTGTTTTGAGTGAATCAAATGTATTCGATGCCTGCGAGCTGAATTGATCTTTCTGACTTGCAATCCTTCCAGACAAGGTATTGACTTGACCGAGCAAACCGTTTACACCACCAAGAACAACATTTGAAGAGGATTGTTGTGCTTCATATTGAGACACGACGGCAATGTGCAGCTGGTCCAATCTATTCATCACTACCCCTAGCTCATTTACCGTCTGTTGGAGGTCGCACTGGATAATTGTTTCCGCTGCCCGCTCTTGCGCTCTTGCGCTTGCGGTATCCCTATCCGACAAGAGAGCTGCATAAGAATACGCGAATAATCCGATTACCTCAGCCAAGTAAAGAAGCAACATTGGTCCTAACACCAACCATCCTTCTCGATCAAGTCGAGCATTTAACAATCCTTTGAAAGAAGTAATTCTAGGCTCACCTTTCAAATAGAACACTAATGCGAATGCAGTCAAGTTCAAAAATGTTAACCCTAACAGAACAATGCCATATGGTCCTTCCAGTCCCTCGAACATGGGTCCTACGAAGTTAATAATAATGGCCGACTCATTTCAATGGCACTTATAAGCAAATTCGATACTGGCGCAGCCTCGATCCAGTTCTTGGTCATACTTGGCGGTGTCTTTTCTGACGAATGAAGTCTATTTCGAAACGCTGCTTTGAAAATGTTGGATCTAGATCTTAACGGGGACTAAATGCGTGATTATGCATAGCTACTATCTATCGGGCTACTTTGTGTCCAACCTCAACCTATTTATTGTGTACTCAGATCTAACAAGAGCATCAAGAGTCACTAACAAACGCTCAACCATATCAAGTCGGGTTTTGGTCAGTTTTCCTTTGAAATGGCCCGTTATTGTTTCAACTGGTGTTGGTAGACCAATAAGTACTTCATTGGCCACTGCTTGAACCGGTAATTCTTTAGTCCATAGCAATGTTCCGATCGTCGATTGGATTAGGCATAAAGTGGTAACCTTCAGCATCGAACACAACGATTTCGGTAACCTCATACCTCAATTTGTAGGGAGTATAGTACGTGATTCGATAAGATGCGGCCAGCGCGTTTTCAGAGCCGTTGTACAATTCGCCGACTTCAGTTGGAACGTCTGGATCGAACCCAACCAAATTCATGGTCCGTGATAGGTCTCCTTCTCGGTAACTACCTCCAAGGGTTGCCACTTCGCCTGGGCGCATGAGATGCCTCAAGTCCGACACTGTCGTGAACTTGTTGTCTTCGCTCGGATGTCCCAATACGTTTTTCATTACCTGATAACCTACTTCAACCCTTTCAAGTGTAGCGATCCCGGAACCAACATTTTCGAGTGTCAGGAAAATCTGAGAGGTGTTGTTCTGGTCAGTCATAAGAATGCAGTCTCTCATGCGAATTACCCCGCGTTCGCTTTCAATATATGCCGACACACTTTTCTTGGTCTCAGCAAGCCCATCGATAGCAAGCTGGTAGGCTTCTATTGATATTCCTAGCCCCTTATCAGCAGTCCTTTGTGCTTGTTCCAGTAATATCTTTTGTTGACGAGAGACTCGCCAAAGCAAGTAGGTAAAAATAGCAACTACTAGAGAGGACACTACGGATGGAGTCCATGGGAAACCAGACCAGCCTTCGGTGTTGCTTATTGGCGCTTGGTATGAGTATGCATCCCCAATGCCATCAAAATAGAAGTGAAGAATTGGATGGATTGCAATTCCAGTGATAAATGCACAAGCGGAAACCACAATGACAATGGCTACCAATGACCAATCGCGTTTGCTCATTTGGCAATTCTAACCCTATTGAAGCGGGCGTTATTCAAAGTAACTAAATAATTTCATTCGGCATGCATCTCTACCCATCCAGCCATGACCATTGTAAACAGGGGTAATTGTCCCTTGGTGTTGGTTGCGTATGCACGTGAACATTATATGCGAAGGGTGTTCTTTGAGAAATAATCGCCCTTTGGGGTACTCTTGCTGCAATTGGTACCCCCCGGCTCTTCGCAAAGGGAAACCGACCGATGGAGTATCACGCACCGATGGTAAAAGGGGACCCATTGCACAGCCCTCTCAACTTGTTGGATGAATACCAAGCACCATCTGGTATTTCTTGTCATGCAACACAATTCCTAAAAAGTTCGGTTATGTTTGGGGTTCGCAACTCAAACATGCAGAAAACGAATATCTCCGCATCACAACGAAATCGGCCTTGTAAGATTCACCGTAAGATTCACCAAGGGATCCTTGTTGGGTTCACCATGCTGGCACTATTTCTAAGCGGCTGTTCGCAAAGCAAGACAAAGGAAAAAGCGTCCGCTCTTGCCTCTGCTTTTTTTGATGCAATAAGAACCTCCGACGTTTCGAAAGCAAAGGACCTCTATAAGGGTTTTGCGAATTTCGGGAGCTACCTGAAATCTGACTCTGTAACGGTTAAGGACGTTTTGATTAATGATACGCTTGCCCGTGTGAGATTAATGAATCATTTCACAAACGGACTAGGAAAGCAGTCCAATGAGGTAATTTGGCTCTACATGCGTCAGTTGCCGGGTGACAGCCTCAAAATAATTGACTCTAAAGGCCTTTCTAGTCATTCTGAGGATGAAGATTACATTTTCGGACTTAAGACTGGCTGCATTGATGCCACTAAAGACACGCTTGACCAAGCAGTATTGAAATCAATGATTAAAGCGAATAAAGTCAAGATTGTAAAGGCAGTCGACCTGTGGATGGAGCTGTCAAACGGCTGTGTAGTGGAGGACTGGTCATGGGAGACGGGTTACAGCGGATCCGCCTCAGGAAAGGGCATAATTCGAAACAACACGACCTTTAGTATCCCAAAATTGAAATACCAAATCACCTTTAAAGATTCTAATGGAAATGAAGTGACCACGGATGACGGTTATGTCGGCGGTGAGGCAATTGAAGCGGGCCGGTCGAAATCATTTACAACGTACACTAGCTATGTAGGTAAAGCTTCTCGAGCATCCGTGAAGTTGACCTTTGATGATGCATTGCTTTTGAAATATGTTGTTGAAAGTGAATGGACCGGAACAGAGTGCAGTGAGTATTTTAGTGAGCATCCGGAAGTGCTTGAGCGACTTGAAATGGAACCAGTAAGTGAGAACGAAACACCATGACACAAGGTATTTACGATTGAATGCACCTGTTGAGGTCGATTAATAGCGCGGTGGTGGATTTGTTCCACCTGTTCTTTGACCCTGTGCAAGAGGGCCAGGATAGGGACGAGGCATCGGACCTGCCTGTATGGGCACGTGCGGTGATAATGTGGACGTGTATCGCTCTGATAATAGGCTCGTTAGTATTATGGGGTTAACCTTGAACTACATGGAGAATTAGAACGAATGCGAAGCACACTACTCTTGGTCCTAATTCTCTCAGGCATTTCGTGCCTCGCACAGACCACCATACGACTGGAGAAGCAAGGAGGTGTCTACCTGATACCATGCAAGGTGAACGGGATGCCTCTAAAGTTCATCTTCGATACAGGTGCTTCTGATGTAAGCCTCTCTGTGACTGAAGCGTCCTTTATGCTTAAGAATGGCTTTCTATCCGAGTCGGATTTTACTGGCACCGAGAGATATCAAGTCGCCAATGGAGATATTGAAGAAGGTTATACCCTCATTCTGCGCAGTATTGAGATTGGAGGCAAACGATTGACTAACGTGGATGCCAGCATTGTAATGAACGCCAACGCGCCATTGCTATTGGGCCAAACTGCGCTGAGCAAACTTGGAGAGTTCCAATTCGATTACGCTAACAACGAATTGACCATCGGGGCAGCGTCTTCATCAACAACGGCCCCTTTCTCATCACGGGAGCCCACCATGGGGGGAGTCAATAACGTGATTCAGCAGGTCGGTTATTATGGGGAGCGAAGAAATGGGGAGATTCACGGCCAAGGCACATATACTTGGTCCAATGGCGAGAAGTATGTCGGGGAGTGGAAGAATGGCAAATACCATGGCAAAGGAACACATACCTATCTCAATGGCAGGATGTACGTCGGGGAGTGGAAGGAGGGTAAGTGGAATGGCCAAGGCACACTTACCTATCCCGATGGCAGGAAGTACGTCGGGGAGTACAAGGATGGTATAGTCAACGGCCAGGGAACACTTACCTTACCCAATGGCGAGAAGTATGTCGGGGAGTTCAAGGAGGGTTGGAATGGTCAAGGCACATATACCTATACCGATGGCACAAAGTACATCGGGGAGTTCAAGGATGAGAAATGCCATGGCCAAGGCACATATACCTTTCTCGATGGCAGTAAGTACGTCGGTGAGTGGAAGGAGGGTAAATACAACGGCCAAGGCACATTTAACCATCCCGATGGCAGGAAGTACGTCGGTGAGTGGAAGGAGGGTAAATACAACGGCCAAGGCACATATAACCATCCCGATGGCAGGAAGTACGTCGGTGAGTGGAAGGAGGGTAAATACAACGGCCAAGGCACATTTACTTATCCCGATGGCAGGAAGTACGTCGGGGAGTTCAAGGAGAATAAAATCAACGGCCAAGGCACATTTACCTTTCCCGATGGCGCGAAATACGTCGGGGAGTTCAAGGAGGAAAGATTCAACGGCCAAGGCACATTTACCTTTCCCGATGGCAGGAAGTACGTCGGGGATTACAAGGATGGTGAGTACAACGGCCAAGGAACATTTACCTATCCCGATGGCAGGAAGTATGTCGGGGAGTTCAAGGAGGATAAACGCCATGGCCAAGGCACATATACCTATCCCGATGGTAGGAAGTACGTCGGGGAGTGGAAGGAGGGTGAGTACATAGGCGAGTAACCCACTCAAATCTGCGATGTTCGAACTGTATGAATTTAACGCATTGGATATGGACGGCCGCGCCGCCTACTTGTGAGAGCATGGCGAATATGTAGGCGGCATAGTTGACAGCCAAGGCAGGAGCAACTATTACACGCTCAATGGATACTTTGTAGAGGTGGAATTATTCGATGAAGGGGACGCGATCGCCGCGGTAGTTCCGTTCAAGACCGGGAATCGTTACGAGCGTATGATCCGGGCTATCAAAATTCAGCGCCTGACTTAAAAAGATGACCTCGATAGGCTACAGACGAAGAAAAGATCTGTGAAAAGTCTGAATAATCTTCTACCCTTGAGAATGCTTCTTTGAATCAAGGATAATACTCTAGCTCCCAAATTTTTGACAAATTGACACTTTAACACTAGGCATCAATGAATCTATGCGAGCTTTACGAATTGGATAATCCGTAATAAAGGAGGTACAAAAATATTCATCCGGTCGAACGCGTTTTCGATGCTGTTCGAGCGAATCCCAATCAACATTGGGATAGGATCCTTGAAGGTTTGCTAACCCCCGTCGTGATAGGGATGAGTGGTCAACGTAGACTGGCCAATCATCTAAATCGAGGTATTGCCCCCCGGCTTCAGGAAGGATGCGGTTCAGCGTACATATGCAAAAACCGACGCACGTATATGCCTCTGGTAGGTTATGATATGAAACGAATCTACCCTTTGGATTAAATTGACCTTGCGGTCCAAGGAATTCATACTGTGGCCTTGCGTGTTTACAAACCTCATTGCAAAACGCCAAAACAGCGCCGACCTCATCTTCGGTTTTGATAGACTTGATTATGGAGAAAACACCCCACTGGTCCGGCGGAGCATCTCTTTGGATAGTAGGCCAAACAACTCCAGGATAGTGGTACAAATAGTTGACCGATTGGTATCTGATAATAATTGCAGCATGAGACTGTTCTGCATTATCGACATTGGTAGCTATGGAGACAAAATTCTCCCTTCCCGCAAAATCATTGCATACGTGAAACATTGTCATGACAGGACTAAGACTCTTGTTTCAGAATAGTGACCATTGAATCGTACAAATTCCGAACTTCCTCGTGCGCATCCTTTATGGGAGAAACTGACATCAGGATACTTCTAACTAGCCCTCTATTTGCCTGAACATGATTGAATAGTTTCATCACTTTGATTATCCGTAGGAGCTCCTGTTTGTTGTAATGAGTTTTTATCTTGTTGTGGAGCAATTCGAATTTGCCAAGGCCTTGGCCCTTCGATGTAATGTTATATAGGCTCAAGTACTCATGATAGGATTCATCTGAAAAGTAACTGTCGATAAAGTCATATCGATCCGAATCGCCTTCACGGCACTTTCTAAGTGCACTTATGCAGATGTCGCCATAGACGCCATTTTTCGTGAGATTAGTGGCCTCATCCCTTGAGCACCACACAGTGTACTTTTCGTCGTTTTCAGTTTTAATATGAAGGTTGGTACTTGTGCCTCCTGCCAAATGAACATTGCCTTTAATGAAGACCACCTGTTCATCCCATTCTCCCCTTCGAGGCCTGCGTAGAGAGAAGTTGCGACCCTTGAAACTTTTCGTTAAGTCCAGAACCGGTTGTTTCACTTCTTTAGCAAAGTACACGGAATAAGTCAACCCATTCTCCTTGATTCGATCTTGAATCTCTTTGATAATTCCAATTCTAGAATTGTCCTGAGACCGATTGTCAACAATGTCCAAGATTTCCCCCTTGATTTCGTCATTGGTTGTCATTCCCGCAACTACACTACCGTCGAGCACTGATATGGTCAGTTGAGCATCTGAGTAGGATTCTGCCAATTGTGTCAGCGACATCAAAAAGGTGGCAAGTGCTGAGGCAGTGTTGGAGTCCATGCTATCCATCCTGGCCTTTTGACCAGAGGAATCATAGACGATCCGGATATATAACGACTCGCTCATGTGGTGATTCTCGAGAAGAGATTCGGACAACGATGAGCCCTTGCACCGAAATTGGACATAGTGAGGTGGGTTGGTGACAGGCACGAATATAGGCCGTGGATTATAACATTGACAGTAAAAGTTACACGCGCCCTGTGTGTGGGGGTTTGCTAAGAGAACAACTACTGTTGGTTCGCAACCAACAACCTCAGCGACAACGCGCCAAACCAAAAACGCCGCATTTCCTTACCGTTGTAAGTAATGCGCCGTTCAGCCAGTAGCCCGTAGGGAAATAATTTCGCTCCGTATGCAACTATACCCTCCCAGCAATGGCCCTCTATACAGGGATAATTGCTCCATAGGTGGTGCGTGTGCGCGTACGCGAGGAGAGCACCAATGAATGGGACAGAATCAATGATACAATAGGTCTTATCCGTGCCGCGTAATCGTAGTAGGTGCTCTGCGTTGTTGTTTCTGTGTGCACGTGTACATTATATGCGAACGTGTGTTTTTTTCGAAAAAATCGCGATTTGAGGTACTCTTGCTGCAATTGGCCCCCCCGGCTCTTCGCAAAAGGAAACCGACCGATTTTGCCCAAAGCCCTGATGGAAATATGGGACCCTTGCTGCTACCCAATAATCTAACAATATCCGAGGATCTGGATATCAGCGACCCCGATTCTCAGTAGTGATGCGATCCATCATGAATTAAACCCGTTCATGTTGGGCGCTTTGGATCAAAGGGACCAATTGTATACTTTTGTTCCGCTATTCATTTGATATAGTTCGTCCGGTGGGACTTGAACCCACGACCTTCGATGTTATCGGATCGACGCTCTAACCGGGGGCTTCTACTCGTGACTGCTGCCCCGCCCTGAGCTACGGACGAACTATGTCAATGAACGCGATGGCCTTTGGGGGATTTGCACCCCCGGTCGAGATTTTATCAGAATCTCTTCCCCACTAAGGTCCGGCTTACGGCGGTTAAGGCTCATTCACATGGGCCTTTTCTGTTTCAGATTTTTCAAGCCAGATTTCTTTCTTGATGGGTAGTGGCACTGCGCTTCGTATAACCTTCCACCCAGTCGCGTATTTGTCACCCATGATCTTTTCGATTTTCGTTACTCCTTTATCCATGATGTGCATTTTTGAAGCCATCACGTTGACCTTACGCAGGAAGTGGTGTTTCGATATTCCAAAATCCGTAGTGTACAATTGATCAGCCACCTCAGTACTTGTTAGACCGTCGTCATGGTCCATAAGTAACGAATAGATCTGTTTGCGCAGGTCCTTGATCCGCTTTGTCTTTATTTTCTTGCCCTCCTCACCAGCTAGCCTATCATAGACAAGTGCCATCCGACGGTGTAGTTCAGATAATTCGAGATATGCTTCCCTTTCTTTCATTGGCCCCGCAAAATTAAGTCTATAGAGCATCTACAAAAGGCGTTGTTATCAACAATAGTAGAATTTGGCGGCACTTATTTACCACTGGCTGTTTTGCAATTCCTCAGAGTAGCCAAGCATTTGGCAGGAATACGGTCCATCCGACCAATGTGCATAAAACCTTCTTACTCCGTCAAACGCTATAGACGGGTCTTTTCGCAATTGAAATATTTATCGTAAAGCGTTTCGTTTCCATAAGCAAAAATATTATTGTCTCCGGTAGTCAATCCGACGTATACAACAGCGGCTTTCGATGGATTGTCATTTATTACCCAGGTGCCTATACCGTCCTTAGGAGAATGACCGCAACGAACAGGAAGAACCAACAAATTGCTGCAACCATGGGAGTTATTGAACTGTCCTTGCTGCGGTGTGGGTTAATGCTTTCGAGTGTTACCCAGATCGCTATGCTGGCAATCATTGCGCAAAAGATCGGAAATAGTATATCCGTTTCAGTTCGTGACAGAAGGATTATTAAGGTGGTTATCGTTTGGGCTATCATTGTTCAAAGTTTAATTCGGCCATGAAGGGTCATGATAAATTGTGAAGCACAACACAATTGTTCGGTGTGTGCCCAGTGAGTTTGATCTGTTTTAGTCCAGAATCCCAGTTTTCACACTATAGCTCAGGTAACCATATTTGATACCGTTCCATTTTGTTCTTTGTTGAATAGTGCAGTATATGTCTTGGTGGAATTGCATAAGACAGGAATCCTGGAGCAAATTCATCGCTAATCACTGAACTTTTAAAGTGACTGAATTTCACATGTCCATAAACTTCATCAACAACCTTCAATGATTTTGCTCTTCTTCCACCACCAACTTGTTCTTGTCCATCTGAATTAAAGTAGGTCGTTTCCTCTCCTATGTGTTGGCTTAGCGTGGCTGCAATGAATCCTTCGCTGTACTTATGTTCAACATCCCACATTATAAGCGTCTTCATGTAAGCCCAATAGATGAACTGTTCAAAAGCATGAAGTCTCAACTTACTTCGGGGCACCCATTTTTCAATATATCCAGAATTGTAGAAGGAGGTCGTTAAGTTTTCCCAGCGATCAGAAAGCCTTTCGTAGAATCTTCCAAACTTGAATGGTAGAACCCAAAGTACGTATACACCTTCACGATGATACTTCATAGTCCTTCGACGTATTTCATCCAATGTCAATTCAGAGGCTTGCACTTCAATACCTATGCGAGTTCCAGATTTGGTTTTGAGATAGACATCAGGCCTAATAGTTCCATCAGCAATGTAAAATTCTGGCTCTATAAATTCTAGGCTATTACCCCATCCGTCACGGATGTATTCATAAATATCCAGTTTGGTCCGTACGTGGATCAACTTTTCTCCACGAACAGGGCAATCCGCGTAACCCGCCTTGTGTGCAAAATGTCCAATCCGCAACCCCGCTTTTGAACGGTGATGTATTAAGGTTTTACCGCATTTGGGAGTTGGACACTTATATGAAGCATTAGGGTCCTTTTCGATGTACTCTCCGATTACTTTGGCTCCATCGGCTATTCGAATCGCTGTAAGCATAAATTTGATATTCAGACTTTGTCTCGTAAGGGTGGTCCGTGTAGTTGAGCGTCTCGAATTTAGATAGAAAAGGAGCATGCCAATAACGGAACAAACCGATGATCAATTCGAGGCTGGGAAATGAACAGCCAGGGAGGTGAGAAAATTATTTCTCTCCGTCAGCAACACTAGCAATCCGGCCGGGCGGGCGGTCGAATGCCCGGCACTCGTCTAAATACGCATGAACACAGGCCTATGGTTGTTGTTCACGCGTGCGCGTGTACAGTATATGCGATGTGTGCTTTTGCAAAATAATCTCGCTTTTGGGTACTCTTGCTACAATTGGTCCCCCCGGCTCGTCGCAAAGGGAAACTGACCGTTGGAGTATCACGCACCGATGGTAAAAGGGGACCCATTGCACAGCCCTCTCAACTTGTTGGATGAATACCAAGCACCATCTGGTATTTCTTGACATGTATCCCAATTCCTATAAAGTTCGGTTACTTTCGTTGGAAATAATTCAACCACACATGCGCTATCTATTCGCCCCATTGGCCGCTCTCCTATTCCTTGGCTCCGTGGCTCAAACATCGTTCGATCGTGAGGTTATATTAGAAGTTGACTCTACCACCCCTGCTTCAACTTTGCAGGCCGCTGCTAGAAAGTGGTTCGTTGATACGTTCAAGGATGCGAAAGAGGTTATTCAAATGGACGACGAAGCGACGAATACCATTGTTGGGAAAGGTCTTTCAACGCCTGACCCCCACTTTGGATTGCATTACACGATTGAAGTCGCTTCAAAAAAAGGCCGAGCAAGGATTCGGCTGTACAATGTTCACCACGAAGGCATAGGCGGCATTACAGTAGGTACGAGTTACCAACCTTACTTGTCTTGGGGGGCATTGGTCGATGAGCCTGAATGCTATAGCATCCAACAAGACAAACCATCTTTTGTAAAGCAGCGATTGAAGCGGTGTGAATTTATCCGCCCTACGGTAAGTAGTTCGATAAATGAGTTGGTCCTATCCTTGGAGGCTGCATTAAAGTCGGCATCTTCGCAACCTTCAAACGATTGGTAATGCAATGCAATTACTAAGATCTATCAATAGCGCAGTGGTGGATCTTTACCACGTCCTGTTCGATCCGGTACAACGTGGTGAAGATCGCAATGCAATAACCGATCAACCCTATTGGTTCCGTTCCCTTGTGGGTTGGTTAACCATTGCAGGTATTTTGTCAATGATCGCAATATGGAGTTGACCCTCTATCTGTTCAACTTGTTGGATATGGACGGGCGTGCTTCCTATTTGTGGGAGCATGGCGAATATGTAGGGGGCATCATTGACGGCCAAGGCAGGAGCAACTACTACACCCTGCACGGATACTTTGTCGAGGTGGAGCTATTCGATGAAGGGGACGCGATCGTTGCGGTAGTACCGTTCAATACCGGGGATCGTTACGAGCGCATGATTCGAGGCATACCTTTCGATGCTGGTAAATTGCTGAAGTAATGCCGGACCGTTCCAACGGTTATCCCCGGATCATAGAGCACATAACTTAAAGAAGATGAACATTATCAAAATAGGCTTAGTTTCTGCATTACTGATTAACTCCCAGTTTAACTCAAACGCTCAAAATAAAATTGAGTTTTCAGAAGTTGTCGAGGTCGAAGGAGCTAACAAGGATGCACTATACTCTAAAGGACTCATTTGGTTTGCAGAGACTTTTAATGATTCACGAGCAGTTATTGAAGCCAAAGACCGTGAAGCAGGAATGATAATTGGCAATGGCTTTTTTGAATATACCGCTCCAGCTGGTTTGAAATATAAAGATGTTCATGGGCATATTGAGTTTACCGTCAAGGTAATGTTCAAAGACGGTCGCACTAAAATTGATTTAACTTCTTTTACCCATAAACCTAATTACTCAGGTTACTCGTTGGGAACAATTACAGATTCCGATAACTATTCGGGTAAGAGGGTACATAGTATGCTTAGCGATAAATGGCATCAGGATTTGTGGCAGCATTTGAGAAAGGACATAGACGGTAAGGCGAAAGTCTTAATAGAAAACTTTAGAAAATTTATAGTTGATAATTCGACTGAAACTGATGAGTGGTAAAGCGCGTTTTATGTCAATCGGGCCTTGACGTTATCCCCGTCGATCATGCCAACGGTACCACAATTGAAGGAACGCGCCCGGTACATAATCGGAGAGCCTGTAGTTTGGCGTGGTGTGGTGTACCGTATTGCAGCCCGGTATTGGAGAAAGCATAACGATACGATCCACTATGATCTGAGAGAGGCAAATACTGCTAGTGGAGTATACCCAAGAGAGGTGAATAAAATTCCAGAAACGGACCTTTCAGAGTTTACGCGAAGTGTTCGCCCATCTAGATGATATCACCAACGCTAATAAAGGATCGTGAGGCTAGCTCGGAATGGGCCAGAACAGAGGGTCCAAGGCCAAATTTTTTCTTGGAAGAGGCAAATAAAGGTGATACATCGCGATGTTCGGTATTATGTAGTTTTGAGCTTGAAGTTACAGACGTGGATCTTACCAAAGTTTATTTTAGAAGCAACTATTGTTGGAATTAAATGACAAAAAATAGCATCGAACCACTGGAGTTATCCGAAAAGCAATTTTTCTCTGACCTTCTTCTTGGGAATATTCAAGCCCCCATGAAAGAACGATTATTGCGCTTCTCTGCGAAGTCCTTATTGGATATTGGGTGTGGGGCTGGTCGTGGGATGCTCTTAGCTTACTACGTGCTAGGAATTGAGCGGCTCATTGGTTTCGACCTTGGTAATGAAAGTATTGTTCTTGACTCTCTTAATGATCAATATGAAAAAGCTGAGGCTGAGCTAGGCAAGGAACATAAGCCCATTGATAGCTTGGAAGAGTATTGGAGCGAAATTGATACCAGCATAGGTGACCTTAACACAAAGATCACCGACCATGCCACTTTTCGCCGTTTATTAAACCTTCACTTTGGCATGCGCGTCCAAAGACTCGTTCGTCTTAATATTCTAAACGCTGAAAAATTCGATGCGATTATATGCAGCCAAGTATTTCACTTTATGGATATTGACGACATCATCGTCACACTGCGCCTAATTGAGCAACATAGGCACCAGAACAGCCTAATTTACCTAAGTGCAAAAACCGGCTTCACTGGAAAGGTTGGCACACCGTCTGAGGAAATGATGGAGCGTTTGATGAGTTTTGCGAAAGAACAAGGATTACGACATTATAAAGGTCCATCTGTACGCGATGGACAATGCCAAGTATTCACGAACATTTAGCCTATCCCCTGGGCCGTTTCCTTTCTAATTGCTCATGTCAGACCTACAGGTATGAGTAGATAGTTGCTGAAGTCTGTTGTCAACCCCAAACTGTCCCCGAGCAGAGAAACCGACAACCTAGGCGACAACGACTAAAACGAAAATCGCCGGAACCCGTTGCTATTGCAAGGATTCCGGCGTATCGTATGCGGTCCGGACGGGACTCGAACCCGCGACCTCCGCCGTGACAGGGCGGCATTCTAACCAGCTGAACTACCGAACCGACTAACTAAGCTTTTCAGCGAAGCGGGTGCAAATGTAAGCGGTTGGGTCGATCCTGCAAATTTCTCGGTGCCGTTCGGTTCATTTTCGAGAGAATGTCTTTCTGGTCAACTTAATAATGTGTTTGTACATTGTTCACCATCAGCGAATTGGAGCAATACAGGCAACTCCTTAAGGTCAATTGAACATGGGGGTAGTGAACCTTCTGAATGATCAACTTGAAGCAGCGAAGGCGATCTTGCATGGTATTTCCCCAAAACGAGATGCGATCACTACGGATGTCGGATCTCAGAACTAGCTTTCAAATACAAACACATGGCCTACGATGAACTGCTTGACCAACGGATCAAGAACGTGCTGAGCATCCTCAGCGTTGATTTCACAAGTAAGGATATGATGGGCGGTCACCTCTTTCAAGTGGATAACAAAATGCTTTGCGGGATCCACATCGATAAAAAGTACGGCGATAGCTTGTTGATGGCACGAATAGGGGAGGAAGCCTACGAAAAGGAGATCGAGAAGCCGGAATGCTTACCAATGGATTTCACCGGGCGACCCATGAAAGGCTATATTTTCGTTACGCCGGATGGGTTTCAAAATGACAAGGCACTGAAGTATTGGTTGCAGCAAACGCTGAAATTCAATCCACTAGCGAAAGCGAGTAAAAAAACGGTGACCTGAAAACAGGCTAGTAAAGCCGCGCTCGTTTCGTTAGGAATTCCAACAACAACGGCTCGAAGCCTTTGTTGATATCCGCTTCCACCAGGTCGATCCGGTATTGTCCACACTTCAACTTCAGTTGGTGCCATCGCTCCTTCATCGCGGCCTTGTACGCATCACGAACCTCGCTGGGGTGCGCCTTCACTTCCTCCTTCGTCTCCACATCAACGAAGGTGTAGGGGCGGTCCTGTAGGTCCAATTCCAACTCGTGTTTGCGATCCACCACGTGAAAGAGAATGATATCGTGCTTGTTGAAGCGCAAGTGTTGCAACGCATCGAAGACCTCTTCTTCGCGATCCTGCCCGTCCAACATGTCGCTAAGGATCACCACCAAACTGCGACGGTGCGCTCTACGAGCAATGTCGTTCAAAGCTTCTACTACGGATGTGGTTTGGCCGCGTGATGGCGCATCCACGGATAGTATATCTTCCAAATGCTGCATCAAATGCCGCAAGTGTACCGCGTTGCTGCGCGCTTGCTCGGCAATGTGGACCGAATCACTGAATGTGGTGAGACCAACAGCATCCCGCTGTTGCGGAGCAATTGAATGAACGCAGCCGCCGCGTGTACCGCAAATTCCACTTTGTTGAACTCAATTCGGGCACCTCGACTCCGCTCGGCGACCGAATTGTCGGGGTAGTACATGCTGCTGCTGGTATCCACCACCAGTTGGCACCGCAAGTTGGTCTCTTCCTCGTACCGCTTAGTGTAGAGCTTATCCGTTCGCGCGTAAAGCTTCCAGTCGATATGCCGCGTGCTTTCACCTTGGTTATACGCCCTGTGCTCCGCGAACTCCACACTGAAGCCATGGAACGGACTCTTATGCAACCCCGCCAAAAAGCCCTCGACCACTTGCCGCGCTTTGAACTCGAGTGCGCTTAACGCCTGTATGTGTTTCTGCTCAATCGGCATGGCGCAAAGGTACCCTGCGGGAATGACCTGTAGAATTTGGAATCGTCATCGATCGAATATGCTCACAGTGGTCATTTTCTAATAAAATGACTCAGTTTCCAAACATAGAATGGATCGCTGCGAAAAGACAAGGTCCGTTCCGTTCATGATGTGACACGACTTTAATGGCACCGGAGATGTATGTTTCAAAATGCGCTAAATTGCCTCGTATCCATGGGCATTGGTCGCGTGAAAGGCAACCCTGACCAGAGATCACGTCTTCTCAACGATGTTCCAGAACCACCAAATGTTATTGATCCCAAACTCTCGATGCCTTCTGCTCTGCATTGCGATAGGCTGTTCTTCGTTGTTGGTCGCTCAGCAGGTTGACCCAATGATCACTAAACTTATTGAGGCTGAATTGGTGCCCAAAGGGTTTACGCCCCAAGACCTTTCTGATCTTGTGGTACGTGACAAATACAGTTCCCACAACGGCGCTGTAATACACACATTCTTGCGCCAACGGCACGGTGGTATCGAAGTGTTCAATGGTGATATTGCAGTACACACGAAGCAGAACGGCGAACTGATCGCGTTGAATAATGGTGCGGTGAAAGGGTTGGCTGAGAAAGTAAATTCGGTTACGCCTTCATTCTCTGCTGAGCAGGCTATGTCGCAAGTGCTCCAAAGGGAAGGACTCACTTTTAGCACGACCCAACTGGATAAGCATGATCCTGATCGCAAACGTTGGAGTTATATTGACGTTGCTTCAACGGATGGACCTATCAATGTGCAGCTCATGTATTTGGCAAAGGATCAAGAGGTGTTCCTGGTATGGGACGTTGAGTTCCAATTGCCGGATGGAAGTCACTGGTGGAAGGTGCGGATCGATGCATCTACAGGTACGGAACTGGATCGGAACGATATGGTTGCCCAATGCAGTTTTGATCATCCTTCGCATAATGATCAACCGTGTTTACCAGAGTCGCCATTTGCACCACCCGAACCTAACGATTACAACGTGTATTCATGGCCAACGGAAAGCCCGTCGCATGGGCCGCGCTCGCTTCAGAATTCACCATGGAATGCAGCGCTGAACGCTTCGCCCTATGGTTGGCACGATACCAATGGTGCGCCTGGAGCGGAGTACACGATCACACGCGGGAATAACGTTCATGCACAAGAAGATCAGAACGGTAACAATGGAACAGGGTATAGTCCCAATGGATCAGCAACACTGGATTTCAACTTCCCGATCAACCTTACACAACAGCCGAGTACATACACCGACGCCGCCGTTACCAATCTGTTCTATTGGAACAATATCATTCATGATGTGCTGTACCAATATGGCTTCGATGAGCAGAGTGGAAATTTCCAAAGCAATAACTACGGCAACGGTGGGCTAGGGAACGACTATGTGCAAGCCGATGCCCAGGACGGAAGTGGTACTAACAATGCGAACTTCGGTACACCCCCGGATGGCGCGCTGCCGCGGATGCAGATGTTCCTTTGGGATGGTTCACCACAGATCGATGGCGATCTTGACAATGGTGTTATTACACACGAATATGGTCACGGGGTCAGCAACCGTTTGGTTGGTGGTGCCAGCAATACCAGTTGTTTGTCGAACAACGAACAAATGGGGGAGGGTTGGAGCGATTTTTTGGCGATGATGATGACCATGGAACCCGGCGATATGGGTCCGGATGCCCGAGGAATGGGAACGTTCGTGGTTGGTGAGCCGATATCAGGACCGGGGATAAGACCGTCGCCTTACAGCACCTCCTTTTCAGTGAACAATTACACGTATGGCAATACGAACAGTGGCGTAAGTGTGCCGCACGGGATCGGCTGTGTGTGGTGTACCATCCTTTGGGAAGTTACGTGGGATCTGATCGATCAGTACGGCTATGATCCGGATATCTACAACGGAACCGGAGGGAACAACATGGCCATACAGTTGGTGATCGATGGCATGAAACTTACGCCGTGCAACCCAGGTTTTGTGGATGCTCGGGATGCGATCCTGCTTGCTGATCAGATCAATAACGGTGGTGCTAATTACTTGTTGCTGTATACCGCATTCGCGCGTCGCGGTCTTGGTTACAGCGCAGATCAGGGATCGGTTTATAGTAGAAGCGACCAGACGGAAGCGTTCGATCTGCCTATAGACATTAATGCCGTTTGTAACCAGATCCTAAGCCCAGTTACCGGTCAGGTGGGTGCATGTGAACCGCCACCCGATATGGTAAAAGTGAATTTCAGGAATAATGGGATCCAACCAATTGTTGATCTACCGGTGAGATACCGACTAGATGCTGGAACCGTAGTGAATGAAACCATCCAAGGCGCGCTACAGCCTGGAACTGACACCACGTATACCTTCTTGGCACCGTTGAATGCAACCAGCCTTGGACCACATGCCGTTAAGGTCTGGACCGCTGCTGTTGGTGAAGGTTACCTGTTGGATGACACCCTGCTCGTATCGTTCAATACAGTTCAGAACACTGGAGGACTGAACCTTACACTGAAGCCTGGTCCTCTTGACGGCAAGGATGCTACTATCTGGTTATTGACGACCCAGAACGGCCCCTTCGGACCCACGAACTCCACCAATTATGGCGTAAACCAAAATTACTATGCGTTGGAATGGACTTGGAACAGTTCCGTGGGTCGAATTCATAGCCTTATGGAATTTGATCTGAGCAGTATCCCCGCCGGATCCACCATTCTCTCAAGTTCGTTATCACTATACGGCAATACTGCCGTTACAACCGGCGGACATTCCACGCTTTCAGGATCTAATGCTGCCAAGCTGCAGCGGATCACAAGCGCTTGGAATGAACAGACCGTTACTTGGAATAACAGACCCACGTTCACCGCTGCGAATGAAGTGGCTTTGGCACCGTCCATTTCGAACGATCAGGATTATTTGAATATCGATGTGACAGATCTGGTGAACGATATGGTACAGGACCCTGCAAATAGCCACGGGTTCCAACTTTCCACCATAACGCCGCAGTTTTACCGTGCGCTTGTTTTTGCATCCAGTGATCACCCGGATCCGATGAAATGGCCCGAATTGAAGATCTGTTACGTGCCTCCAGCGGGTACCAATGCTACGTGCCAACATGTGGTGAACCCGATGCCCGGAACTCTGGGATCCTGTGGAACACCACCGAATGAGGTAACCGTGAACTTCAAGAATAACGGATCCCTCCCCATACAGGATCTGCCTGTGAACGTCAGCTTGGACGGCGGACCCGCAGTGGGTGAGATGATCATCGGCACCATGTTACCCGGAGATGATACTACCTATACCTTCATAGCTCTACCAAATGCATCGGTCGGGCCACACGTGTTGGAGGTATGGTGTGCGGCCGTTGGTGAAGGATACCCGTTGGATGATACACTCTCCGTTGCATTCGATCTATTACCGAACAATGGTTCGGCACAGCTGATACTGAAGCCCGGACCGACCGAAGGCAAGGATGCCATTGTCTGGTTCCTCAACGATCAAAATGGTCCTTTCGGCCCTACCAATACTACAAACTATGGAAACGGGCCGAGCAATTATGCAATGGAATGGACCTGGCTCGGATCCTCTGGTACGACGAATGCCCTAATGGAATTCGACATGAGCAGTATACCAATCGGATCTAGCGTACAATCTGCTGACCTTTCCTTGTATGGTAATCCTACCTCCGTGGATGGTGGTCATTCAACGCTCTCCGGATCCAACGCCTCCAAGCTGCAAAGGATCACCAGTTCATGGAATGAACAAACCGTAACGTGGAATAACAAACCAACTGTTACCACTGCGGGCGAAGTGTCTTTAGCCGAGTCCTCCGCGCCGTTCGAGGATTACCTCGGGATCGATGTGACCACGTTGGTACACGACATGGTGCTGGATCCAAGTATAAGTCACGGGTTTCAGTTCTCCATTAGTTCTCCGGACCACTACCGAAGAATGATCTTCTCCTCCAGTGATCATCCAGACTCGCAACTTTGGCCGGAATTGAAGGTGTGTTACGTGCCTCCTGCCAAACTGAATGCGCGGGTCTTTCTTGATGGACCCTTTGAAGTGGGCAGTGCCCTGATGAGCGATGCATTGCGTACGATGAGCCTCTTACCATTGACCGAACCTTACAGCGCGCTTGGCTTTGTGCAAGTTGGTGGCGGTGGTGAAGCAACGGTACAATCGGTTCTGAATACGCCCGGAGCAAATGCCATAGTGGATTGGGTCTATGTTGCGCTTAGTCCTTCAGGCTCCGAAGCGGATATTGTGGCAACCCGGAACGCCTTGTTGCAACGTGATGGAGACGTTGTTGATATGGATGGTGTTTCGCCGGTCAGATTCATAGTACCCATTGGACAGTATCGTGTGATCATTAAGCATCGCAATCACTTGGGTGTGGTAACCAATTCCTCGCACAACATAAGCGCAACGCAGACTACGAGCATCGATCTTTCCAATGGAAGTGTGCAGGCCTATGGTATCGATCCAATGAAATTGGAAGGAAGCACCTACACGCTTTGGGCGGGTGATGTAAGCCACGATGGCTTGATCCAATACACGGGCCTAGGCAATGATCGCGACCTGATCCTTGTGGAAATTGGAGGTGTCGTACCAACCAATACCGTGGTCGGTTACTCAACAAGCGATGTGAATATGAACGGCCAGATCAAGTACACAGGCCTAGGCAATGACCGTGATCCCATTCTTCTGAATATTGGTGGTGTGAACCCTACCACTATAAGAGCGGCGCAGTTTCCGTGAGTGGTGGTTCTAACGATTGGATATGATCACCAAGATCATATAGTACTATATCTGGTCCTTGATCAAGTGTCTGGTATCCAGTAGGCTGTCCTCAAATATAGCAACTTACGAGTTCTTGATCTAAGCAAGAGCATGGTAGCTAACGGAGGTGAAAACCGCACTAGTTTTCAAGCCACTGCACCAAACTAAACCAACTCCTTCTTAGCCCGTATTTGATCCATTGCCCGCTCTGCAATGGCCGTTATCGAAAGGGCTGGGTTCACTCCTGGGTTAGCGGAGATCATGGAACCATCGATTACATAGAGATCGGCATAGCCAAAGATCTTATTGTCTTTGTCGATCACTCCTTTTGTTGCGTCTTCACCCATTACTGCACCGCCTAGGATATGTGCTGTTGAGGGTATCCCTGCAATTGTTTCCAACGCAAATGAGGTGCTCACGCCATTCACTGCTTTGCTGTATTCCTTGATCAACTTCACGGACTCAGCTATAAATGGTGTGGGTTTTTTGCCGGTACTGACCGTTGAACTCATCAACCCGAATATGTTCCGCTTGAACCGCAGCGTGCTATCCAAAGTTTGCATGAACAGGAGAACCACGGTTTTCTTCGCCCATCTGTTCACGAAATAGATCTTTAAATACCTGATCGGTGATCGCACTAAAGCCACGAGTACCTTGAACAGCCGCGTGAATCCATTATTGCCCGTAGCGTAGGGTATATGCACGAGTTTCCAGGCGTTGGAACCTTCAGCGTATCGAACTACTTCCAGGTGGCTATTTTCATCGGTATCCAAAATGCTTCCGATCGCCACACCTTTCGAGTAGTTGGTGTCTTTTTCAAGGCTCGAAACACTCACCAGGGTTTCATTATTGGTCCGTATGTCTTGGCCCAGTCTATCAGAGATGTTCGGCAACGATGTCTTCTTCAACTTGAGCAGAAGTTTAACCGTTCCCAAAACGCCTCCTGAAAAGATCACGCCTTTACTGGTGATCTTCTTGCGCTTGGTGATCAATTTCGTGCTGGTCTTTAGCGCGATCCCATAACCATTGGTTCCAGCTGCATCCTTGATCGGGCGCACATCGTATACTTCGTTTTCGGCCAGTATTTCTACTCCGTGTTGTTGAGCCAAGTGCAAGTAGTTCTTATCCAACGTATTCTTGGAATTGTTTCTGCACCCGGTCATGCATGCTCCGCAGTAGTTGCAACCGGTTCTTTCCGGGCCTTGGCCATCAAAATAGGGATCCGCCACGGTGACGTTCTCTTCTCCGAAATAAACGGCTACGTTGGTTGCGTCGAACTTATCATCCAGACCCAATTTTTTGGCTACATTTTTGAGCGCAATATCTCCATCGAACAACTTGGGTGTTTTGGCCGCGCCAAGCATTTTCAATGCCAACTTGTAATAGGGTGCCAGTTCTTTTTCCCAGTCGTGCAGGGTGCTCCAACTTCCTGTTTTGAAGAAGGTGGTTTTTGGAATGGGTAACGTGTTGGCATAGACCAACGATCCTCCACCTACGCCCGTGCCAGAGAGTACGGCAATATGCCTGAAGATGGTTAGCTTCATGATACCGAAGAAGCGTATTCTCGGCAGCCAGAGCCATTTTCTGAAATTCCAATTGGTCTTTGGAAAGTCTTTTGCGGTGTACCATTTTCCTTTTTCAACCACCAGGACCTTATAGCCTTTTTGTGACAGCCGCAAGGCACTTACCGAACCTCCAAATCCACTTCCGATGATGACATAGTCGTAATCCACTTTCATTCACGACAAATCGGTAGGTAGTTTATTGCACAATGAACTTGATCTGTTCTGAAGTCTGTGGCGTGATCACATTCATCAGGTACGCTCCGGAGGGTAGGGCTTGAACATCAATGGTTGTTGTTTGCCCCGTAACACGCCCACGTGAGACTTTTGCACCGGTAACCGAAAACGCTTCGTACGTCATTCGGTCACTGAAATGCGCAACTTCGAGGTAGAGACTTTCGTGGCAAGGAGTAGGGTACACCCGGTATGAAATGGCACTTGTAGCTGTAGGGTCATCCGTAGCTGTAGAGATCGCTGGGCATGTAACATTGGTCATGTAGGAAGATGCTGTCGAAGGCGTATCGATCCGTAATGGACAATAGCAATCGTCACCGATCAAGTATTGCTTTAACCAGGACAGCGCGATCTGGCCTACTTGACCTTCTCCTCCTGTCGGACTGTTGGCTACGGTATGTCCTGCATTGTCTATTTCGAATAATAATTTGTCCGTTGTTTCGGGTGTGTAACCGTAATGAATATCGGCATTGGATGCTGGAGGAGCAATGGCATCCAGCTCCGCACTGAAGATCAAAACCGGAACCGGGTGATTAAGATCAGCAGCGGTGGTCTGGCCATCTAACCACGGGCACAGTGCAACAACGGCCTTTAAAGTTGGGTTTGCGGCAGCGGCAAGTTGCGCACCACCACCACCCATGGACCAACCACTAACGGCAATTCTATCGAGGTCCATATTGCCCAGAAGCGGAGAAGCCGGTCGGGTGTGCTCTCCAGCAATCGTAACGATGGCATCCAAGAGCGCATCTTTTCTGGCATACGGATCATCAAAGAGGCTATTGGTAACAATGGTCATGACCACAATGCCATGCGAAGCCAAGAAAGGCCCCCAAGCTTGGATCGACGATTGCGGCGACACGTATCCAGGAACAATGGCAATACTAGCGAAAGGAGGTGTTGCGTTAGTAGGGTAGTAGATGGTAGCCCCTGAATAGTCCGGGCCATTTCTTATGCCATCAGACTCAGTAAGCGTCGCAACAGTGTATGCACCAGGATCAGCGATGGAACCCAGCGTTAACAATGGGTCGCAGTCCTGCGCCAAGACAGAGCTAGAAAGCACGGAAAGACAAAGCAAGAGGTGCATTCCGTTTACAGATTGATTCTTCTCTGTCATGTTCAGTGCTGTTTTATTGATAAGCCGAAAGGTATTGAATGTAGACGGAAAGGATCTACGCGTAGATATGAATAGCAAGATCATATACACAAGATAAGGCAATGACCGTGATCCCTTTCTTCTGAACAGTGGTGGAGTGAACCCTACCAATACAAGAGCGGTGCAGTTCCCTTGAACTAATTCTCCGCCAAAAAAAACGGACCCTGCCAAAAGACAGGGTCCGCTCTGTTTAGAATTTCAAGGAAGTCTTACGCCAATTGCCCGTCCAGCTTACCAGCCAGTTGCGCTTTGGGCACAGCACCCACGCTGCGGTCTACAACTTCTCCGTTCTTCAGGAACAGGATGGTAGGGATGCTACGGATGCCATACTTCATCGCGGTCTGTGGGTTATTGTCAACGTTTACTTTGCCAACTACGGCTTTGCCTTCGTACTCCTTTGCAAGTTCCTCTACTACTGGACCTACCATGCGGCAAGGGCCACACCATTCAGCCCAAAAGTCTACGAGTACGGGCTTGTCGCTTTTCAATGCGAGTTCTTCAAAGTTGCTATCTGTGAATTCGAGTGCCATGTTCTGTGTTTAGAGCGGTATTTACTCCTGGTTGGTTTTGATTCAATCGTGTAAAGGTGATGCACTCTGCTTCAATAGAGCCTACAACCTCAATTAGTTTTCATCGCCTTGGTGTCGGCAAAGGTACACCCCCCTGACAAGATCCTTGCCATGGAAAGTACCTTGCCATACTGTCAGTTCAATCCCCACTCAACCTCCGTTATACCATCCAACCCCCGCACCAATTCCTCCGTTACGGTAACGGTCAAACTCTTGCTGGGCGCATCAATGGCGATATTTTCGTGCTTGCTCACCAACTGTAGATTCACTTTGCATTTTTCTGGTGAACCCTTCAATAGGGTTCCAAGTTCTTGAGCTATTGCATCAGTCATCCGCTTAGCCTCGACTGCTTAGGTGTATATTCATTTTGCGTAGTTTTGAGCAAACCAGAATTAGAATACCATGGCATCAACAAGCTTGAGTTTAGGCAGTCATTGGGAGAAATATATCCAAACGAAGATCAGATCCGGGAGGTACGGCTCAGTAAGCGAGGTTGTGCGTGAGGCGTTGCGTGCTATGGAGGATCACGACAAAAAGTTGAATGCCCTGCGCGGTCATTTGGCGCAAGGAGAGAGTGATGCCAAGAACGGAAAATTCGTGAAGGATAGTTCGTTAAAGGGTTTGTTGGGCCGTTCGAAATGAAAACGCGGGAGCGTTCATATCGGATCACCGAGAACGCAGATTCCGACCTACTTGCTATCGCGAGGTATACCGAGGAACTTTTGGGTATCAACCAACGAGACAAATACCTAGGCGAACTATACGAACGGATCCAGGCACTAGCCAAGAATTGCTACGACGGCCGTCATAGACCAGAGATAAAAGAAGGGTATTATTCGTTCAACCAAGGCAAGCATGTGATCTTCTACATGATCACGGAACAGACCATCGATATTATCGGTGTTCCTCACAGCGTGATGGATCTGGAAAGCTATTTCGGTATGTAGCAAAATAGTTGCTGCTAGGAATTGATGTTCCCGAACGCTTCTGAACCGTCTTTGGCTTTCACCAAATATAGGAATTGCGGACCCTCAATTCAATCCCCACTCAACCTCTGTGATCCCATCCAACCCTCGCACCAATTCCTCCGTTACGGTAACGGTCAAACTCTTGCTGGGCGCATCAATGGCGATATTTTCGTACTTGCTCATTACGTGCAGATTCACTTTGCATTTACCCGGAGATCCCTTCAATAGGGTTCCAAGTTCTTGAGCTATTGCATCGGTCATCCGCTCAGCCTCGATCTTCAAATTGACCCTGGTAATGTATTTGTCGCGTGCATCACTTAACAGGTCGATACTGGTCAGCTTGAATTCCATTTGGCCTTCATCCCGACCCCACGTACGTGCGCTTGCTCTGCCTTTCATTAACAGCAACGTGCCCGGTACCAAGTAAAGTTTGAATTTGAGGTAGTCCTCGCTGAAAAGCATGAACTCGTGCGTACCGAAATGATCCTCCACGGCGAGTATGCCGAATTGCTTGCCGCTCTTGGCCGTGCGGTGTTCTGCTTTCGTGACGATGCCGCTGAAGGTGATATCACGACCGGCTAGTTTTTCCAGTTCTTTTAGATCGAGCAGGTTTGCGGTACACAGGTACTTGATCTCCAGCCGATGATCATCCAACGGATGGCCGCTGAGGTAGAACCCGATCACTTCCTTTTCGTAGTGCAATTGCTCCAATGCACTCCACGGCTCAATGGCGGGTAGGGTAGGTTCCGGTATGGAAGCTGATCCATCGCCAACGGCATCGAACATGCTTACCTGTGCACTTTCCACTCCATCCTGATGTTGTTGACCGTAACGGATCAAACTTTCCATGTAGGTCGGTTTGCCTTCACCGGCTGTGTAAAAGAAATGTGCACGCTGAATGCCCAATTCATCGAACGCACCCGCATAAGCAAGACTCTCGATCGCCTTCTTGTTGGCACTGCGCAGATTCACGCGGCGCATCAGATCAAAGACGTTCGTATATGGACCTTTTTCACCACTTCGTTCGGCAACGAGGGCATCCACTGCCGCTTCGCCAACGCCTTTAACCGCGCCTAGCCCGAACCGGATCTGACCTGCTTTGTTCACTGCGAATTGGTAGCCGCTTTCATTCACATCGGGCCCAAGCACCTTGATGCCCATGCTGCGGCATTCTTCCATGAAGAACGTGACCTTTTCGATATTGCTCTGTGAATGTGTAAGCACGCTCGCCATAAATTCAGGTGCGTAGTTCGCTTTGAGCCATGCCGTTTGGTAAGCCACAAAAGCATAGCAGGTGGAGTGCGATTTGTTGAAGGCATATTGTGCAAATGCCTCCCAGTCCGTCCAGATCTTGTTGCAAACTTTAGAATCAAATCCCCGCTCGGTTGTGCCTTCCAGGAATTTGCCCTTCATCTTATCCAACGTGGCACGGTCCTTTTTACCCATGGCTTTGCGCAGCACGTCCGCATCGCCTTTGGTGAAGCCCGCCAACTTCTGACTGAGCAACATCACCTGCTCCTGGTAAACCGTTACACCGTAGGTCTCCTTGAGCAACTCCTCCATCTCCGGCAGATCGTACACAATGTCCTCCAACCCCTGTTTCCGCTTGATGAAGGTTGGTATGTATTCCATTGGACCCGGCCGGTACAGCGCGTTCATGGCGATGAGGTCCCCGAAATGGTCGGCCTTCAGCTCGCGCAGGTGCTTCTGCATGCCGGCACTCTCGAACTGGAATGTGCCGTTGGTCTCCGCGCGTTGATAGATGCCGAATGTTTTCGGATCGTCCAATGGAATATTATCGAGGTCGATCGTGATGCCGTGGTTGGCTTCGATCATCCGTAACGCATCACGGATGATCGTGAGCGTTTTCAGACCAAGGAAGTCCATCTTGATGACCCCTGCATCTTCCACCACGCGCCCGTCGAATTGGGTGAGCAAGAGATCTGATTCCTTCGATGTACACACAGGAAGGATCTCAGTTAGATCGCTCGGCGCAATGATGATACCCGCAGCATGTACACCCGTGCCACGGACGGAGCCTTCCAGCTTTTCGGCATCGCGTAGCACGTCCGCAGTTGGTTCGCCACTTTCGAGGATCTCACGTAATTGTTTCACGTTCGCGAGCTCATCGCTGTTCAAATTCTCGCGCTGTTTCAATGATCCAGCGCCTTCCATGGGAGCACGGAGCAGTCGACCCAATTCAATTCCTGGTCGCTCCGGTACCAACTTCGCCAAGCGATCGGCTTCTCCTAACGGCAGGTCCATAACACGGGCCACATCGCGGATGCTGCTCTTGGCCGCCATGCTGCCATACGTGATGATCTGCGCAACTTGGTTCTTACCGTATTTGTTGACGACGTAATCGATCACTTTCTGCCGGCCTTCATCATCGAAGTCCGTATCGATATCGGGCATGCTCTTACGATCCGGATTGAGGAATCGCTCGAAGAGCAGATCGTACTTGATCGGGTCGATGTTGGTGATACCCGTGCAATAGGCCACTACACTGCCAGCTGCACTACCACGACCTGGACCGATCAACACACCCATGGCTTTGCCGGCGTTGATGAAATCCTGAGTGATCAGGAAGTATCCACTGAATCCCATCGTACGGATGGTGAACAATTCGAAGTCGATCCGTTCTTTGATCTTCGGGTCAAGAGAGTCGATGCCCGATACACCATCGCCGAGGTAACGTTTAATGGCGCCTTCGTAGGTGAGGTGCTTCAGGTATTCATCCTGATCCGTGAAACCCGCTGGGATCTCGTAGTTCGGTAGCAGGATATCTTTTTTCAACTTCAGTAATTCCACCTTGTCCACGATCAAGTTCGTGTTGTCCAAGGCCTCTGGCAGATCACTGAACGCGCTTCCCATTTGCGCTTGTGTCTTGAAGAAGAACTCGTCGTTGTAAAATGCAAAGCGTTTGCCTTTTTGGCTCACTTCATCATCGCCATCATTCGCCTTCGGAGTGCTTTGCTTTTCACCGGTGTTAATGCACAACAGGATATCGTGCGCATTTGCATCCTGCTGATCCACGTAGTGACTATCGTTACTGGCGATGATGGGCACATTGTACTTGCGCGCCCACTGCACCAGAACTGCGTTCACCTGTTCCTGCTCTGGAATTCCGTGCCGCTGGATCTCCACATAATAGTCATCGCCGAACAGGTCCAACCACCATTTGAATTCTTCTTCGGCCTTCGTAAGGTCGGTGCCACCGCGCATGATCGCTTGCGGCACGCTCGCACCCAAACAGCAAGTAGTAGCGATCAATCCTTCGTGATATTTCTCCACCAATTCTTTGTCGATCCGTGGGTACTTGCTGTAAAAGCCTTCCATGTAACCGAGCGAACACAACTTGCTTAGGTTCTTATAGCCCTCGGCATTTTTAGCTAATAATAATTGATGGAACCGCTTGTCCTTATCATCACGCGTAAAGGCTTTTTTATGGCGATCGTTCACCACGTAGAACTCACAACCGACGATCGGTTTTACCTTGGGCGTACCATCGGGATTCTTGTGCTTCCCGGCTTCTGCCACGAACTTGAACGCCCCGAACATGTTGCCGTGGTCCGTGATCGCCAACGCGGGTTGCCCATCGTCTGCCGCCTTTTGATACAACGCCGGTATGCTGGCCGCACCATCTAAAAGTGAGAACTGCGTATGGACGTGGAGGTGCGAGAATTTCATGAACGGGAAGGGGGCCTTGGAAGGGCTACGAAGTTACCCGACAAGAGTGGGGTAGATGGGGTTGAGTTTTCCACGATCAAGGATCGTACGTGGATCACACCTCACTGATCAGTTGCAGATCACCAATGGTCTTCCAGCTACGTATGATGGACATCACGTTCAGGTTCTACTCGAAGAAATTCTTGTAGTGTTTCGTGTTACCGTAACCAACCGGGTCGCTGTTTCAAACGATCACATCGTCTTCGTAACGCACTTCAAAATTCACCGAGTTCGCAATGAAACACAATTCGTGCGCTTTGTGATGTAGTTCTCTGGCACGTTCGCGCATGGATGCATCCGCAATGGTCACCCGTGGATACAGTATCACCTCCGTCATGCGTCCGCTGCCATCAGGAAAAGTCTCCACACTACCCGTGGCTTGATCAGAGTATGCTGTAACGACTACGCCATCGATCGCACATACGTGCAGGTAACTCATCATGTGGCAAGTGCTCAACGCCGCAACGAGCATTTCTTCGGGATTGTGGCGTTCGGGGTTTCCACGGAAAGTAGGATCGGCCGAGCCCAGTATATCCGGTTTGCCTTCAATGCGGATCACATGATCACGGTTGTAGCTGCGATAATGATCAGTCCCTGTGCCTTTATTACCGGTCCATTCAACCTTTACGGAATAGGTGTGGTAGTTCTGCATTGCACAAGATCTAATTCGATAGCCTTAAAACTGTTTGTGCACATGTCCGGTCGCACGAACACGATCTGCCCAACTCTTCACCGCACAACTACTTTCCCTGCCAACGTGGTGTTCTCGTTCTGCACCTTCACGAAGTATGTGCCTTGTGCCAAGTTGGAAAGGTCAAAACCATAGCTCGCCAATTGGGCGTTGGAGTTGAAGAAATAGGTTTTTAACGCTTTGCCGGAGATGTCATGCACGGTCACCACGGATCTGCCTAATTCACTTTGCAGTTGGATCGTGAAATGCCCGTCACTTGGATTAGGGCTGATGGTCATGCTGTTCTCCTGCTCTAGTGCTGCCGGTGCTGTTATCCCCACAACATTGGGCATGTTGCCCCGGCTGATGAGGTATCCGCCAACGCGGTAGTAGGGGTTATATCCATCGTTGCAATCAGAGCAGGTGGTACCACTTATGCAATTCGGGTTACCGGGGTTGCAGAGATCCATGTAGCTCTCTTGAAAGATGTACGATAGTGCGAATGATCCCTCGCTGAGATAGGGCGTTACATCAAACTCGAACGGCGGTGCAATGCTTCCCGGACACCAGCCGGCACGATCGTACTGCCAAGTGCCGCTCTGAGGTGAGCAACCGTCCGGGTTGGGGTTGCAATCTGTCCACAGATCCTGCGGAAAGCTGTGGATACCGTTCACGATAATGTTATGGTTGGCGTGGTAAAATTCGGCGGCGTTACCGGTATTGGTTGGCCCCCATCCATGGCCGGTGGTAACTAACCGGATACTGGCCCTTTCTGTTCCCGTGCCCGGTGCCAACCCCACAGTGTCCATGGGTTGCAGGTTCGTTGGGTCACCGAAATTGTAGTTGCCGTGCCACACTTCCTGTACGGTGGAGTAGAGGTATGCTGGAACTCCGGCCTCGTACGTGAAGTCCAGGTCAAGTTTCCAACCTCCGGTGCCCCAAGTCTCGATGAACATACGGATATCGGTTTTCCCTTGCAGGATGGACGCGAGATCCGTGACGTCGATGCTATGGTCGCAAGCCACACCATACGGAGTAACATACCGGATGACCTCTATCCACTTCCCGTTCGGTGCTTTCGCTTCCACCCAGGCCACGCGGTCCCAATCATCGCAGCCGCCCGCTACGCTTGGGCAGGTGACACTTAGGTTCGCAATGATGTGGTCGTACGCACCCACCGAGTGCGGGAGGGTGTAGCTCCCAGTATACCACTGCGAACTACCCGATCCATCGAAGTTGATCACGCCTGCATCGAAGGTGGCAACCGTTTGATCAGCAGCAACGTTCACCACATCGATGTTGAGGGTCTCGGAGGTACTGTTCCCATTACTGGCAGTAGCCGTGACCGTAATTGCATGCACACCATAAGCGTTCGGAGTCCACCACGCGGTATAAGCGCCATTTTCTATTGCGGCAGTCAGGTCTGTGCCATCGACATTGAACACTACACTGCTAATGCTGTTGAAGCCGGGTTCATCGATGCTGGCGGTGGCATACAATGCGTAAGCGTGAAGTTGGGGCATTTCTATCGGGTAGTCTTCCGTGAGTTTAACGCTCATCACCGGGTCATAGGTTGAAAGGTCAAGCACATTGAAAATTGTGGTAGCGGATGCCGGATACCACGTTGCATCGCCGGCTTGTTCGGCACGCACGGTAACTGTTCCGGCGGTACCGTCCAAAGTGAGTGTAGAACCTGCGACGGTAGCTGGTCCGGAAACGACTGAATAGGTAACTGGAAGTCCAGAGCTAGCGGATCCGTTCAGTGTTAGATCGGGCGCAGTAGTGCTTTGGTCCGCGATCGGATCGATGGAGGTGATCTGGTTCGACTGACCCGTGGGGGCACATCCAGTACCGGTATATTCAAAGAGGTTCAGCTCGGCCACCATCAGATAAGGACCGGTAGAGTAGCTGGAGTTTACCACCAGCCGCACATAACGCGCATCCACCGCTCCGAAATAAGCAGAGCCACGTTGGGCACCGGCATTGAGGTCAGCATACGTGAAGTCACCAGCGGATTGCAGGTTTCCCCAGTCGGCTCCGTCCATGCTCAGGTACAACTCAAAGTTCTTGGCTTTTCCGGCAGCGCTAGCGTCGCGTGAGAGAAGCGAGATCCCGTTCACCGCATGCACTGTGCCCAGATCGAGATGGATCTCATGCGGAAACGGTGGGTTTGCATTTTGCCATTGTGTATGCCAGAAGGTGAGGGAATCATTGTCGAAGCAGTTTACTGCATGGCCGTTGTTCGCTCCTTCGCCTGTAAGTTCTTCGCTGTCCACGTAGGTAACGCTCCAGTCGGTATTGGCGATGGCAACCGTATCACATTGGCCTATGGAGAATAATGGAGCGGAGAGCAAGAGCAAGAGTGCAATAGTCGACTTCATTGCCGAAAGCTAAGGTGCTGAAGCAATATGTGCTGGAAGCATTTCGCCCGTTTCGCGGATTCCCAAGTGGATATTCGGCGGACGCAAGATCTGGCTCCACTGGCCATGTACGAACCCAAATGATACGGCGCATGAAAGATGCCCTGCCTATCTTGCACCATGGCTGTATTGGATCGATTCTATTCCGCATTCCAGGATCGCGATTGGGCTACCATGGGTGCATGTTACCATCCGGATGCTCATTTCAGTGATCCCGTTTTTCCTGATCTGGACGCCGCCGGTGTTAGAGCCATGTGGAAGATGTTGCTGACCAACGGCACAGACCTGCGGATCGGATTTTCCGTGCTGGAAGAGTCTGGAACGAACGGTAAAGCGGAATGGGAAGCGCATTACACGTTCAGCCGCACAGGGCGAAGTGTACACAACGAAGTGGTTTCATCCTTCGAGATGAAAAATGGTTTGATCCTTCGTCAGTTGGATGAGTTCGATTTTTGGAAATGGTCGCGGCAAGCATTGGGAACACCCGGGTTACTATTGGGTTGGTCTTCTTTGATCAAGAATAAAGTGAGAGCGACCGCTGCAAAAGGATTAGCCAGAATAACAAAGACCGAGGTCGTTGAATGATCGTTGTCGTCGTGTATTATTCGGTTTCCCACAGGTACGTTGGTGAACAATGAGCTTAAGATCCGCCATGTATCTCCCTCAACTGACCTTCTTGCGTTTCGTGGCTGCGATGTTGGTGGTGTTCTACCATTATGGGAAACAGACCTTCGAGGCCGGCTATCCTTTTCTCCACAGCATCATTGCGGAAGGTTCTGTGGCCGTGAGTTTCTTTTTCTTCCTCTCCGGCGTCGTATTGGGTATTAATTATTTGGGAAAACCGCTCGATGTGAGAAAATTCTGGTTGAGGCGACTCGCACGCATTGCTCCGCTTTATTTGTTGGCATTCATTCTGACCTTTTGCCTTCAGGCCTATTATTTCGGTGATCTGCCTCGGGGTAACGCGATCATTGCTCAACTTTTCGCTCTGCATGCTTGGTTCCCGGAGATGTGCTTGGCCATCAATTATCCGGGCTGGTCCATATCCGTGGAGTTGTTGTTCTACCTGATATTTCCGTTGATCGCGACTATTGTTCTGGCCTTCGGATCTGTGAGGGTCTCGATCTTCTTAGTAGTGATCTGGATCGGTAATGTCCTGATCGAGGTCTTTCTTCGTTCTGCTACGACCTCCTTGGATGTTTCTGGACCATTTATTCTCTATTTCCCACTGCTCCACATCGGCACGTTCGCTGCTGGCTGTGTCTGTGCAATGCTCATTCGCTACATGGCTGATAGGCCTGAGGCTTCAAGATGGTCAACTCCTTTACTGTTGGGCAGTGTGCTCACTATAGCTGTGATCTACACAGGAGATGGTCCATTGCGGGAAACTGCGCATAATGGTGGAGCGGTTCCAGCATTTTTCCTTTTGATAACCGGATTAGCGCTTGGCAAGAACAAGCTCACCAACATATTGAGCAAGCGGCCATTCGTATTGTTGGGAGATGCCAGCTACGCGATCTATCTTCTTCAATTTCCCGTCTTCATGTTGTACTCTCATGGATTGCGTTCTGCCTCGTTGGCTTTGCATGAGATCGCGATCTACTCAACGTTGCTCATACTCATCGCTATTGCGGTGTATCTGGCCTTTGAGCTGCCCATGAAACGAAAGTTCCTCATGTGGTTCAACGGAAGCAGCCCGGATTGATGGATCGGGTTGGATGTCGAACAGCTACCTGTTCATGACAACGTCATGGGCTGGTAGGCGCAATGTTCATTCTGGGGGCTGAAGGCCCGAATTCATCAGCAGATAGTGTATGTTCGAACGAATGCATATTCCGTGGTCTGGAAACACGAACGCCCAAAAAGCAAATTGCTCTTCGGGCGTACTGTAAATGTTGTTAGTGACTTACTGTTCCACGTGCATTTTACCTGCACCGTTCACTGCTCCACTCAGTTGGTAGTGGTACGCACCTGCGGCCATGCCACGTCGCTCAATGGTGAACCTTCCGGTTCCGCTGGCATCAACTTGTTGCTGCACCAAACGTCCTTGTAGATCCATTACACGCAAGGTCACGGACTGTCCTGCAGGTGGATAAAGCATTGTGGTCTGATCGGTGAATGGGTTCGGGAATACTCGTATGCCTTGTTCAACACCGAGATCACCAACACCTGTAACAGTAGCACAGGCGTTCTCCAAAATATTGATCGAGTTATGGTAGTTCTCATTCACCACATCGATCACTTGGTCAATGCAGATCATTGAACCAGGATTGATGAAATGGACCCTGCACAATGGTTTGAAGTCAGGTCCACGCTGGATCAACGAATCGACCTGGCTCAAGCACATCAAATGACCGGTGCCGAATGACCATGAAGGTGTTGCGGGATACGCAACCGGATCGTACAAACTCTCTACGCTGGTTATCGCAATGCCGCTCAGCATCAATTCATACCCTAGCATTTTGCGGTGCGTGTTCTTTACGTGGATATCCATCCAGCCTTCGCTCGTGTTCATTGCTCCAATGGTGAATGTCACACTGTCATTCGGGTTGATGATCTCATTGAACGGGAAATTGCAATGGTCATGTACTGCAGCACTGTCCGGTGGGTGGTTGTATGTGTTCCAGTAGTTACAGAACGCCATCAACGCGGCGTCCGTTACGGTAATGTTACCATCCTGATCAATATCCGTGCATGGCAATGGCGTAAGGTCGTTGCCCATGATACCGTTGAGGTATTCGTTCACATCCACATTGTTCTGGTATCCGTCCGTATTCAGATCTCCGATCAACGCTGTTCCGGCACAATCGCCCATACAGTCGTATTGAGCAGATCCGTAGATCTCGCCAAGGCAATCGACATAAGGATCGCAGACCGTGTCCACCGTAACTACCAGTGTTGGGGTGCGATCAATGAACAAACAGAGCTGTGCCCAGTTATTGTAGATATCGGTTTCAATTCGGCCTAGCGCATCCGGGTCATTGTCCCAATTGGTCCGAACCACCATTGTGTAATTACCCTCAGGAATGCCAGTGATATCCAACCAGTTGCAGCTGGTACCGCTGCCGTAAACATCTGCACAACCAGCACTGATCCCCATATTGCCGCAGCCATACTGACCTGTGCCACCACCGTTGCAATCAATGTCCATTACACAGAACCCATTCTTGAAACCATTGGAAAGCTCCTGACCATCCATATCGTACAGCAAGTATTCCGCATAGCCTTTATAATGCACGTGTCCGTGACAATTCACGAGTTCGAATTGATCAGGGTTCGCAGCAGGAGTGCCGATGTAATAGTCCAATTGGCCAATGTTGGCGATGCGCGTGCTGAAGCGCAAGATCTCACGCTCTCCGTAACCGGTCAAACAGCCTTCAGCGATGTAACAATTACCTTCTTCCACGGTTGTGGTGCTTAGGTTCAACGAGGTCAACAAACGGTTCTGATCCACGGTCAGGTCCGGACCATCAGGACAAAGTGGATCACCCCACATAATGCAACTGCCATCATCCACTGTGGCCAATGGGTCGTAATTGCACGAGTTGAATTGCGTACATCCAGTGATAGGCCCGAAGTAGTTTATCGACCAATCGATCGCAGCGCCATTGCAAGCACCATCGTTATCACCGATACGGATCCAAACTTGATCGCCAGTGGCCAAATTCGCAAAGAGTTCGGCTTGAGGTCCTGTGTTACATCCGCCATCGGCAAAGTACATGGTACCCGCTGGTGAATTATCCGGAACCAACCCCGTACAATGGTCATATACCCATATACGCGTATCGCAGCTCGATAGACCACAGGTGGTTATCACATAAGACCCGTTGACCGTTGCGGTGAAACTGTACCATGTATTGGCGTGTGGTGCTGAATAGGCGCCTTCAACAACTGTTAAAGGATTGCTGCAACTGAAGCCTGGAGGGCAATTCAATTCCGTGGTCTGACTATAGGTGTAATTATTGCCATTAGCGGCACCACCGCTTGCAACAACTACCCCGCCAAGTGTTACGGTATATCCGCCAACACCTGTTAGACCATCGCCATAACTATCCAGCATGTTGAAGATCAAACATTGATCGTCCTCAACACAGAACGAAGCACCAGCAGCAGTGCCGCTTTGAACCGTGGATCCGTTCAATTGAAGATTCCAACTGATCTCACCAGGCCAAGCGTCAGATACAATGTTCACCACCATCTCACTCTCACCAGTTGAGCAAGGTTGTGCAAGCACAGGTACACTGATCACCAGTGCCATAGAAGTAAAGAGTAACGTGGATCTTAGCATGTTTCGTTCGATAGGTTTTTAGGGTCGCCAACGCGAAGATGACGCGTTTCTGACGAACAATGAACGCGATCCGGTGCCCAGCCTTTTGATCCTAGATCCATCGATCAACGCACGGTGACCTCATCCAAGAACAACCACGACGGATTCCCGGCACCCTGAAAACCATCAGGGATAGTTGCCTTGTGCTTCACGGATAAACGAACATAGCGGGCTTTGGCTGTGAGTTCTTTTCCCAGTTCCATTCGCCCGGAATTTGAAGTTTCTGCTTTCACGGTTCCATAGGGTGAATAGTCCTTGCCATCCAGACTCGTTGCTATATCAACCTGCTCCGGTAGGTGGATCCAGCTATGTGTTTCATTCAATGCGCCAATGCCGATGGAATTGATGTCCTGTTCATTGCCAAGGTCGACAGTGATCGTTACATTTTCCTTCCACCCCAACCATTCCGTGTTCACGCGCTTTTCTTGTGCCGTTATGCCATCAACAAGTGTGAATGCGCCACCTTCACCATAGCGCTCGT
>Ga0138256_10000668_pt1 | contig 37084 bp, 30 predicted proteins | sample KNB2016incub_MG_FD_105486 | JGI IMG/M metagenome (GOLD analysis project Ga0138256, IMG submission 105486) | Active sludge microbial communities from wastewater in Klosterneuburg, Austria - KNB2014incub_MG | ecosystem: Engineered > WWTP > Activated sludge > Unclassified | place: Austria... | reverse complement strand
TTGGCTCCCCGACCTGGGCTCGAACCAGGGACCTACGGATTAACAGTCCGGCGCTCTACCAACTGAGCTATCGGGGAATACAGCCCATAAGTATAGCGTTGAAATTGAGCTCTTCATTCTCCCAGATCCATTCTTGTGCTTGACCAGATACGGCCTGTCACCCTGCTTGAGCGCTGATCGAAGACCGGGCTGTGCCGGCCCTGCGGGCGTTCAGAAGCGAGTGCTGAATGCCGCGCGCCAGGTTCTCGGCGCCATGGGCATCAGGTACACGTGGCCGAACTGGTAGGGGGACTCACGCCAGGCGCGGCGGTCACCCAGGTTGTCGACGCCGACGCGAAGGCGAGTGTCGTAACCGCCTGTGGGCAACTGCCATGACAGCGCGGCGTCGATGCGCGTCCAGCTGCCCAGCTTGATGCTGTTGTCGGGCAGCACGGCACGGCGGCCTTCGTTGACAAGGTCGGTCACCAGCTTCAGCTGCGACGTGATGTCGTGCGACAGCTGCAACTTCAGCGCCCGATCGGGCACGTTGGTTGGCCATTGCCCGTTCAGGCTGCTGTCTTGACTGCCCTGTCGACGGGCCTGAAGCCACAGGGCGCTGCCACGCAGGCCCCAGGATCCGACGCGCCAGCCGGCGGCCAGTTCGACGCCGCGGTGGCGGGCGATGCCATCGATGCGCCGTTCACATGCGTCGCCTTCGGCATTGCAGAAGTCGTTGGCGGCCGGGCGCTCGATGTCGAACAGCGTGAACGACGCATCGCGGTCGTTGTCGCTGAACTTGAATCCGGCCTCGGTCTGGCGGCTCTTCAGGGCAGGCAGCGTCTGGCCCCGGTTGCTGTACAGGCTTCGGTTGGGCACGACTTCGGATTCGACGCCCTGGCCCCAGCTGGCGTAGACCAGCATGCCGCTGGCCGGCGTGAAGCCCAGTGCCAGCCAGGGCACAGTGAACGACTGGCGTGACGACGTGGGCCGTGATCCATCGGTGCGCACACTGTCGCGCTGGATGCGGCTGTGGCGCAAGCCGGTCCACAGCTGCCAGCGCTCGTTCAACTGCAGCGTGTCACGCAGATAAAGCTCGCGACTGCGCCCATCGCGCTGGGTGTTTTCGTCGGTCAGCGCCGGGTCCGGCTCGGTGAAGGTATCCGCCGCGAGCGACCCGGCGCCCACGTAGTTGTAGGCCTGGCGCTGGAAGCGGTCGCGCGTGCGACTGAGCAGCACGCCGGCAGTCAGGTCATGGCGCAGCCCGCCCGCGCTGAAGCGGCCCTGCACCTGGGTGTCCAACGCGTCGCTGCGCCGGCGTTCGTTGTCGCTGCGAAAGTCGTACAGGTCGAAGCTGCCGTCGGGGCAGTAGCGGTCAGCGTAGTAGGTGTCGGCCTGGTTCGAGCAACCGTACGGGAAGGCCATCCGGTCGTCGCTGCGCAGCTGCTGTCGCGCCGCATGCAGCGTCAGCGACCAGTCGCTCGTCAAACGTTGTTGCCAGCGCAGCGACGCAGTATCACCGTCCAGCACCACGGGCTGGCCCCAGGGCTGGTTGTTGAGGTTGATCCGCGGATCGATGGTCCGTGCATCGGGTAGCCGGTCGCCGAGCAGGCTGAACCCGGCCTGGCTGGGCTGCGACTGTCGGCTGCTCTCAGCTTCAAACTCCAGCCGCGAGTCCGCGGTGGGCAGCCAGTCCAGGGCCAGCGCGAACAGTCCGCGCTGCCCGTCCAGGCTGCGGGTCTCGGGCCGCAGTTCGGCCAGCTCGGCGTTGACGCGCGCGCCGAACTGCCTGTCGTTGCCGAAGCGCTGCGACAGGTCCAGGCGCACGCCCAAGCTGCCCCGACCGACCCAGTCGACTTCGATCTCGCGCAGCGTGGCCGTCGGTCGCTTGACGACCAGGTTCACCAGCCCGCCGGGGGCGCTGGTGCCGGCCTGGATGCCGCTGGTGCCCTTGAGTACCTCGACACGGTCCTTGTTGACCAGCGACAACGAGGTTTCGGCGTTGATCGGCAGGCCGTCGCGGCGGTAGTTGCTGCGCGCATCGACGATGAAGCCGCGCACGGTCAGGCCGCTCCAGTAGCCTTGCGAGTTGTAGGCGTCGGCGATGCTGGCGTCGAGCTTGGTGATGCCCGCCAGGCTGTCGATGCCAGCCTCACCCAACAAGGCACTGCCCAGCACCGACGCCTGCAAGGGCGATCGCGACAGGGGTTGACCAAAGCCACCGATGGCCAGCGAGGGATCGGTACGGCCGGTCACGGTGACGGTGGACTGCGCCAGGGCCGCACCGCTCACTGCGCAGCAGATTGCGATGGCCAGCGCGTGGCGGCGATGGGTTCGGTCGAAGTTCATCGTGTGCTTCCATGCATCACGCAGGTCGGCACGTCGGGGGCAGGGCGGAACAGCGGTACCGCAACTGCTGACTTGCTTCCCTGCGCGAGGATTACCTCAATCAGGTTCAAAGGGACTTTCTCAGTCGCAACCGCAAGACCCGCGGATGCAACACCCCTAGCGAAGTGGCCTGCAACTGGTGCAGACCGGGACGAATTATGGCGCACACAGCAAACAGCCCGCGAACGGCGGGCTGTGCTTGCCTGGGCAGAGACGCGCGTCAGTCGAAGACGGGTGACTCCACGCCCAGCACCTTGTGCAGCTTGGGGCTGGTGGTGGTGTACTGCAGCAGCACCCGCTTGTCGGGGAACACATAAGGCGAGGCGCCGAAGGCGGCCAGCGCAGCTTCATGGAAGCCCGACAGGATGAGCTTCTTCTTGCCCGGATAGGTGTTGACGTCACCCACGGCAAAGATGCCGGGAATGTTGGTCTCGAACTTCGCGGTGTCGACAACGATCTGCTTGCGCTCCAGGCCCAGGCCCCACTGGGCAATCGGGCCCAGCTTGGGGCTGAGGCCGAAGAACACCAGCAGCATGTCGAGCGGCACCACGCGCGTGACACCGTCGCCGCCGGTCACCTTGACCTGCGAGAGGCGGCCGTCACTTTCGTCGAAACCCGTGATCTGGCCGACCATGAACTGCATCTGATAGTCGTCGCACAGCTCCTTCATCTTGGCCACGCTGGCGGGCGCCGCCTTGAAGCCGTCACGCCGGTGCACCAGGATCACGCTGTCGGCCTTGTTCGGCCCGTCCTGCACGAAGTTCAGTGACCAGTCCAGCGCCGAGTCGCCGCCACCCACGATCACCAGGTTCTTGCCGGCGAACTGCGCCGGATTGCGCACGCGGTAGAACAGCTGCGTGTCGTTGAACTTGTCGAGCCCCTCGACCTTCAGCGTGCGCGGTTGGAACGAGCCCACGCCGCCGGCGATGAAGATGGTCTTGCTCAGCAGCCTGGTGCCCTTGCTGGTCTCGACGAAGAAACGGCCGTCGGCCTGCTTTTCGACCACCGTGACCTCTTGCCCGAGATGAAAGGTGGCATCAAAGGGTTCGATCTGCTTCAGCAGGTTGTCGGTCAATTCCTTGCCGGTGCACACGGGCACGGCCGGGATGTCGTAGATCGGCTTGTCGGGGTAGAGCTCGATGCACTGACCACCGGGATAGGCCAGCGAGTCGACGATGTGCGCCTTGATTTCCAGCAGCCCGAGTTCGAACACCTGGAACAGGCCCACCGGGCCCGCGCCGACGATCACGGCATCGGTTTCGATCGGGCCGTCATGGCTGCGTGCGGTGTCGGCCACCTGCGGATTGAGGCTGGGTTCCATGGTCCGGGATCAGCGCTGCAGCTGATCGAGCTTGTTCTTCACGTCCTTCCACTCATCGGCATCAGGGGGCGCGGGCTTGCGCTTGGTGATACTCGGCCACTTCTTCGAGAGATCGGCGTTGAGCTTGATGAAGGCCAGCTGGTCACTGGGCACGTCTTCCTCGGGCACGATGGCGTTGACCGGGCATTCGGGGATGCACACGGCGCAGTCGATGCACTCGTCGGGGTCGATGATCAGGAAGTTCGGGCCCTCGCGGAAGCAGTCGACGGGGCAGACATCGACACAGTCGGTGTACTTGCAGCGGATGCACGATTCGAGAACGACGTGGGTCATGGGCTTGAAGTTCGGACGGTGATGCAAAGCGGGCAGGGCGGCCGAGCTGGCCACAATAGCCGGGACCGCACGGCAAGCCTCGGCGCTGACGCGAAGCGCTGATTTTACGGTGAGCGGGTTTACACCGAGGATTGCGGTTTCTCAAGCGCCGGCGACTTGGGCGCGGAAGCCACAGCGGCGGGCCGCTGTCGGCGCGCCAACGGGCTTCGCGCAAGCGCAGCATTGCCACGTGCCACTGTGGCGCGTTGCGGAACTGCGCTGCTCCAGCCTGCACGAAGCAAGGGTTGAAATCGGTGTCGACGCACAGGGACCAAGCGTTGCTCGACGGTCATGATGCACACCAGAGTCCGGTGCCATGACCATGTGCTGCATGTCTTTGTCTCGAACCATCTCCGGGAAAACATGAACGAGCCTGTCCTGCGTCGACGTACCTGGCTGACTGCCCTGGCCTTGGGCTCGGGTCTGCTGCTGGCAGCCTGTCAGACGGCACCGCCGCCGCGACCGACCGTCGTGCCGGTGCCGGCTCCCCCCGTGTCACCGCCCCCACCGCCCACGCCGCCCCGCATCGGCCTGGCCCTGGGTGGCGGGGCGGCGCGCGGCTTTGCGCACATCGGCGTCATCCAGGTGTTGGAAGAGGCGGGCATTCAGCCCGACCTGGTGGTCGGCACTTCAGCCGGCAGCCTGGTCGCTGCGCTGTACGCATCCGGCATGAGCGGTGCCGCTCTGGCCGAACTGGCGTTGCACATGGACGAAACCGCGCTGGCGGACTGGTCGTTTCCAGGCCGTGGTCTGATCCGCGGCGAGGCGCTGGCCCGCTTTGTCAGGGACCACACGCACGGTCGCAGCATCGAGCAGATGCGGCTGCCGCTGGGCATCGTGGCCACCGACCTGGACAGCGGTGATCCGATCCTGTTTCGCATCGGTGACACCGGCGCCGCGGTGCGCGCCTCGAGCGCGGTACCGGCCGTGTTTCAGCCGGTACTGATCAGGGGCCGCGAATATGTCGACGGCGGTCTGGTGTCGCCGGTGCCGGTGCGCTTTGCGCGCCAGATGGGCGCTTCGCTGGTGATTGCCGTCGACATCTCGCAAACGCCAGACGGCGGACCCACCGGCGACCCCTTCAAGATGCTGCTGCAGACCTTTTCGATCATGGGCAAGAGCATCAACCGGTTCGAACTGCGCGATGCAGACCTGGTTCTGCGCCCGGCGCTGGCGGGCATGGCAGGATCGGATTTCGGGTCGCGACAGCGCGCGGTGGCCGCAGGTCGCACCGCAGCGCTGCAGCAGTTGCCGGCGCTGAAGCGGCGCATCGTCGAGCTGACACGCTAGTTTCGACCGCGCAATGAAAACGGCCCGGTGCAAGCACCGGGCCGTCATTGAGCCTGCTGAGGATCAGGCGGCGCGCTTGGCGCGGCTGGCAGCCTGCGAGGCCTTGACCGCAGAGCTGGTCATGGCTTGGAAGTTGGACTCAGCCACATCGGCAGCCTGCTTGGCGGCCTTGTGCACGCTTTCGTAGGCGTTGTTGGCGGCGGCGACGGCTGACTTCATCAGCGCGGCGGCGTTTTCGGTGCCGGCGGGGGCGTTCTTGATCGCGGTGTCGACCGCGGCCATCATCTTCTTCTGCACGTCGGCCATCGTGCCTTCCGTGGCCTTGGTCACTTCGGCTTGGGTGCCGGCGAGGATGTCGTACACATGACGGCTGTAAGAGGCGGCCTTTTCGGCGCTGGGCTGCAGCAGGCTGGCTTGCAGGGCCAGCAGTTCCTGGGCGTCCTTGACCGACAGCGCGGCCTTGGTCGTTTCGGCAACTTCGCTCAGCGAGGCGCGAGCGACTTGCAGGTTCAACTCGACCAGTTTCTCAACGCCTTCAAAGGCCTTGTTGGTGAGGTCGAACAGGGTTTCGACATTGGCCTTTTGGGCGGCCATCAGTTGGTCAGGTGTGAAGCTCATGAGGATCTCCGGTGGTGATGACAGGTGACGGGTACTGACAGGGCTGCGGTGTTTTGCTCAAACATGCTGCGCTGCAACATGACTGAAGTATAGGGTTCTCACCCATCTTTGCAAGCACTTTTTGTTGCGTCGCAGCAAAGTAGGTGCCGCTTCCTAGAATCCGCAGCCATGCAGACCTTTCACGCCGATCAGTTCGTGCTGCCCTTGCCGCCGGGGCACACTTTTCCGATGGGCAAGTACCGCCTGCTGCGCGAGGCGGTCGAGGCAGGCATGCCCGAGCTGCAGGTGCGGCAGGCCCAGCCCGCCAGCGACGGTGAACTGGCCCTGGCACATGATCCGGCCTGGATCAGCGCCGTTGTCGAGGGCACCACCAGTGCAGCGCAACAGCGCGAGATCGGGTTTCCCTGGTCACGGGCGATGGTCGAACGTGCACGGCATTCGGTGGGGGCCACCATCGGCGCGGCGCGCGCCGCACTGTTCGGCGGCGAGGGTGTGGCCGCCAATCTGGCCGGCGGCACGCATCACGCGCATGCCCACAAGGGCTCGGGCTACTGTGTGTTCAACGACGTCGCGGTGGCCGCACGGTTGATGCAGGCCGAGATGCACCGCCACCATCGCCGCCTGCTGCGCGTGTGGGTGATCGACCTCGACGTGCATCAGGGCAACGGTACGGCCGCGATCTTTCGTGACGACCCGACGGTGTTCACGCTGTCGCTGCACGGCCAGAAGAACTTTCCGTGGCGCAAGGAGGCTGGCGACCTCGACGTCGAACTGCCCGATGACTGCGGTGACGAGGTCTATCTGCGTGCGTTGCAGCAGGCGCTGGACCAGGCCTGGCAACGTCAGGCCGAGCGGCCGCCACAGCTGGCCTTCTACCTGGCGGGCGCCGACCCGCATGCCGACGATCGCCTGGGCCGACTGTGCCTGAGCAGTGAGGGTCTGGCGGAACGCGACCGTCGTGTCTTCGAGTTTCTGGCCCGGCACCGGGTGCCGGTGGCCGTGGCGATGGCCGGGGGCTACAACCGCGACGTGCACACCACGGTAGCGATCCATTGCCGCACTCTGGCCCTGGCCGTGAGCCACCAGCGCCGCTGGGCCGGTGGCCGCTGATGGAACAATGAACCCGGCTTCGCAACCTTCCGCATCATGACTCACCGATCACCCATGGACAAACCCCGCGTGCTGGTGGCCCGTGCCATCTTTCCCCAGGTGCTGGACCGCCTGCGTGAACACTTCGAGGTCGAGGCCAATCCCGACGACCGCATCTACGACCATGCTGAACTGATTCGCCGCCTGCAGGGCAAGCAGGGTGCGCTGACCACGGGCAGCGAGCGCATCGACGCCGAGGTGCTCGACGCCAACCCGCAGCTGCGGGCGGTGTGCAACATGGCCGTGGGCTACAACAACTTCGACCTGCCGGCCTGCACCGCGCGTGGCGTGCTGGCGACCAATACGCCCGACGTGCTGACCGAGACCACGGCCGACTTCGGCTTCGCGCTGATGATGGCCGCCGCGCGCCGCATCTGCGAAAGCGAACATTTCCTGCGCCGCGGTGAATGGACGCGCTGGTCCTACGACATGTTCGTCGGCGCCGACGTGCACGGCGCCACGCTGGGCATCCTGGGCATGGGCCGCATCGGCCAGGCGATTGCCCGTCGCGGCGCCTTGGGTTTCGGCATGCGGGTGATTTATCACAACCGCAGCCGATTGCCGGCCGAGCAGGAGTCCCCGATCGGCGCGCGCTGGGTCGACAAGGCGGCGTTGCTGCGCGAAGCCGACCACCTGGTGCTGGTGCTGCCGTACGGCGCGCAAAGCCACCATGCCATCGGCGCCGCCGAACTGGCGCAGATGAAGCGCAGCGCGACGCTGACCAACCTGGCGCGCGGTGGCATCGTCGACGACGTGGCGCTGGCCACCGCATTGCGCGACCGGCGCATCGCAGCCGCCGGGCTCGATGTGTTCGAGAACGAACCCCGCGTGCACCCCGACCTGCTGGCGCTGAGCAACGTGGTGCTGACACCGCACATCGCCAGCGCCAGCGTAGCGACCAGGCTGGCGATGGCCAACCTGGCAGCCGACAACCTGATCGCCGCGCTGGGCTGCGGGCCCGACGCCGGGCGACCGCCTTCCTTGCTGAATCCGCAGCCACGTGGTGCCGACTGACACAATGTGACGATGCCCGCCTGGATGCCTGCGCCGCTGCTGATCGTCGGCGCGCTGAACCTGCTGCTGCTCGTCTGGCTGGCCACCCGCAAGGCCGACCCACGACCCTTGCGCGAGCTGGCCGACGAGTTGCGCCGCGGCGCGCGGGCCGATACCGAGGGCCTGGAGCGCGACCTGCGCGACGAGCTTGGCCGCCTGGGCAACACCAGCCGGCAGGACCTGGCCAGCTTCCAGTCGATGCTGCTGACCCAGGCCGGCGACGTGGCGCGCACGCAGAACGAACAGATCGACTCCTTTCGCACGCAGCTGGCCGGCACGCAACAGGCCGTCAGCAGCGCGCTCACCCAGGCCACGCAGGCTCTGGCCACGCAGGCGCAGAACGCGCGCGACGCGCAGGACGCCGCATTGCGCCGCTTCGGCGACACGCTGGGTGGCCAGCTGCGGCTGCTGTCCGAGGGCAACGAACGCCGCCTGACCGAGATGCGCACGGCCGTCGAAGCGCGGTTGACCACGCTGCAGGAAGGCAACGAGCGCAAGCTCGAGCAGATGCGTGCCACGGTCGACGAAAAGCTGCACGCCACGCTGGAGCAGCGCCTGGGTGAAAGCTTCAAGCAGGTGGCCGACCGGCTGGAGCAGGTGCACAAGGGCCTGGGCGAGATGCAGGGCCTGGCGCGTGACGTCGGCTCGCTCAGCCGAGTGCTGACCGGTGTGAAGACGCGCGGCGTGTTCGGCGAGATGCAGCTGGCCGCGCTGATCGAGCAGATCTTCACGCCCGACCAGTACGCCATCAACGTGGCCACCTTACCGGGCAGCAATGAACGAGTGGAGTTCGCACTGCGGCTGCCGGGGCAGAAGACTGACGGCTCGCCGCTGTGGCTGCCGATCGATGCCAAGTTCCCGCGCGAAGACTATGAGCGGCTGCTTGACGCCAGCGAGCGCGCCGACGCGGGGGGCGTCGAGACGGCGGCGAAGGCGATCGAGGTGGCACTGCGCAAGCAAGCGCGCAGCATCCGCGACAAGTACGTGGCGCCGCCCTACACCACCGATTTCGCCCTGCTGTTCGTGCCCAGCGAAGGGCTGTATGCCGAAGTGCTGCGCCGGCCCGGGCTGACCGAGGCGCTGCAGCGCGATTTCAAGATCATCGTGGCCGGCCCGACCACCCTGCTGGCCATGCTGAACAGCCTGCAGATGGGTTTTCGCACGCTGGCCCTCGAAAAGCGTTCGGCAGAGGTGTGGGAGGTTCTGGGCGCCGTGAAGACCGAGTTTGGCAAATTCGGTGATGCACTGGCACACACGCGCAAGAAGCTGCAGGAAGCGACCAATACCATCGACGCCGCGCAGTCTCGCAGCAACGTGATGACACGTCGTCTGAAGGCGGTGGAGGCACTGCCCGAGCCGCGCGCGCTCGAACTGCTGCCGCCCGACGCGGTGGCGGACGACGACACCAGGGACGCGGTCGGTGCCTGACGATCAGCCCGCAGCGTCCGGTGCTGCCCTGTCGTCGCGGCTGCTGCTGGCGCTGATCGTCGCGCAGCTGGGTCTGCATGCGGCGATGTCGGGCTTGCGCATGGCCACGCCCTTGCAGGCACTGCGCCTGGGCGCCAGCGCCTGGACGGTGGGCATCCTGCTGGCCCTGTTCGCTGCCGCGCCGGTGGTGCTGGCACTGTACGCGGGGCGCCTGGCGGATCGCTGGGGCTACCACCGGCCGGTGCGGGTCTCGGCGGCCTTGGCGATGGTGGGCATGGCCTTTGCCGTGCTGTCGAACGCGCTGCCGGCAGACTGGCCTTTGCTGGCCCTGTGCGTGGCCGCCACCTTGACCGGTTGTGCCGCCAACATGGGCGTGCTGGCGATGCAGCGCACGGCGGGCCTGGCCGCACGCGACGCCACCGAACGCATCCGCTTCTTCAGCTGGCTGGGCATTGCACCTGCGTTCAGCAATGTGGTCGGGCCGGTGGCCTCGGGCCTGATGATCGACGGCACCGGGTTCACCGGCGCCTACCTGCTGCTGATGGCGCTGCCGTTGCTGACCTTGGCTGCAGCACGCCGCGTGCCGGTCACCCCGACGCGCGTCGTGGCAACCGTCGGGGCGCCCAGGCAGACGGCCTGGGACCTGCTGGCGCTGCCGGGCATGCGGCGGCTGCTGATCGTCAACTGGCTGTTCTCGATGTGCTGGGACGTGCATTCGTTTGCCGTCCCGATCCTCGGGCACGAGCGGGCGTTCAGCGCCAGCACCATCGGTTTCATCCTCGGCACCTTCACGCTGGCAGTCACGGGTGTGCGCCTGCTGATTCCGATGCTGGCGCACCGCATCACCGAGGCCAAGGTGCTGCAGGGCGCAATGATCGCCAGTGCGTTGGTGTTCAGCCTCTACCCGCTGGCCGGCAGCCCCTGGTTGATGGCGGCTCTGGCGGCGCTGCTGGGGCTGTCGCTGGGGGTGGCGCAGCCGCTGATCATGACCACGCTGCACCACCTGACCCCCGAGGGGCGGCACGGCGAGTCATTGGCCTTTCGCACGATGGCGATCAACGCGTCGAGCACGGTCATGCCCTTGCTCTTCGGCGCTCTGGGCAGCGCGGTCGGGGCGGCCGCGTTGTTCTGGTCGGTCGGTGGCGCCGTCGGCGCTGGCTCCTGGCTGGCACGCCGGCTGGCCAGCGTGCGCGGTGGGCCCTGACGCTGCCGACTAGAACCTGAACGCGGGACTCGATGCCGGCAACTCACCGTTGGCCGCAGCGCGTGGCGGCGGCGGCAGCGATGGCAGCGCCGTCGTGGCCGGGGCCGATGCCGTAGCGGCCACACGCGATACCAGGGCGGTAGCGGCCGGCGCCTGCCAACCCGGCGGCAGGCGGGATTCGCGCGGGTAGCCTGCCGCGTCCAGGTATTGGCCCCAGTCATCGGGGTTGAAGCCACGCAGCGCCTGCGCGCCGATGGTCAGCGTCGGCACTGTGCGGCCGCCGGAAAGTCGCTCAAGCGCACTGCTGTCGTCGCCGGTGACGATGCGCCGCTCGCTGTAGGGGATGCCGCGCTGCTGCAGCAACTGCCGACCGCTGTCGCAGGGCGTGCAGACGGTCGCGGCATACAGCGTCACCGGGTAACGTGCCGCCACCTGTCGCAGTTCGAAGGGCAGGCTGGTGCTGCTCGGGGCTGGCGTGGCGGCTGCGGCACGGCCCAGGGTGCTGATCTTGGCAGTGTCGGACACCGGCGGACGGTCGGTGTAGGTCACGGCGCCGTCGGGAGCAACGACCTTGTACTGCGCCAGCGACGCGCCCGCCAGGCTGGCCATCAGCAGGGCGACCGGCAGATGTCGAGGTTTCATGGGGCGGCACCGGGCGGGATGAAGGCCTGATTATGTTGCCGGCACGGGGCGGGCAAGGCAGCGTCGGATCAATGCAGCGACGCCTGTGCGGCCTGCATGGTGTTCACCAGCAGCATGGCGCGCGTCATCGGCCCCACGCCGCCGGGCACCGGCGTGATCCAGCCAGCCACTTCGCGCACGCCTTCGAAATCGACGTCGCCGCACAACTTGCCGGCTGTATCGCGGTTCATGCCGACGTCGATCACCACAGCACCGGGCTTGACCATGTCGGCGGTGATCATGTTGCGCTTACCGACCGCGGCCACCAGGATGTCGGCCTGGCGTGTCATCGCGGCCAGGTCGGGCGTGGCACTGTGGCAGACCGTCACCGTCGCGCTGGCCTGCAACAGCAGCATGGCCATCGGCTTGCCGACGATGTTGCTGCGCCCGACCACCACCGCATGCTTGCCGCGCGGGTCCACACCGGCGGACTGCAGCATGCGCATGCAGCCGTGCGGTGTGCAGGGTTTGAAGCCCGGCAGGCCGACCATCAGCGCACCGACGCTGGCGACGTGAAAACAGTCCACGTCCTTGGCCGGTGAAATCGTCGCGATGACCTGGCTGGCGTCGATCTGCGCGGGCAGCGGCAACTGCACCAGGATGCCGTGCACCGTGGCATCGACATTGAGTTCGCGAATGCGCGCCAGCAGTGTCTCTTGGCTCAGGCTGGCAGGCAGCCTTTCGAGGATCGAGCGCATGCCCACGCCTTCGCAATCGGCCACCTTGTGCTTGACGTAGACCTGCGACGCCGGATCGTCACCGACCAGCAGCACGGCCAGCGCGGGCACGACACCCTGTGCCTTCAGGGCCTGGACCTGGGTGGCCACCTCGGCGCGCACCTGTCGCGCCAGGGCATTGCCGTCGATCAGTTGCGCTGCCATGTGATTGCTCCAGAAAAAAGATTGCTCCAGAAAAAAAGCCGCTCGATCGAGCGGCCTGGTGAGCGGCCTCGATGGCCGCTACGGGGCGGGTCAGGTCTTGGCCGGCGCGCCGAGCGCGATCTTCAGCAGATCGGCCACCGTGTTGGCGTTGAGCTTTTCCATGATGTTGGCGCGATGCGCCTCGACCGTCTTGATACTGATGCCCAGATCGTCGGCGATCTGCTTGTTCAGCCGGCCGGCGACGATGCGCTCGAGCACCTGCGCCTCGCGCGTGGTCAGTCGTGACAGCAGGGCGTCGCGGCTGGCCTGTTCCTGGTGATGGCTGAAGGCGTTGCGCGCCTCGTCGAGCATGCGCTCGACCAGGCCCAGCAGCTCTTCTTCCTTGAAGGGCTTCTCAATGAAGTCCATCGCACCCTTCTTCATCGTTGTCACCGCCATCGGCACGTCGCCATGCCCGGTGATGAAGACGATGGGGAGCGGGCTGCGCCGTTCAAGCAGGCGGTCCTGCAGTTCAAGCCCGCTCATGCCGTCCATGCGGATGTCGGCGATCAGGCAGGCGACTTCGCGCGGGTCAAAGCGCGACAGGAAGGATTCTGACGAGTCGAAACACTTGACCCGGTAGTCCTTGCCTTCGAGCAGCCACTGCAATGAATCGCGCACCGCCTCGTCGTCATCGACCACGTAGACGGTGCCTTTCTTCGGAATCAGGCTCATTCGGAGGTGATGGTGGTGGGCTGGGCGGGTTCGGCGCGGGCGGCCGAATCGTCGGTGCGCGCGGGCAGTTCAACCGGCAGGGTGAAGGCGAAGCGGCACCCCACGACGGCGGAGCCATTGTAGAGGTTCTGTGCCCTGATCCGGCCGCGGTGCGACTCGATGATCGAACGGCACAGCAAGAGCCCGATGCCCAGGCCCTCGGCCTTGGTCGAGAAGAAGGCCTCGTACAGCCTGGCGCTGACTTCGTCGTTCAGGCCCGGCCCCATGTCGGTGACGCTGAACTCGATCACGCCGCCTTCGTCCACCGTGTGGCGCGGCACCACGCGCAGTTCGATGTGGCGTCGCGCCGTCGCCAGCCCTGCGGTGTCGATGGCCTCGGCCGCGTTGCGCAGCAGGTTCAGCACCACCTGCTCGATCAAGATCGGGTCGACCAGCAGTTCGGGCAGGTGCTGCGCCACGTAGGTGTGGATGGCCACGTTGCGCCGGCGCAGTTCGATGCCGGCCAGGTCGACCGCGTCCTCGACGATCTGACTGGCCTGCGCCGGCTGGCGCTGCGGCTCGCTGCGCTTCACGAAGGCGCGGATGCGCTTGATGATCTGGCCGGCACGCTCGGCCTGGCGCGCGGTCTTCTGCAGGGCCGCGACCAGGTCGTCGCGCTCGATGGTGTCAGCAAGCACGCGCGACACCATGCCGTTGCAATAGTTGGTGATCGCCGTCAGCGGCTGGTTGAGTTCGTGCGCCACCGATGACGCCATCTCTCCCATCGTCACCAGCCGGCTCGTGACCTGGGCCTTCTCGGCCTGTGCCGAGGCCTGCTCTTCGGCGCGCAGGCGCGCGGTGATGTCGGTGGCGATCAGCATCTGCGCCAGGCGGCCGTCGGTCCATTGCAGGTAGCGCGAGCGCACGTCGAACCACTTCTGCATCGATTCGATGAACACCTCGCGCGGGCTGGTGCCCAGCTCGGTCAGCTCCTGCGTGGGCAGGCCCGACAGGTGGTCGATCGAATCCTCGCCTTCGGCCTCGAAGTCCATCGGCGTGCCACCGGCCATGATGAGGTGGCCGCGCGCGTCGCCTCCGAACCAGAGCCGGTAAGAACGATTGGCGAACAGCAGCTCACCTTGTTGCACCGACAGCACCGAGACCGACGCGTCCAGGCCCTCGAGCACCGTGGTGAAACGCTCGTGGCTGGCCGAGAGCTGGTCGCGGATGCGCTTGGCCTCGGTGATGTTGGTCATGCTGGTCATCCAGCCGGTCTGCTGGCCGCGCGGGTCGATCAGCGGTGACACGTACATGCGGGCATCGAAACGTGAACCGTCCTTGCGCATCACCTTGACTTCGATGCCGCCGGTCGGGCTGCGCCCCTGCAATTCCTGCTGCAGCAGGCGGTTGTTCTCGTCGATGCGGTCGGGTGGCCAGTAGGGATAGGGCGGCAGCCGGCCGACCAGCTCGGACTCGGCATAGCCGCTCATCTGGCAGAACGCGGCGTTCACGTAGCTGATGCGGCCCTCGAGGTCCATCGCGCGCATGCCGGTCGGCATCGAGTTTTCCATCGCGCGTCGAAAATTCGTCTCCTGCACCAGCGCCGACTGGATCTGCGCGCGCCGTCGCACGTGGCGCCAGGTGCCGAGCAGCATCCATACCGTCAACACCGACAGCGCCACCACCATCCAGAACAAGGTGTTGCTGATCAGGCCGATCGAGGTGCGGTAGCCCAGCCCGCGCAGCGTCAACCCGATCGTGGGCGGGCCCAGGGGTTCCTCATCGATCAGCGGTGCGCGATTGCTGGCGGCGCGCGGCGAGAGGGACATGGTGCTGGCCAGGGTGCGCTGCTGGTCGTCGAGCACCGCGATCGAGTGGCGTCGCACCACCTCGGCGGGCACGTGGTTGCGCAGCAGCGTGTCGATCGAATACTCGACCACCAGGGTGCCGGCAAAGGTGTTGCGCTCGATCAGGGGCAGGTAGAGCTGGAACACCGGGTTGCCCGAACTTGACGTGAAGCTGTGCGAGTAGGCCGGTTGCCGGCTTTCCCAGGCCGAGCGGAAGGCCAGTTCTGGTTCGTTGTCGTAGCCGGCCTTCGGCAGCGAAGGGTCGGGCTCGGTGGGGTTGAGCGCCTCCGGCAGGTACAGCAACGGGTAATGGCTGGCCTTGACATTGCGGCGTGCGCCCAGCCAGTCAAGGTGGGTGACCTCAGGCCGCTCACGCGTGAAGTCGGCTGCCATGGCGGCAAACGCAACCTGATCGACGGTGCGCGTCACCAGGTCGCGTGCCATGCGGATCAACTGCTCCTGGTTCTGGATCAGGCGCAGGTTGATCTGCTGCTGGGTGATTTCAGTGTCACGCCTGACCGACTCGGTTTCGCGCTCGATTTCCTCGTTGCGCAGATACCAGAAGGCCGAATGATGGCCGCCAGGAACAGCAGCACCGACGACAGCGGCGCCAGGGTGGCGAAGCGGTCCTGGCGCGCCGGCGACTGACGCCGCCACCACAGGCCGAACAGGCGGCGGGCGCCGGGCAAGGCAGCGCCGGCGCCGCTGGAGGGACTGCGGAGACGAACCATGCGGGGATTATCCGGGCGCGTCACGCAGCTTATGGTTGGTACTCGCGATGATGCTTATATTTCACATCACAAAACAGCAAGGCACGATTTGAAATGCATTGAACCTGTGGCAAACTTCGATGCATCCTGAAAACAGCCCCAGACAAGGAGACACGCATGTCCGCAGTGCCGCAATCGGTACATGGCGCGGCCGCCAACGACGCCGACGCCCAGGAAACCCGCGAATGGCTCGATGCCCTGCGGGCCGTGATTGCCACCGAAGGCGAAGAACGGGCGCACTACCTGCTCGAACGCCTGATCGCGGAGGCCAGGCAAGCCGGCATCGACACACCGTACTCGGCGAACACCGACTACGTCAACACGATCGAACCGAACGACGAAGAGCGCAGCCCGGGCAACCTCGAACTCGAAGGCCGTCTGCGCGCCCACATGCGCTGGAACGCGATGGCGATGGTGGTCAAGGCCAACCGCCTGCATCCCGCTGACGGCGGCGACCTGGGCGGCCACATCAGCAGCTTCCAGTCGCTGGCGCACATGCTGGCTGCGGGCTTCAACCATTTCTGGCATGCCGAAAGCGCCGACCATGGCGGTGACCTGCTGTACCTGCAGGGCCACAGCGCGCCCGGCATCTACGCGCGCGCCTTCATGGAAGGCCGGCTGACCGAGGATCAACTGCTTCACTTCCGCCAGGAAGTCGGGGGCAGGGGGCTGTCGAGCTACCCGCACCCGAAGCTGATGCCCGAGTTCTGGCAGTTCCCCACCGTGTCGATGGGCCTGGGGCCGCTGATGGCGATCTACCAGGCGCGATTCCTGAAGTACCTGCACGCGCGCGGCATTGCCGACACCGCCAAGCGCAAGGTCTGGGTGTTCTGCGGCGACGGCGAAATGGATGAGCCCGAGAGCCTGGGCGCGATCGGTCTGGCCGCGCGCGAGAAGCTCGACAACCTGGTCTTTGTCATCAACTGCAACCTGCAGCGGCTGGATGGCCCGGTGCGTGGCAACGGCAAGATCGTGCAGGAACTCGAAGGCGAGTTCCGCGGCTCCAGCTGGAACGTGATCAAGCTGCTTTGGGGCAGCAACTGGGACCCGCTGCTGGCGCGCGACAAGGAAGGGGCGCTGCGCCAGCTGATGATGGACACGCTGGACGGCGACTATCAGGCTTTCAAGGCCAACGACGGCGCCTTCGTGCGCAAGAACTTCTTCGGCCGCTCGCCGGCCGCGCTGGAGTTGGTGGCCAAGATGAGCGATGCCGACGTCTGGAGCCTGCGCCGCGGCGGCCACGATGCGGCCAAGGTCTATGCCGCCTTCCACCGCGCCAACAGCCACCAGGGCCAGCCGACCGTGTTGCTGGTCAAGACCATCAAGGGCTACGGCATGGGCAAGGCCGGCGAGGGCAAGAACACGGCGCACCAGACCAAGAAGCTGGATGACGACGAAATCCGCTACATGCGCGATCGCTTCAACATCCCGATCCCCGACAGCGAGCTCGACAAGATCCCGTTCTACAAGCCGGCCGACGACACGCCCGAGATGCGCTACCTGCACGAGCGGCGCCAGGCCCTGGGCGGCTACCTGCCCAAGCGCCGCACCAGGGCCGACGAGAGCTTCACGGTGCCTGCACTGGAGATCTTCAAGGCCGTGCTCGAACCCACTGCCGAAGGCCGCGAGATCAGCACCACGCAGGCCTATGTGCGCTTTCTGACCCAGCTGCTGCGCGACCAGGCGCTGGGCCCACGTGTGGTGCCGATCCTGGTCGACGAGGCGCGCACCTTCGGCATGGAAGGCCTGTTCCGCCAGATCGGCATCTACAACCCCGAGGGGCAGAAGTACACGCCGGTCGACAAGGACCAGGTGATGTACTACCGCGAGGCCAAGAACGGCCAGATCCTGCAGGAAGGCATCAACGAGCCCGGTGGCATGGCCAGCTGGATCGCCGCGGCCACCAGCTACAGCACCAACAACCGCATCATGGTGCCGTTCTACATCTACTACTCGATGTTCGGTTTCCAGCGCTTCGGTGATCTGGCCTGGGCAGCGGGTGACATGCAGGCGCGTGGTTTCCTGCTCGGCGGCACCAGCGGACGCACCACCTTGAACGGCGAAGGGCTGCAGCACGAGGACGGCCACAGCCACATCCAGGCCGGCCTGATCCCCAACTGCATCAGCTACGACCCGACCTTTGCACACGAGGTCGGCGTGATCATCCATCACGGCCTCAAGCGCATGGTCGAGAAGCAGGACAACGTCTACTACTACCTGACGCTGCTCAACGAGAACTACCCGATGCCCGGGCTGAAACCCGGCACCGAGGAGCAGATCATCAAGGGCATGTACCTGCTGGAGGAAGGCGCGAAGAAGACCCCGCGCGTCAACCTGCTGGGCAGCGGCACCATCCTGCGCGAGAGCATCGCGGCGCGCAAACTGCTGGAAGCCGACTGGGGCGTGGCCGCCAACGTCTGGAGCTGCCCCAGCTTCAACGAGCTGGCGCGTGAGGGCCAGGATTGCGAACGCTGGAACCTGCTGCACCCCACGGCCGAGCCCCGCGTGCCCTTCGTTGCGCAGCAGCTGGGTGCGCACGCGGGCCCGGTGGTGGCCAGCACCGACTACATCAAGAGCTTCTGCGAGCAGATCCGTGCCTACATGCCCAAGGGCCGCGCCTACCGGGTACTCGGCACCGACGGCTTCGGGCGCAGTGACTTCCGCAGCCGATTGCGCGAGCACTTCGAGATCAACCGCCACTACATCGTGGTGGCGGCGCTGAAGGGGCTGGCCGATGAAGGCACGGTGCCGGCGGCCAAGGTCGCCGAAGCGATCGCCAAGTACGCTCTGGATACCGACAAGATCAACCCCCTGTACGCCTGAGCGCGTGCGCCGGGGGTCGCGGCCGCGGCCGCCGACCCCGATCGTGGAGACAACCCAAGATGGCACTCGTGGAAGTGAAGGTCCCCGACATCGGTGACTTCGATGAAGTCGCGGTGATCGAACTGCTGGTCAAGCCAGGCGACACGGTGGCAGCCGAGCAGTCGCTGCTGACGGTGGAGTCGGACAAGGCATCGATGGAGATCCCGTCGTCGCATGCCGGCGTGCTGAAGTCACTGAAGGTCGCGCTCGGCGACAAGGTGCACGAAGGCAGCCTGATCGCGGTGCTCGAGGTGGCCGAGGTGGCCCATGCCGCCGCCACGGCCGCGGCACCGCCGACGCCGCAGCCCGCGGCCGCGCCGCCCACGGCACCCGCACCCGCCGCATCGGCAGTACCCGCGGCTTCAGCCTCCACTGTCGGCCCGATCGACGTGCTGGTGCCCGACATCGGTGACTTCGACGAGGTGGCCGTGATCGAGGTCTTCGTCAAGCCTGGTGACAGCATCAAGGTCGAGCAGAGTCTGATCACGGTCGAGAGCGACAAGGCGTCGATGGAGATTCCGTCATCGCATGCCGGCGTGGTGCAGGAGATGAAGGTCAAGGTCGGCGACAAGGTGGCCAGAGGCAGCCTCATCGCTGTTGTGCAAGGAGCCGCTGCCGCTGCGCCAGCCGCGACAGCACCTGCGGCCATCGAGCCTGCGCCTGCACCGGCTGCGCACGCTGCCGCGACGGCACCTGCGCCGACCAGTTCGGCGCCGGTGCCTGCGCATGAGCCGACGGCCGACCAGGGCAAGCTGCCGCATGCATCGCCCACCATTCGGCGACTCGCGCGCGAACTGGGGGTGCCGCTGGTCGAAGTGACCGGGTCCGGGCCCAAAGGCCGCATCACGCAGGACGACCTGCAGGGCTTCGTCAAGCAGGTCATGAGCGGCGCGCTGCAGACCGTGGCCCAGAAGACCAAGGCACCAGCGGTGGCGGGCGGTGCCTTGCCGGGGCTGCTGCCCTGGCCGGTGGTCGACTTCGCCAAGTTCGGCCCGGTCGAGCGCCGGGACCTTGGCCGCATCAAGAAGATCAGCGCGGCCAACCTGCACCGCAACTGGGTGGTGATCCCGCACGTCACCAACCACGACGATGCCGACATCACCGAGCTCGAAGCCTTCCGCGTGCAGCTGAACAAGGAAAACGACAAGAGCGGCGTCAAGGTCACGATGCTGGCCTTCCTGATCAAGGCCTGTGTTGCGGCGCTGAAGAAGTTCCCCGAGTTCAATGCCAGCCTGGATGGCGAGCAACTGGTGCTGAAGAACTACTTCCACATCGGCTTTGCTGCCGACACGCCGAACGGCCTGATGGTCCCGGTGATCAAGGACGCCGACCAGAAGGGCGTGCTGCAGATCAGCCAGGAGATGGGCGAGCTGGCGAAGAAGGCGCGCGAGGGCAAGATCTCGCCAGCTGACATGAGCGGCGGCTGTTTCAGCATCAGCTCGCTGGGCGGCATCGGCGGACGCTACTTCACGCCCATCATCAACGCCCCCGAAGTCTCGATCCTGGGCGTGTGCAAGAGCGCGATCGAGCCCAAGTGGGATGGCAAGGGCTTCCATCCGAGGCTGATGCTGCCGCTGTCGCTGAGCTGGGACCACCGTGTGATCGACGGTGCCTCCGCGGCCCGCTTCAACGCCTACCTGGGATCGATCCTGGCGGATTTCAGAAGGGTTCTTCTTTGAGCGCCGCCCGACCGCCCGACCGCCTGTGGGTGCGCCAGTGAGCACGGTGGTGGTGGTGCGCAAAGGGCAGACGGTGGCCATCGGATCGGATTCGCTGGTCACCTTCGGCGAGATGCGTCTGCCCGACGGCTACGAGGCCAATTCGAAGGTGTTCGAGATCGGTGGCTCGCTGATCGGCGCCGTCGGATCGACCGCGCATTTTCCGGTGCTGCGCCAGGCGCTGGGCAGCCTGACCAGCGACGAGCTGAAACTGGGCTCGCGCGACCAGGTGTTCGAAACCTTTCTGGCGCTGCACCCCAAGCTGAAGGAACGTTTCTTCCTGAACACCAAGGAACACGATTCCGACCCCTACGAAAGCAGCCAGTTCACGATCGTCATCGCCAACCAGCACGGCATCTTCGGCGTCGAGAGCTACCGCGAGGTGTTCGAGTTCGAGCGCTTCTGGGCCATTGGCTCGGGGCGGCGATTTGCGCTGGGTGCAATGCACGCGGTGTACGACAAGGCGCGCACGGCACGCGAAGTGGCCGCGGCCGGCGTCGCCGCCGGCTGCGAGTTCGACACCAATTCGGCGGCCCCGCTGCGGCTGCAGACCTTGAAACTGAAACACTGACATGGCCCTCATCGACATCCTCGTACCCGACATCGGCGACTTCAAGGACGTGGCCGTCATCGAGCTGCTGGTCAAGCCCGGTGACAGCGTTGCGGCCGAACAGAGCCTGATCACGGTGGAAAGCGACAAGGCGTCGATGGAAATCCCGTCGTCGCATGGCGGCATGGTCAAGGACATCAAGCTCAAGATTGGCGACATCGTCAACCAGGGCAGCATGGTGCTGTCGCTGGAAGTCGCCGGCGCAGCGGCGTCCGCCGTGACGCCGACCCCTGCACCGGCAGCTGAAGCTGCACCGGCACCTGCACCTGCACCCACGCCCGCGACTGCGCCGACGTCGCCGCCGACCGCAGCAGGGCCCGCCCTGACCGCCTCGACTTTCGCCGGCACGGTCGACCTTGAATGCGACCTGCTGGTGCTGGGTGCCGGCCCGGGCGGCTATTCAGCGGCCTTCCGCGCCGCCGACCTCGGCCTGAAGACCGTGATCGTCGAGCGTTATGCGCAGCTGGGCGGTGTCTGCCTGAACGTAGGCTGCATCCCGAGCAAGGCGCTGCTGCACGTGGCCGCGGTGATGGACGAGGTGAGCCACTTTGCCGATCTGGGCGTGAGCTATGCCGCCCCGAGCGTCGACGCGGGCAAGTTGCTGGCACACAAGAACAAGGTGGTGGGCAAGCTCACGGGTGGCCTGGCGGCGATGGCCAAGATGCGCAAGGTGACGGTGGTGCGCGGCTACGGCGCCTTTGCCGACCCGCACCATGTTGTGGTCGAAGAAACCGGCGGCGACGGCCAGGCCAAGACCGGCAAGGCGCAGACCATTCGATTCAAGCAGTGCATCATCGCGGCCGGCTCGCAGGCCGTGCGGCTGCCCTTCCTGCCCGATGACGATCGCATCGTCGACAGCACCGGCGCCTTGCAGTTGCGCCAGCTGCCCCAGCGCATGCTGGTCATCGGCGGCGGCATCATCGGGCTGGAGATGGGCACCGTGTATTCGACGCTCGGCGCCCGGCTCGACGTGGTGGAGATGCTGGACGGCCTGATGCAGGGCGCCGACCGCGACCTCGTCAAGGTCTGGCAGAAGTTGAACGCACCGCGTTTCGACAACATCCGGCTGAAGACCAAGACCGTGGGTGCGCAAGCCACAAGCGACGGCATCCGCGTCATGTTCGAGGGCCTGGACGGCAGCCACAGCGAGGGTCTCTACGACCTGGTGCTGCAGGCGGTGGGCCGCAGCCCCAACGGCAAGAAGATCGGCGCCGACAAGGCCGGCGTGGCGGTCAGCGACCGCGGCTTCATCCCGGTTGACGTGCAGATGCGCACCAACGTGCCGCACATCTTCGCCATCGGCGACATCGTCGGTCAGCCGATGCTGGCGCACAAGGCGGTGCACGAGGCGCACGTGGCTGCCGAAGTGGCTGCCGGTGACGACAAGGCCCGCTTCGACGCACGCGTGATCCCCAACGTGGCCTACACCGACCCCGAGGTGGCCTGGGTCGGCCTGACCGAGGACGACGCCAAGGCCAAAGGCATCGCAGTCAAGAAGGGTCTGTTCCCGTGGACGGCGTCGGGCCGCGCCATTGCCAACGGCCGCGACGAAGGCTTCACCAAGCTGCTGTTCGATGCTGCCGACCATCGCATCCTGGGTGGCGGCATCGTCGGCACGCATGCCGGCGACATGATCGGCGAAGTGGCGCTGGCGATCGAGATGGGCGCCGACGCGGTCGACATCGGCAAGACCATTCACCCGCACCCGACGCTGGGCGAAAGCATCGGCCTGGCCGCTGAGGCGGCGCACGGCAGCTGCACCGACCTGCCGCCGCCGCGCCGCTAACCGCCGCGCAGAACCTGCAGCTCAAGTTTCGACGCCAGACTCCGATGTGATGGCATGGCGGCCCCGTCCGGGGCCGCTGCCATATCTTGCATCGGCCCGCCATGAGCTTGGGACTTCGTGTGGTGACGCTGGGCGTCATCGGGGTGCTCGTCGCCGGTTTGGCGCAGGCCGGTTGGTTCGGCCTGCTGCTGGTCGATCCGCTGAGCGGCACTGCCCCCGGAGCAGCCTGGACATCCTGGATGCCCATGGTCGTGCAAGGCGCGCTGACGCTGGTACTGGCGGCGGCCGTGGGCTGGCAGATCCGACGCTCGCTGCAGCCGCTGCCACGCAGCCTGGCCTTGCTGCAACAGCAGGTCGATGCCCTGGAGCAAGGCCGCTTCGTGATCGTCGAGGATCCGCCGCTGGCCGCTGCGGTGCCGCTCGCACGCAGCCTGAACGCCGCCGTGCGGCGCATGCAATCGGCACTCGACGGCAGCGGGCCCAGCGTGGGCGCACAGGCGCTGCGTCGAACGGCGCGCACCGATCCCGACACCGGGCTCGACAGCCGCTACACCTTCCTGCGGCACCTGACCGAGCGTTTGTCGCACCGCAGCGAGCCCGAGTGCGCCGTGCTGCTGCTGCGCCTGCTGCCGCCGCCGACATGCGGGCAGGGCGAACCGGCTGCGTCCGCTGCCCAAGGCCTGGGCGACTTGAGCGAGCTGCTGCGCGTGTATGCGAAACAGGTGCAGGGCGCCTTCGTCGGTCGGCTGGGCGACAACGACTTCGGTCTGTGCCTGCCGGCACATGGGGTGATCGCCGAAACGGCGGCCAGCCTGGTGGCTGCCGTAAGCGCCGCGTCGCGGCCGCTGCGCTGCGCCGTCGGCGGTGCCGACCACCTGAGTGGCGTTTCACTGGGCAGTGCGCTGGCGCTGCTGGACATGGCCGCCGCGCGCGCCGAGTCGCTCGGCCCGGGTCGCATTGAATGCCGATCGGCGCGCAATGGCGGGCCACCCGAGGCCATCGATGCCCAGGGCCGGCGCGCCATGGTCGACGCGCTGCGTGAGGGCCGCGTTGCACTGGGCGCCTTTCCCGTGCTCGATCGGCACGGACACGTGCTGCACCTGGAATGCCCGCTGCGGGTGCAGGTGCGGCCCGGCGCGGAATTCGAAGCAGCCGCGCGCTGGATGCCGGTGGCCCTGCGCTATCGATTGATGACGCAGATCGACCTGGCGGGGCTGGAACTGGCGCTGTCCGCCTGTCAGGCGGATGGCCAGGCGCGCTGCATCCACGTCGCAGCCGAGTCGCTGGCCACGGCCGGTTTCGTCAGCGCGGTGCGCTCGCGCCTGGAGGCAGCACCCGAAGCGGCGGCGCGGCTGTGGATCGAGATCGCCGAGGTCTCGTTCGAGCGCCTGCCACCCCGCCTGCGCAACGCCGGCACCGTGTGGCGCCGCTGCGGTGCCCGCGTGGGCATCGAACATGCCGGTGCGGCACTGCGTGGCCTGGTCCGGTTGGGCGAGCTCGACCTCGACTACGTCAAGCTCGACGCCAGCTTCGTGCAGGGTCTGGCTGCCGATGCCGAGCAGCGCCAGCGCGTGCGCGGCCTGGTCGCCCTGGTGCAGGAGATGGGTGCGCGTGTGATCGCCGAGGGTGCCGACGACGAGGCCGATCTGGCGGCGCTGTGGGACCTGGGCTTCGACGGCGCGACCGGCCTGGCCGCAACGCGGCAGCACGACAGCGTCGCGACCGATCAGGCGATGTCGCCGATGTGAAAGCCGAAGCGGCCGCTCTTGCGGTCGGCGAAGAAATGTTCCAGCGTCTGCCGCACGGTGCGAAAGGCGATCTCATCCCAGGGAATCTCGTGTTCGCGGAACAGCTGAGCCTCGATGGTTTCGGGGCCGGGCGCCAATCCTGTGTCGAGCATGCGAGCGAGGTAGAACAGGTGCAGCTGACCGGCGCGCACGACATTGAACAGGCTGAACAGGTTTTCGAGCTCGATGTGCGCCCCGGCCTCTTCGTCGGTCTCGCGGCGGGCACCGTCGGCCGTGCTTTCGCCCAGTTCGAGAAAACCCGCCGGCAGCGTCCACAGGCCGCGGCGCGGTTCGATGTTGCGCCGACACAGCAGCACCTGGTCCTGCCACACCGGCACGGTGCCGACCACGTTGATCGGGTTCTCGTAGTGGATCTCGCCGCAGGCGCTGCAGACCGCACGCTCTCGGTTGTCGTCGGCCGGAATCACGTACTGGACAGCGACACCGCAGACACGGCAATGCTTGATGCGGCGGGGCACGAACATGGGCCTGCAGTGTAGCGGGCAGGTCGCATGGCATCATGCGGCGCTGCCGGCTGCCGGAGTGCGAGAACCGCTCGCGTGGCAAGGCCGCAAGGAATCGACATGAGCCTCGTCTTCACCCCAGCGCCTGCCGTCACCGTGCCCGTGGCCGGCGGCGGCACGTATCCGGTCCACCGCATCTACTGCGTCGGCCGCAACTACGCCGAACACGCAGTGGAGATGGGTTTCAGCGGCCGCGAACCGCCGTTCTTCTTTCTCAAGCCGACGGATGCCGTGGTCGCGGTGCCGGCGGGCGAGACCGGCAAGATCGACTATCCCAGCCTGACGAAGAACCTGCACCACGAGATCGAGCTGGTGGTGGCCATCGGCGTCGGCGGTCGCGACATACGTGCCGCCGATGCCGTGCGCCACATCTGGGGCTACGCCGTGGGGCTGGACATGACACGACGCGACCTGCAGAACGACATGAAGAAGCAGGGTCGGCCCTGGTGCATCGGCAAGGGTTTCGAGCAGTCGGCGCCGATCGGCCCGATCGTGCCGATCGCCAGCACGGGCGAATTGACCACCGGTGCGATCTCGCTGAGCGTGAATGGCCAGGTGCGCCAGAACGCCGACCTGAAGGACCTGATCTGGAACGTCAACGAAACCATCGAGCACCTGAGTGCCGCCTGGACGCTGCAGCCCGGTGACCTGATCTACAGCGGCACCCCCGCCGGCGTGGCCGCGGTGGTGTCCGGTGACGTGATGGAAGGCCGTGTGGCCGGCCTGCCGATGTTGCGGGTGGCCGTGCGCTGAGTTAGCGAGGCAGGCGATGGAACTCTTCAACTACTTTCGCTCCAGCGCGTCGTACCGGGTGCGCATCGCGCTCGCGCTCAAGGGGCTGCACTACGACTATCGCCCCGTGCATCTGGTCAACAAGGAGCACCTGCAAGAGTCGTACGCCGCGGTTTCGGCATCGCGGCTGGTGCCCCTGCTGGTCGACGGCGAGCACCGCATCACGCAGTCGCTGGCGATCCTGGAATACCTTGAAGAGACGCATCCCGAGCCACCCCTGCTGCCGGCTGACCCTGTCGGCCGGGCCCGAGTGCGCGCACTGGCGCTGGACATCGCCTGCGAGATCCACCCGCTGAACAACCTGCGCGTGCTGCGCTACCTGACCGGGCCGCTGAAGCTGTCCGAGGACGACAAGAACCGTTGGTACCGGCACTGGGTGGAGACCGGGCTCGAGGTGGTCGAGCGCCAGCTCACCGCGCAGCCCGCCCGCTTCTGCCATGGCGACCGGCCCAGCGTGGCCGACTGCACCCTGGTGCCGCAGATCTTCAACGCCAGGCGCCTGGTCTGCCGGCTGGACCATGTGCCGCAGGTGATGCGCGTGTTCGACGCCTGCATGGCGCTGCCCGCCTTCGAAAAGACCCGGCCCGAAGCCTGCCCGGATGCCGTCTGAGCTGCGACCGCAGTGGGCGGCGCCGCCCACAGTGCGCGCGCTGATGAGCACCCGCCAGGGCGGTGCCGGCGTGGCGCCGTTCGACAGCAACAACCTGGCGCTCGACCCTGCCGATCCGGCCGCGGCCGAGAACCGCCGCCGTTTTGCTGCGGCGCTGGGGGCACGGCCACAGTGGCTGCAACAGGTTCATGGCGCCACCGTCGTTCGCCTGGGCCAGCACGCGCTGTCCGTTGGCACGGGGGCACCGCGCGCGGACGCCAGCGTCACGCGTGTGCCCGGCCAGGCCTGCACGGTGCTGGTCGCCGACTGCCTGCCGGTGCTGTTGTGCGCAGGCAATGGTTCTGCGGTGGGCGCCGCCCATGCCGGCTGGCGCGGCCTGGCTGCCGGGGTGCTCGACAACACCGTGGCCGCGCTGTGCGAACTGTGTTCTGACGCGCCTGCTTCGCTGCTGGCCTGGCTGGGGCCCTGCATCGGGCCGCGCCGCTTCGAGGTCGGCCCTGACGTGCTGCAGGCGTTCGGGCTCGACCCTTGCACCACCGACAGCGCCTTGTTCCGTCGCCACGACCGCGCCGACGGCGACCCGCGCTGGCTGGCCGACCTGGCCGGCCTGGCGCGTCAGCGCCTGCAGACGCTGGGCGTCACGCAGATCAGCGGTGGCCAATGGTGCACGGTCGAGCAGGCCTCAGATTTCTTTTCGTTCCGCCGTGACGGCCAGAGCGGCCCCAGAAGCGGCAGCGGCCGCATGGCCGCCGGCATCGCCATCGTCGGCTGACGCCTCGGCCTCACGTCGTGCCCGCGCGCGCTTGCGCGCCGGCGTGCCCAGGATGTAGACCACGATCGACAAGGGCAGCAGGCCATACAGGACGAAGGTGAAGACCGCACCGAGCACGCTGCCTTGACTGGACAAGGCTTCGGCCAGCGCCATCATCAGAACCACGTACAACCACGCGATGATCACCAGATACATGGGCTCGAGCCTTTGGACGGTGAGGGCAAGGGCTCATGATGTCATGGCAAGGTAAGTCAGCCCGGTTAGGCTGTCGTCGTATCGGGCCCGCTTCGTCGCCGTCGAAGCCAGAACCCCAACAAGAATCCAGGAGACACCGGTGCCCAAGACTTCCAGCAAGAACCCATCGCCCGCGGCGCCCGGCCTGCCACCGTTCGATCTGCCTGCAGCCGGCATCGCGCCAGCGCTGGGCGAGATGTGGAAAAGCCTGTCTGGCCTGAGCGTGCCGGCCGCCGATCTGGCCCAGGTGCAGGCCGACTATCTGAAGAGCGTGTCCGAGGTCTGGAACCAGTCGCTCGCCCGCCTGCAGCCCGATGGCAAGGCCACCCCGGCGCCCATCGGCGACAAGCGCTTTGCCGGCCAGGCCTGGCTGGAGAACCCTGCAGCCGCCTACAGCGCGCAGATGTACCTGCTGAACGCACGCGCGCTGATGCAGCTGGCCGAGAGCGTGCAGGGCGATGAAAAGACCAAGGGCCGCATTCGCTTTGCGGTGCAGCAGTGGGTCGACGCGGCGTCGCCCAGCAACTACCTGGCCTTCAACCCCGAAGCCCTGAAGAAGGCGATGACGACGCAGGGCGAGAGCATCGCCAACGGCATCCGGCTGCTGCTGGACGACGTGCGCAAGGGTCATGTGTCACAGACCGACGAGTCGGTGTTCGAGGTCGGCCGCAACGTGGCCACCACCGAAGGCACGGTGGTGTTCGAGAACGAGCTGTTCCAGCTGATCGAGTACAAGCCGCTGACGGCCAAGGTGCACGAGACGCCGATGCTCTTCGTGCCGCCCTGCATCAACAAGTACTACATCCTCGATCTGCAGCCCGAGAACTCGGTCATCCGCTACACGGTCGAGCAGGGTCATCGCACTTTCGTGGTCAGCTGGCGCAATCCGGACGAAAGCCTGGTCGACAAGACCTGGGACGACTACATCGAGCATGGCGCGATCCGCGCCATCCGCGCGGTGCAGGACATCACCGGCCATGCACGCCCCAACATGCTGGGCTTCTGTGTCGGCGGCACCATCATCACCACCGCACTGGCAGTGCTGGCGGCTCGCGGTGAGCAACCGGCACGGTCATTGACGCTGCTGACCACGCTGCTGGACTTCGACAACACCGGCGTACTCGACATCTTCGTCGACGAAGCCTCGGTGCGGCTGCGCGAGATGACCATCGGCGCGCAGGCCCCCAGCGGGCCGGGCCTGCTCAAGGGCAAGGAACTGGCAACCACCTTCAGCTTCCTGCGGCCCAATGATCTGGTGTGGAACTACGTGGTCGGCAACTATCTGAAGGGTGAAGCGCCGCCGCCCTTCGATCTGCTGTACTGGAACGGCGACTCGACTAACCTGCCGGGGCCCATGTATTGCTGGTACCTGCGCAACACCTACCTCGAGAACAAGCTCAAGCAGCCTGGCGCAACCACCGTCTGCGGGCAGAAGATCGACCTGTCGGCGATCGAGGCGCCGGTGTACATCTATGGCTCGCGCGAGGACCACATCGTGCCCTGGGCCGGGGCCTATGGCTCGACGCGGGTGATGTCGGGCAACAAGCGATTCGTGCTCGGTGCGTCGGGCCACATTGCCGGCGTCATCAACCCGCCCGCCAAGGGCAAGCGCTGCTACTGGACCAACACCAAGCTGCCGGCCGGCGCCGACGCCTGGCTGGCCGGCGCCAGCGAGCACCCGGGAAGCTGGTGGACCGACTGGAGCAGCTGGCTGAGCGGCCACAGCGGCAAGCTGGTGGCTGCGCCCAAAGCGCCAGGCAACCGCCAGTACAAGGCCATCGAGGCCGCGCCCGGCCGCTACGTCAAGGCCAAGGCCTAGACTTCGGGCTGTCGGACCGACCCAGTCCACGCCGGTCGAAGCCGGCAGCGTCCTCGGGGGAACCCTCGTTGACGGCCAAGGCAGCCGGCACCACGCTGTCAGACGACAACCGTACAACCCAACAACTCGACAACTCAGGAGCGAAAAATGGCAAAAGTGGCATATGTGACAGGCGGCATGGGCGGCATCGGAACCGCGATCTGCCAGCGTCTGGCGAAAGAAGGTTTCAAGGTCATCGCCGGCTGCGGCCCCAGCCGTGACCATGTCAAATGGCTGGGCGAACAGAAGGCGCTGGGCAATACCTTCTACGCCTCGGTGGGCAACGTGGCCGATTGGCAGTCGACCGTCGACGCCTTTGCCAAGGCGGTGGCCGAGCATGGCCCGATCGAGGTGCTGGTCAACAACGCCGGCATCACGCGCGACCGCATGTTCCTGAAGATGAGCCCCGAGGACTGGAAGGCGGTGATCGACACCAACCTGAACAGCATGTTCAACGTCACCAAGCAGGTGGTGCCGGGCATGGTGGAAAAAGGCTGGGGCCGCATCATCCAGATCTCTTCGGTCAACGGCGAGAAGGGCCAGGCCGGCCAGACCAACTACTCGGCGGCCAAGGCCGGCATGCACGGGTTCACGATGGCGCTGGCGCAAGAGCTGGCGGCGAAGGGCATCACGGTCAATACCGTGAGCCCGGGTTACATCGGCACCGAGATGGTCCGCGCGATCAAGCCCGAGATCCTGGAAAAGATCATCGCAACGATTCCGGTCAAGCGCCTGGGCACACCGGAAGAAATCGGGTCCGTGGTGGCCTGGCTGGCCGGTGACGACTCCGGCTTCACCACCGGTGCCGATTTCAGCTGCAACGGTGGCCTGCACATGGGCTAAGCCTGCGCGCAGATCGCCGGAAGGCGAACTGCGGCTGGCGAAGGCCGTCGCGCGATTTCACGCGCGACGGCTGAGCGGGGACATGGAACACAGCCCGCCGCAAGGCGGTCTGTGTCGATCCCGGATCTCGTCGGTCCTTTCGACACCGCCTCCGCAGCGGTGTACAACAATGGCCATTCCTCGAAAGCTAGCCGATGGCCCACGACAAAGATGAAGCTGGTCCTGCGCGCAAGGGCAGGCTCAGCGCGTTTTCACTGCTGACCTCCTGGCTGTTCAACAAGAAGAACACGGCGCCGGCCCACGTCGAGACCGAGTTCCTGAACACGCGCGACGGCTACGAACTGGCCAAGTTCGCCAAGCAGGCCTTCGGCGGCGACGCCGAAGCCAAGAAGGCGCAAGAGGCGGCCGTCGAGGCCGAACAGGCCGCGATCGATGCGATGCTGCAAGGCACCGACGTCGTTCCCATCCTGCACCAGGTTCAGGCCGCGCCGGCGGCGCCCGTCGCAGTGGCGCCGCCGCCACCGATCGCACCCCCGACCCGTGCCGCCATGCCGGTGCCGCAACCGGCGCCGCCGCCACCTGCCGCCCCGCCGCAGTTGCAGGCCGCGGCTGGACTGAACGTGAAAGAACAGGTCGAACTGGCGGTGAAGTACCTGGAGAAGATGCGCGAGCAGGGCCTGTCGGTCGAGACCCTGGCCGAGGCGCTGATCATCATCGAAAGCCGCGAAGTGCGAAAGCGCGCCGAGGGCGGGACTTAGCACTCGACGATGTTCACCGCCAGACCGCCGCGGGCGGTCTCCTTGTATTTGGTCATCATGTCGGCGCCGGTCTCGCGCATGGTCTTGATGACCTTGTCCAGGCTGACATGGTGCGTGCCGTCACCGCGCAGGGCCATGCGCGCTGCGTTGATGGCCTTCACAGAGGCGATCGCATTGCGCTCGATGCAGGGGATCTGAACCAGCCCACCGACCGGGTCACAGGTCAGGCCCAGGTGGTGTTCCATGCCGATCTCGGCGGCGTTCTCGACCTGCTCGGGCGTGCCGCCCATCACCGCGCACAGCGCAGCGGCGGCCATGCTGCATGCCACGCCGACCTCACCCTGGCAGCCGACTTCAGCACCGCTGATGCTGGCGTTTTCCTTGTACAGGATGCCGATCGCCGCGGCGGTGAGCAGGAAGTCGATCACGCCCTGGTCGTTGCTGTGGTGGACGAAGCGGCTGTAGTAATGCAACACCGCCGGCACGATGCCGGCGGCACCGTTGGTGGGGGCCGTCACCACGCGCCCGCCGGCGGCGTTTTCCTCGTTCACCGCCAGCGCGTAGAGGTTGACCCAATCCATCACCTGCAGCGGGTCGCGCAGCGCGGCCTCGGGGTTGCTGGTGAGCGCGCGATACAGCGGTGCAGCGCGGCGCCGCACCTTGAACCCGCCGGGCAGCACGCCCTCGGTGGCGCAGCCGCGGCGAACGCAATCCTGCATCACGCCCCAGATGCCGAGCAGCCCGGTGTCGATCTCGGCGTCGCTGCGCCAGTGGCGTTCGTTGCGGCGCATGACTTCGGCAATGGACACGCCGAGCCCGTTCGCCTGCAGCAGCAGGTCGGCGCCACTCTTGAACGGGTAGGGCAGCGCGGTGACGTCTGGCGCGATGACCTTCTGCCGCTCACCGTCGGCAGCGACCTGTTCGCTGACCACGAAGCCGCCGCCCACTGAGTAGTAGCAGCGCTGGTCGATCTCGGCGCCATCGGCGTCGAAGGCCGTGAAGCGCATGCCGTTGGCGTGAAAGGGCAGGGTCTCGCGGCGGTAGAACTTCAGGTCGTCCTTCTCTGCAAAGCTCACCGCGTGCCGGCCGAGCAGCAGCATGCGGCCGCTGCTGCGCATCTCGGCCAGCAGCCCGGGCACGGCGTCGACGCCCACCGTGTCGGGCTCATGGCCGGACAGGCCGAGCATGACCGCCTTGTCGCTGCCATGCCCCTTTCCGGTGGCACCCAGCGAGCCGTAGAGCTGACTCTGGATGCGCGCCGTGCGGTCGAGCAGGCCGGCGTTGAGCAGGTGGCGGGCAAACAGCCGTGCCGCACGCATCGGGCCCACGGTGTGGCTGCTGCTGGGACCGATGCCGATCTTGAAGAGGTCGAAGACCGACAGGGCCATACGCTGCTGCCGGGCCGTTCAGTCGGCGTAGACGCTCAGCGGCGGGCAGCTGCACATCAGGTTGCGGTCGCCCCAGACGTTGTCGACGCGGCCGACGGGTGGCCAGTACTTCTGCCCGCGAAGTGCGGCCGCCGGAAATGCAGCCTGCTCGCGTGAATAGGGGTGCGGCCAGTCGACCCCGAGCAGCGCCGGCGCGGTGTGTGGCGCGTTCTTCAGCGGGTTGTCGTCCTGCGGCCATTCGCCACGTTCGACGCGTGCGATCTCGCCGCGAATGGCGATCATGGCGTCGCAGAAGCGGTCGAGTTCCGCCAGCGGCTCACTCTCGGTCGGTTCCACCATCAGCGTGCCGGCAACCGGAAAGCTCAGCGTCGGCGCGTGGAAACCGTAGTCGATCAGGCGCTTGGCGACGTCCTCGGCTGAGATGCCGCGGTCCTTGCCGGTGGCGTCCTTCAGCGGGCGCAGGTCGAGGATGCATTCGTGCGCCACGCCACCGCCCTTGAGTTGGGCATGGCCGCTGCTGTAGAGCACCGGGTAGTGGTCAGCCAGCCGCGCCGCGATGTAGTTGGCCGACAGGATCGCCACCTCGGTGGCGTCGCGCAGACCCTGTGACCCCATCATGCGGCAGTACATCCAGCTGATTGGCAGCACGGCCGCATTGCCCAGCGGCGCCGCGCTGACCGCGCCGACGCTGTGCGGCCCACCCAGCCCGGCGCTGCGGTGCGCGGGCAGGAAGGGCACCAGATCCTCGACCACGGCCACCGGGCCCACGCCCGGCCCGCCACCGCCGTGCGGGATGCAGAACGTCTTGTGCAGATTGAGGTGACTGACGTCGCCGCCGAATTCACCCGGCGCCGCCAGGCCCACCAGCGCGTTCATGTTGGCACCGTCGACATAGACACGGCCGCCATGCTGGTGCACCAGCGCGCACAGCTCGCGCACGCGCACCTCGAACACGCCGTGCGTGCTGGGGTAGGTGATCATCACCGCGGCCAGGTTGGCGCTGTGCTTCTCGCAGTGGCGTTGCAGATCGTCCATGTCGACGTTGCCCATCGCGTCGCAGGCGGTCACCACCACGGTCATGCCCGCCATCTGCGCGCTGGCCGGGTTGGTGCCATGCGCCGACGCCGGGATCAGGCAGATGTTGCGCTGCGCCTGCCCGCGCGCGGCGTGCCAGGCCCTGATGATCAGCAGGCCCGCATATTCACCCTGGCTGCCGGCATTGGGCTGCAGGCTGACACCCCGGTAACCCGTGGCCTGGGCCAGCCAGGCACAGAGCTGGTCGTTCATTGCCCAGTAACCCGCCAACTGGTCGTGCGGTGCAAAGGGGTGCACCTGCGCAAATTCGGGCCAGGTGATGGGGATCATCTCGCTGGTGGCGTTGAGCTTCATGGTGCAGCTGCCCAGCGGGATCATGCTGCGGTCCAGCGCCAGGTCCTTGTCGCTCAGACTGCGGATGTAGCGCAGCATCTCGGTCTCGCTGTGGTGCGTGTTGAAGACCGGGTGCGTCAGGAAGGCGCTGGTCCGGCGCAGCGCCTCGGGAATCATCGGCTGCACGCCCTTGTTGAAGCTGGACCAGTCGGGCAGCGGCTGGCCCTGGCTGGCGAACAGCCGCCACAGCGCGTCGATGTCGTCACGGGTCGTGGTCTCGTCCAGGCAGATGCCCAGCATCGTGTCGCCCCATTCGGGATAGCGGCGCAGGTTCATGCCCTCAGCCACCGCGCGCGCAGCGATCTCGGCGGTGGCTGCACCGGTGTCCAGCGTCAGCGCATCGAAGGCGCTGCTGTTGCGGACCGTCACGCCCAGCTCGCGCAGCCCCCGCGCCAGGATGGCGGTGTAGCTGGCCACGCGCCGCGCAATGCGTTTCAGCCCTGCGGGGCCGTGGTAGACGGCGTACATGCTGGCCATCACCGCCAGCAGCACCTGCGCGGTACAGATGTTGGACGTGGCCTTTTCGCGCCGGATGTGCTGCTCGCGCGTCTGCAGCGCCAGCCGGTAGGCGCTGGCGCCATGCGCGTCGATGCTCACCCCCACCAGGCGGCCAGGCAGGCTGCGCTTGAATTCATCGCGACAAGCCAGGTAGGCAGCATGCGGGCCGCCGCCGCCCATCGGCACGCCAAAACGCTGCGTGCTGCCCAGTGCGATGTCGGCGCCCCATTCGCCCGGTGGCGTGATCAGCGTCAGCGCCAGCAGATCGGCCGCGACGATCAGGGCTGCCTGATGTGCATGGATGCGCGCCACGTCGGCCCGCACATCGTGGATGGCGCCGCTGGTGGTGGGCATCTGCACCAGCACGGCAAAGTACTCGCCTGCGGCAACCAGCGCGTCCCACTCATCGGCCGAATTGGCCAGCACCACCTGGATGCCCAGCGGTGCGGCACGGGTCTGGATCACTTCAATGGTCTGCGGATGGCAGTCGCCGGCCACCACGAAGGTCTGGTGCTTGCTCTTCACGCTGCGCCGGGCCAGCGTCATGGCCTCAGCGGCGGCGGTGGCCTCGTCGAGCATCGAGGCATTGGCAATCGCCATGCCGGTGAGGTCGCAGACCATGGTTTGAAAGTTGACCAGCGCTTCCATGCGGCCCTGCGAGATCTCGGCCTGATACGGTGTGTAGGCCGTGTACCAGGCCGGGTTCTCGAGGATGTTGCGCTGGATGACACCCGGCGTATGGGTGCCGTGATACCCCTGACCGATGAAACTTTTTAGCACCCGGTTGCGCGCGGCCAGCGCCTTCAACTCGGCCAGGGCCTGCGCCTCGGTGGCCGGCGCCGGCAGGTCCATCGGGCTGGCGCGCACGATGCTGCGCGGCACGATGGCGTCGATCAGCGCGCTGCGGCTGGCCGCACCGATCACCGACAGCATGTGCTGCTCGTCGTCGGCCCAGGGGCCGATGTGGCGTGCGGTGAATTCCGACGCGTTCTCGAGTTCGTCGAGCGAGGGCAGGGCAGACATCAACATGGGGCGGGTCGTTGCGGGTGGTGGATCGGGGCGCGGGCGGCGGGCCTACAAGGTTTTGAGCAGGGCGTCGTAGCCCGGCGGGTCCATCAGCTCGTCGAACTGCTCCATGTGCGTGACGTGCACCTTGAAGAACCAGCCGTGGCCCATGGGGTCGCTGTTGGCCAGTGACGGGTCGTCCTTCAGCGCGGTGTTGATCTCGACCACTTCGCCCTCGACCGGCATGTACAGGTCGGCTGCGGCCTTGACCGATTCGACCACCCCGGCCACCTCGCCGCGCTTGTAGGTGCGGCCCACCTCGGGCAGTTCGACGAACACCACGTCGCCCAGGGCGTCCTGCGCGTGCATGGTGATGCCGACGACGGCGGCTTCGTGATCTTCGATGTTGATCCACTCGTGGTCGGAGGTGAACATGGTCGTCATCGGCAGGCTCCAGGTCGGGGTCGGTTGGGGTGGGGGAAAAAAAGATCGTCAGCGCTTGTAGTGGTGCGGCGTAAAGGGCAGCGGCACCACGCGCATCGGCAGGCGACGGCCACGCACCTCGGCATACACCTCGTGCTGCGCCCTGGCATGGTCGCGTGGCAGGTAGGCCATCGCGATCGGCTGGTTGACCGTGGGTGCCAGCGTGCCGCTGGTGACCCGTCCGAGCTTGCGCCCATGCGCGTCGACCAGACTCGCGCCTTCGCGCACCGGCACGCGCTCCAGGCCCAGCAAGCCCACCCGCACGCTGGGCGGGCTGCTGGCCAACTGGCTTTCGATGGCCGCGGCACCGGGGTAGCCACCGGCGCGGGCACCACCGGGCCGCCGAACTTTCTGGATCGCCCATTGCAGACCGGCTTCGATCGGGCTGGTGGTGGTGTCGATGTCGTGGCCGTAAAGGCACAGGCCCGCTTCCAGGCGCAACGTGTCACGTGCGCCCAGGCCAGCGGGCTTGACCTCGGGCTGGGCCAGCAGCGCCCTGGCCACGGCCTCGGCCTGCGCGGTGGGCACCGAGATCTCGAACCCGTCCTCGCCGGTGTAGCCCGAGCGTGTGACGAAGCAGGGCGCGCCGGCGATGTCGAATCTTGCGCCGGCCATGAAGGCCAGTTCGGCCAAGTCGACCGCCGCCGGCACCAGCCGGCCCAGTGCCGTCTCCGCCGCCGGGCCCTGCAGCGCGAGCAGGGCCTGGTCGGGCATCGGCGCCACAACGCAGAAGGTGCCCAGGTTCGTCTGCAGGTGGGCGATGTCGGCCGCCTTGCGGCCGGCATTGACCACCAGCAGCAGGTCGCCGTAGCCGGCGTCCTGCGGTGGTCGCACGACCATCAGATCATCCAGAATGCCGCCGCTGGCGTTGGTGAAGAAGGTGTAGCGCTGGCGACCGACGGCGAGACCGATCAGGTCGGCCGGCACCAGTGATTCCAGTGCGGCAGCAGCGCCGGCGCCGATCAGCCGCACCTGGCCCATGTGCGAGACATCGAACAGGGCCGCCGCGCTGCGGCAGTGCAGGTGTTCGGCGATCACGCCGGTGGGGTATTGCACCGGCATCTCGTAGCCGGCAAACGACACCATGCGGGCGCCGAGCTCCTGATGCAGGGCATGCAAGGGCGTTTGCTGGAGGGCGGGGTCAGCGGTCACGGCGGTAGTCCTTTTCGGGGGCAGGAAATCGATCACCGACGCGTCGGTGACCGCTGCCCTCGCTGTCCGCTTTACCTGAGAGATTCGGTGCCGCCGCACCTCGGACATCAGTCCTCGGCCGGCGGCCCTTGCCCCTTCGGTGGGCCACCTGCTGGCAGTGGCCTCTCTCCAGTGAGGTTCTGGCTGGTCAGTCCTTTTGCCTGAGCGTTCGAGGCAATGTCCTCTGCGCCTTCGGCGGCCGGCATTCGGGCTGGCTCTCTCCTGACGAAGCTCAGTGTACAGCGGGCCCTGCCCTGCCCGGCTCG
>Ga0138256_10000667_pt1 | contig 37094 bp, 34 predicted proteins | sample KNB2016incub_MG_FD_105486 | JGI IMG/M metagenome (GOLD analysis project Ga0138256, IMG submission 105486) | Active sludge microbial communities from wastewater in Klosterneuburg, Austria - KNB2014incub_MG | ecosystem: Engineered > WWTP > Activated sludge > Unclassified | place: Austria... | reverse complement strand
GCATGTGCCCACGGGCGGGAGCAGCCTGATCCGGGTGCCCACGCCGGCCGTGCAGCGCGACGACATGGGCAGCTACGTGTTCGTGCTCGAGGCGAACGAGGACGGTGACGGCTACCGCGCCCGCCGCCGCCCGGTCCGCCTGGGCAGCGAGGACGCGAGCTTGGCTGCCGTGCTCGAGGGGCTCGCACCCGGCGAGACCATTGCCACGCACGGCGCCTTCAAGCTGCGCGACGGCATGCGCGCCGTCGTGCGCGAACGCGTGCCCGGCGCGCCCGCCGCGCAGGCCGCGGAGTAGCGCCATGACATCGCCCGCGGCCAGGCCGCGCTTCACCGATGTTTTCGTGATCCGCCCGGTGCTGGCGGTGGTGATCTCGCTGGCGCTGATCATCGGTGGCCTGCAGGCCGCCCGTTCGATCCCGGTGCTGGAATTCCCGCAGATCGAGAGCTCCTCGCTGGTGATCAGCACCGCTTACGTGGGTGCGCCTGCCAGCGTGGTGCAGGGCTTCGTGACGGAGCCGATCGAGCGCGTGGCCTCCACGGTGCCCGGCGTCGATTACGTCGATTCCTCGACCACCGCGGGCTCGAGCACCGTCACGGTCTGGCTCAAGCTGAACGAGGACAGCACGGCCGCGCTCGCGGAACTGTCCTCGCGGCTCGGCCAGATCCGCTACGAGTTGCCCGCGGGCGCCGAGGATCCGGTCGTCACGGTGCAGCGCGCCGACCGCTCCGGGGCGCTGTTCTACCTCGACGTGATCACCGGCGAGTTCCCGCGCGCCGCGGTCACCGATTATCTCGAGCGCCACGTGACCCCGCTGATCGGTGCGATCGACGGGGTGCAGCGCGCCCTGGTCGAGCCCGGGCGCAACCCCGCGATGCGGATCTGGATCGATCCGGCGCGCATGGCCGCGTTCAACATCAGCGCGCAGGAAGTGCAGGCCGCGCTGGTCGCGAACAACGTGATCGCCACCATCGGTACCAGCGAGAACCGCCTGCAGCGTCTCAACCTGATCGCCAACACCACGCTGCAGACGGTGGAGGACTTCGAGCGCCTGGTGCTGCGCGAGAGCGACGGCGCGCTGCTGTACCTGCGCGACATCGCGCGCGTGGAGCTCGGCGAGGAAGAGGGGGAGGTCAGCGCACGCTACGACCAGCAGGATGCGCTGTACCTCTCGATCTGGCCGGTGCCGGGCGCCAACGAGATCGCGATCGGCGACGACCTCTACGAGGTGCTCGAGGCGGTCAATGCGACGCTGCCCGACGGCCTGCGCATTCGCATCGCCTACGACGGCACGCTGTACATGCGCGATGCGATCCGCGAGATATTCATCACGCTGGCCGAGACCATCGTGCTGGTCGGCATCGTGGTGCTGGCGCTGATGGGCTCGGTGCGCACGGCGCTGGTGCCGCTGGTGGCCATCCCGATCTCGCTGCTCGGCGCCGTCGCGGCGATCACGCTGGCAGGTTTCTCGCTGAACCTGCTGACGATACTGGCCATCGTGCTCTCGGTGGGCCTCGTGGTGGACGACGCGATCGTGGTCGTCGAGAACGTCTCGCGTTACATGCGCGGGGGGAAGACGCGCATCCAGGCCGCGCTCGCCAGCTCGCGCCAGCTGCTGGCGCCGATCGTGGGCATGACGATCACGCTGGCGGTGGTCTACGCGCCCATCGGTTTCCTCTCCGGGCTGACCGGCGTGCTGTTTCGCGAGTTCGCCTTCACGCTGGCGGTGGCGGTGCTGATTTCCGGCGTGGTCGCGATCACGCTGTCGCCGATCATGAGCGCCTATGCCAACCACGAGGGCGGGCGCGAGGGACGCATGACGCGCTGGGTCAACGCGCGCTTCGACGCGCTGCACCGCCGCTACGGCGCGCTGCTGGCGCGGGTGCTTCGCTGGCGTGCCCAGGTGTTGGCGGCGGGCCTGTTCTTCTCGCTGCTGATGGTGCCGTTCTACCTGTTCTCGCAGAAGGAGCTCGCGCCGATAGAGGACCAGAGCTCGATCAACATCGTGGTTGATGCACCGTCGAGCGCTTCGCTCGAATACACCACCGGCTACATGCACGACGTGATCGCCGCCGTGCTCGGGACGCCCGGCGTGCGCTATGTCTGGCAGGTGGTGCGATCGAGCGGGGCCTTCGGCGGCATCGTCTTCGTGCACCCCTCGGAGCGCGAGCACAGCGTGCAGGAGCTGCTGCCGGAGGTCTTCGCGCGCATGAGCGCAATCACCGGCCTGCGCGTGTTCCCGATGCTGTTCCCGGCGTTGCCCTCGGCGGGACAGTTCGACGTGGAGCTGGTGGTGCAGTCCTCGGATTCCCCCGAGCAGATGAAGCGCCATGCCGTGGCGCTGCTCGAGGCCGCCCACGCCAGCGGGCGCTTCATGTTCGTCGATACGGATCTCAAGATCGACATGCCGCAGCTGCGCTTCGTGCTCGATCGCGAGCGCATCGCGGAGCTCGGGCTGGATCTCGACGCCGTGAGCCGGCAACTCTCGCTGTTGCTCTCGGGTGACTACGTCAACCGCTTCGACCTGAAGGGCAAGGCCTACCAGGTGATCCCGATGGCGCGGGCGCAGGACCGCGCCGATCCTGAAGCCCTGCTCGACCTGCAGCTGCGCACGCCCGCCGGGGAACTGGTGCCGCTGTCGGCGATCGCGTCGCTGGAGCGCGAGGTCGGGCCGCGCGTGCTCGGCAAGTTCCAGCAGAAGAACGCCTTCCGCATTCTGGGCGGCGTGCTGCCGGGCACCACCAAGGAGCAGGGACTCGCGGCGCTGGAGCAGGCCGCCGCGCAGTTGCTGCCGGCGTCCTACTCGATCGATTACGCGGGCGAATCGCGGCAACTGCGCCAGGAAGGCAACACGCTCACGGGCATTCTCGGCTTCGCGCTCTTGTTCGTGTATTTCGCGCTCGCGATCCAGTTCAACAGCTTCCGCGACCCGCTGGTGGTGCTGCTGGGCTCCGTGCCGCTGGCGCTGGCCGGTGCGCTGATGCTGCCGTTTCTCGGCCTGACCACGATCAATATCTACTCGCAGATCGGCTTCATCACGCTGGTGGGGTTGGTGGCGAAGAACGGCATCCTGATCGTGGAGTTCGCCAACCACCTGCAGTCGGAAGGCTTCGGCAAGCTCGAGGCGATCATGAGTGCGGCGGAAACCCGGCTGCGACCGGTGCTGATGACCACCGCGGCGACCGTGCTCGGTCACTTCCCGCTGGTGCTGGTCACCGGCGCCGGCGCCGAGGCGCGCAACAGTATCGGCATCGTGCTGGTGGCGGGCATGCTGATCGGCACGCTGTTCACCCTCTTCGTGCTGCCCTGCCTGTACCTGGCGCTGGCAAAGGCCCATGCGCGCGAGGAGGTCGACCCGCAACACGATGCCGAACGGGCGGCCGAGGTCAGCTACGCCAGCTGAGCGCGAGCCGCATCCCCCGACACCGGCAAGGAGACTCACGCATGGACATGGGACTGCAGGGCAAGGTGGCCATCGTCACCGGCGCCACCGCCAACATCGGTCGCGCGATCGCGCTCGATCTCGCCAGTGAAGGCGCACGGCTGATCGCCATCGGCCGCGACGAGGAGGCGGGCGCGCGCGTCGTCGCCGCGGCGCGTGAGCGGGGTGCTGCCGACGCACACTTTCTCGCGATAGACCTGCTCGAGCCGGACGCCTGCGAGCGCATCGCGCGCTTCGCCGCCACGACCTTCGGCGGCGTGGACGTGCTGGTGAACAATGTCGGGGGCAACGTGGCGGCCGGGTTGTTCGCGGAATCGGAGCCGGCGACGTGGCAGAAGGACATCGACATCACCTTGGGCACCGTGCTGGGCGTCACCCGCGCGATCCTGCCGCTGATGATCGGGCGCGGCGGCGGGCGCATCGTGAACCTGGGGTCGACCGCCGGAACGGTGGGCGACTACATGCTGTCGGTCTATTCGGCCGCCAAGGGCGCGGTGCACGCCTTTACCCGCGTTCTCGCGAAGGAAGTGGGGGTGCACGACATCACGGTCAATTGCGTCGCGCCCTATGGCACCCTGGCCAGCGATCCGGCGGCCTTCAGCAGCGGCAGCCGCTTTCACCCGGAGCACGGGTTCTTCCGGCAGGCCTTCGCCGGGGTCGATCCCGCCGAGCGGGCCAAGATGAGCCGCAGCGGCCCGCTGCGGCGCACGTTCGCCACGCCGGAGGAGGTCGCCGGCGCGGTGCTGTACCTCGCGTCCAGCCGCGCCGGTTTCATCACCGGCCAGATCCTGCACGTGGACGGCGGAACGCTGCTCTAGGGAGCAGCGCCGCCGGGAACCCCGATCACGCGGCCGCGGCTGCGGCCACCGGCAGCGAGTTGCGGATCAGGTAGTCGAAGGCGCTCAGGCTCGCCTTCGATCCCTCGCCCATCGCGATGATGATCTGCTTGTAGGGCACGGTCGTCGCGTCGCCCGCCGCGAATACGCCGGGTACCGAGGTCTGGCCGCGCGCATCCACCTGGATCTCGCCGCTGCGCGCCAGTTCGACGGTGCCCTTGAGCCAGTCGGTGTTGGGCAGCAGTCCGATCTGCACGAAGATGCCCTCCAGATCGATGCGGTGGCTGGCCCCGCTTGCGCGGTCGGTGTAGACGATGCCGTTGACCTTCTCGCCGTCGCCGCTGACCTCGGTGGTCTGCGCGTTCATGATCACCGTGACGTTGGGCAGGCTGCGCAGCTTCTGCTGCAGCACCGCGTCGGCGCGCAGCGTGTCCATGAACTCCAGCACCGTCACGTGCCCGACGATGCCGGCGAGGTCGATGGCTGCCTCGATACCCGAGTTGCCGCCGCCGATCACCGCCACGCGCTTGCCCTTGAACAGCGGGCCGTCGCAATGCGGGCAGTACGCCACGCCGCGGCCGCGGTATTGCTGCTCGCCCGGCACGTTCATCTCGCGCCAGCGCGCGCCGGTGGCGAGCACGATCGCGCGCGCCTTGAGCACCGCGCCGCTGGCGAGCCTCAGCTCGTGCAGGCCGCCGGGCTGCGCCGGGCGCAAGGCCTCGGCGCGCTGCAGGTTCATGATGTCCACCTGGTATTCCCTGACGTGCTGCTCCAGCGCGCGCGCCAGCTGCGGCCCCTCGGTGTGCGGGACCGAGATGAAGTTCTCGATCGCCATGGTGTCCAGCACCTGGCCGCCGAAGCGTTCCGCCACCACGCCGGTGCGGATGCCCTTGCGCGCGGCGTAGACCGCGGCGGCCGAGGCGGCCGGCCCGCCCCCGACCACCAGCAGGTCGAAGGGCTCCTTGCGCGCGAGTTTTGCGGCCTCGCGGGCCGCCGCGCCGGTGTCGAGCTTCGCCAGGATCTCCTCGATGGAGATGCGCCCCTGGGCGAAGGGCTCGCCGTTGAGGTACACGGCTGGCACGGCCATGATCTGGCGCTGCGCCACCTCGTCCTGGAACGCCGCGCCGTCGATCATCACGTTGCTGATCTTCGGGTTGATCGCCGCCATGGTGTTCAGCGCCTGCACCACGTCGGGGCAGTTCTGGCACGACAGCGACACGTAGGTCTCGAAGCGGTATTCGCCGGGCAGTGCGCGGATCTGCTCGATCACCCCGGCATCGACCTTCGGCGGATAGCCGCTCGCCTGCAGCAGCGCGAGCACCAGCGAGGTGAACTCGTGGCCCATCGGGAGGCCGGCGAACTGCATGCGCGCGCTCTCGCCGGCGCGGCGGATCGCGAAGGAGGGCTTGCGTGCCTCGTCGCCGGGGGCTGCCAGGGTGATCTGCGCCGAGGTGGCGACGATCTGCTCCAGCAGCACGCGCATCTCCTCTGCCCTGGCGCTGTCGTCCAGCGAGGCGACGAGTTCGATCGGGGCCGCGAGGCGTTCCATGTAAGTCTTCAACTGGCCGGCAATGTTCGCGTCGAGCATGGTACTTCTCCTGGTGAGGACTGCGGATGACAAGAGAAAGGCGCCGCGCCTGCGGCACGGCGGCGCCTTTGTGTTGTGATCCTGAAGGGGATCTGCGCCCGGAGCGGACTCCGGGCGCAGGCGCGACTCAGATCTTGCCGACCAGGTCGAGCGACGGAGCGAGCGTCGCCTCGCCTTCCTTCCACTTCGCCGGGCAGACTTCGCCGGGGTGAGCGGCGACGTACTGCGCGGCCTTGACCTTGCGCAGCAGCTCGGCGGCGTCGCGCCCGATGCCGCCGGCGTTGATCTCCACGATCTGGATCCTGCCCTGCGGGTCGATCACGAAGGTGCCGCGCTCGGCGAGGCCCGCCTCCTCGATCATCACGCCGAAGTTGCGCGTGATGGCGCCGGTGGGGTCACCGATCATCGGGTAGCGGATCTTGCCGATGGTTTCCGAGGTGTCGTGCCACGCCTTGTGGGTGAAGTGCGTGTCGGTGGACACCGAGTAGATCTCCACGCCCATGCGCTGGAACTCGGCGTAGTTGTCGGCCAGGTCTCCGAGCTCGGTGGGACACACGAAGGTGAAGTCGGCCGGGTAGAAGAACACCACGGACCACTTGCCCTTCAGATCGGCCTCGGTGACGGTTTCGAACTTGCCGTTCTGGAACGCGGTGGCCTTGAACGGTTTGACTTCGGTGTTGATCAGCGATTGCATCGTTACTGCTCCTGTGGGTTGCTGCATCGGGTTGTCGTTGGCGACGGGAGCAACTCTAGGGGAACCCAATTGATCAATCCAATTGAATGTAAGGGATGAGACGATCGCTTTTATGAATGGTTTGGCGGGCCGCCGGGAGTTCCCGCCGACGCGGTGTGATCCGGGCCGAGGCACCCGGTACGGTCGCGCGACAGCGGTTCTCGTTCTGTCGCGTTTCGTGCGGCAATGTCATCGCATGGCTTGCGGTGTGGCGTCGCGGACGCCAATCTACGCACACTTGCGACAACCCCTTTGGAGCGGAGCCCCGCAATGAACACAGTGCTGCTCGAAAAGCGCGAGGGTTACGCCATCGTCACCCTCAACCGTCCGGAGCACATGAACGCGCTGTCGCGCGAGCTGCGCCGGGATTTCGTCGCGGTGTTCCGTGACATCTGTGCCGATGCGAACATCCGCGTCGTGATTCTCACCGGCGCGGGCGCGGCCTTCTGTGCGGGTTTCGACCTCAAGGAGCTCGGCTCGGGCAACTCGGAGAATGCGGCCGAGGAGGTCGGCAACGAGCTGGCCGGGGCAATGGAGGCCTTCGACGGCCCGATCATCGGCGCGATCAACGGCCACGCGGTCACCGGCGGCTTCGAGATGGCGCTGGCCTGCGATGTGCTGATCGCCTCCGAGAACGCGCGCTTCGCCGATACGCATGCGCGCGTGGGTATCCTCGCCGGCTGGGGGCTCAGCCAGAAGCTGCCGCGCATGATCGGCATGTCGCGGGCGAAGGAGATTTCGTTCACCGGTGCACCCGTGTTCGCGCGCCAGGCCTGCGAGTGGGGACTGGTGAACCACGTGGTGCCCGCCGCGGAGCTGCTGCCGCGCGCGGTGAAAATGGCCGAGGACATGTGTGCCTGCGTGCCGCATATCCTCAAGCAGTACAAGCGCCTGATCGACGACGGTTATTCGATGCCCTACAAGGAGGCGCTGGCCTGGGAGACCGGGCAGTCGATCGCCTCGGCGAAGCTCGCGGCGGCGCACATGATCGAGGCTCGGCGCCAGGGCGTGCTGGCGCAGGGCCGGAGCGAAAAGGCATGAAGGGCAAGGTCGCACTGGTGATGGGTGGCGGCGCGGGCACGGGCCGTGCCACGGCGATGGCCTTCGCGCGCGAGGGCGCGCGCGTCGTGGTGGCCGACATCAACGAGACCCTGGCGCAGAAGACCGCCGGACTGATCAAGGCGGCGGGCGGCGAGGCTCTCGCGGTCCGTGCCGACATGGCGAGGGCGGCGGACATACAGGCGGTGATGGAGGCCGCTCGCTCCACCTGGGGCGGGCTGCACCTGGTGTCGAACAATGCCGCGGCGGCGCCGCCGAACAAGGCGCTGACCGACATCACCGAAGAGGAATGGGACCGCTGCATGAGCGTGACGCTGCGCGGCGTGTGGCTGTGCCTCAAGCACGAGCTGCCGCTGATCGAGGCTTCGGGCGGCGGCGCGATCGTCAACGTCGCCTCGCTGTCGGGCCTGCGCGGGGATCCGCACCAGGGCGCCTACGCCGCGGCCAAGGGCGGCGTGCTGGCGCTGAGCAAGACGGCGGCCACGGAGTACGCGCGTCGCGGCGTGCGCGTCAACACGGTGTGTCCCGGCGGCATCGCCACCAGGGGCATGGAGTTCTATCTGCAGGGCATGCCGGAACTGCGCCAGAGGACCCTGGACGTCCACGCCATGGGCCGGCTCGCCGAGCCCGCGGAGATCGCCGATGCGGTGGTCTATCTCTGCTCGGATCGCGCCAGCTTCATCACCGGCCACGACCTCGTCGTCGATGGCGGTGTGCTGGTGCGCTCGAACGTGATCGACCTGTAGCTGCGCATCGATGCGGATAGGGGCGGGGGAATGTCCGGATAAATCCGGGCCTACGGTATGAATAGGAAGGAAGCTCGCAACGCGATGAACAAGCTCGAATTCAAGGACATCCACGACCGCCACATCGGCCGCTCGATCCGCATGCAGGCCGAGCAGAACGGCGACACCCGCTTCCTGGTGTTCGACCGCACCGTCTACACGTTCCACGAGACCAACGAAAAGGTGAACGAGCTCGCCACGGGCCTGCGCCGGCTCGGCATCGGGCGCGGCGACCGCGTGGTGTTCTACATGTCGAGCGCCCCGGAAGTGATGTTCCTGGTGCTGGCGGTCAACAAGCTCGGAGCGGTCTGGGTGCCCGTCAACAGCGACTACAAGGGCGCGTGGCTCGAGGACACCATCAACCGCGGCCGCGCGAAACTTCTGGTCACCGACACCAGTCATGCCGAGCGCATCGCGGCGGTCGCGGGCGGGCTGAACGTGGAGCGCATCGCGGTGCTGGGCGATCACACCTGCCTGCCCGGCGCGCTGGACTTCGGGGAGCTCTACGCGCCTTCGGCCGGCGAGCCGGACCTCAGGGGCATGGACTACGGCGATACCAGCTCGGTGCTGTGGACCTCAGGCACCACGGGCAAGTCCAAGGGCGTGATGCAGAGCCACAACGTGTGGTTCGAGGCCGCGCTCGGCGGCGACGTGATGTACGACACGCGCCCCGGCGACGTCGCCTACAACGTGATGCCGATGTACAACTCCGGCGCCTGGGCGACCTCGCTGTTTCGCAGCCTGTTCTGCGGCATCACGCTGGCGATCGATCCCGCGTTCTCCGTGAGCCATTTCTGGGACCGTGTGCGCTTCTACGGCGCCACGCAGTCGTTCACGATCGGCGCGATGCACATGTTCCTGTGGAGCGCGCCGGCGCGCCCCGATGACGCCGACAACCCGCTGCGCGAACTGCAGGCCGTGCCGATGCCCAGCGAGATCAAGGAGCCCTTCAGCGAGCGCTTCGGCGTGAAGATCATGGGGCAGGGCATGTCGCAGAGCGAGGCCATGCTGATCTTGCGCCAGGACGCGCGCAAACGCTCGAGTTGGCCCGTCGGCAGCTGCGGCAACCCGGTCGACGACATCGACGTCATGCTTGCCGACGATGCCGGCAACGAGGTGGCGGTGGGCGAGCCGGGCGAGCTGTGGGTGCGTCCGCACCGCCCGTTCCTCATCTTCAACGGTTATTTCGACGACCCCGGCGCCACGGCGAACGCCTTTTCCGGCGCGTGGTACAAGACCGGTGACCTGCTGCGCCGGGACGCCGGGGACAACTACTTCTTCGTCGACCGCAAGAAGGACGCGGTGCGCTACAAGGGCCGCAATATCTCGACCTACGAGGTGGAGCTGGTGGCGCGCCGCCATCCCGCCATTGCCGACTGCGCGGCCTTCGGCATTCCTTCCGAAGCGCTGAAGAGCGAGGACGAGATCAAGCTGAACGTGATCCTGAAGCCCGGCGCCGAGGCGACCGAGCGCGAGATCGCGCAGTTCATCAACGACAATGCGCCATACTTCTTCGTGCCGCGCTACATCGAGTTCGTCACCGAGCTGCCTTACACGCCGAACCAGAAGATCCAGAAGTACAAGCTGCGCGAGGCCGGCCTGGGCGTGGCGACCTGGGACGCGGACAAGGCGGGCTTCAAGGCCGCGCGTTGATCGCGAGCGTGATTTGCGACCGGCATCACGCCGTGTGTCGCGTGCAGCAGCCATACTTGCGCCGGTTCAGCTGAACAGGAGCGCGCGCATGATCCGGGACGTGCTCGGATACGCGGGTTTTGCGGTCTTCGGGTGGTGGTTGTGGACTGGCCCGGTCCATGACATGCGCCACCTGCCGCAGGACGAGGCGCTCAGGTTCAACGCACAGAACATGGCGCGATGCATGGAGTCGAGGGAGTTCGCCTCGAGTCTCACTGCGCCGACGCGTGCCGATCCCCAGCGCGCCTGTGCCCGCAAGTACGGCCTCTACCAGAGCGAGGGCCGCTGGCTCGCGGCGAATTCGCCGCGCGACTGAGCGGTTTTCGGTCTTTCGCATCGCGGACTGCTGGCACTGGCAGTCTGCGCGTCTATAATTGCCCGCAGTCGAAGAATTTCTGGCTTTGGAGGGCGACCTGGCGTGTCTGGATCCGTGCTGCGGCATTGCGTGATATCGATGATCGGGTTTTTGCTGGGTGCCGGTCCGGCCATGGCCGATATCGCGGTGCCGCCGGATCCGGTCGATGGGGCCTACGGCGTGCTGGAGCGCCTCGGTCTGCTGGACAAGGACGCCTCGGCCCCGCCCGCGGCGGTGCCGGCACCCGTGCCCGCATCGGCGCCGGTTTCCGCGGCCACACCGGCGCCCGCGCCGCAGGAGTCCGCCGAGGCCCATGCGGTGCTGCAACGCCTGGGACTGCTGCCAGCGCAGGAGCGAACCGCGCCGGCATCCGCTGCCGCCGTATCCGCCGCACCGGCACCGGCTGCACCGGTAGCTGCCGCGCCCGTGGCGGCATCCGCCGAACCTGCTGCCTCCGCGCGCTCGCGTTTCGCGGCCGGGGCCGTCGGCATGCTCGAGCGCCTCGGAATGGTGTACAAGGCGCCGCCGCGCGCGCCTGCATCTGATGCCGCGACGGCCTCCGCCACTGCGGCTGCACCCGCGCCGGTGACGGCGAGCGGCACGGCTATAGCCGAGACCGAGGTACGCAAGGACTCGGTCGCGAGCGCGACAACAGTGGCCGCTGGCGCCGCGGTTACGACCCAAGCCGTGACGCCGCCACCCGAGCCGCCTTCCTATCAGGTGCTGCGCCGGCTCGGACTGTTGAAGCCGCTCCCGGGTGCTGCCCCGGGTCCCCTGGCCGGTGCCGGGCCCCGCGTCGATCGCGTGGTCGTCGAGAAGAGCAAGCGCAAGCTCTACCTGGTGCGCAACGGCGAGAAATTCCGCGAATACCCGATCCTGCTCGGCGCCATGCCGCGCGGTCCGAAAACGCAGGCCGGCGATCTGCGCACGCCCGAGGGCGTGTACACGCTGGACTGGCGCAACCCGAAGAGCCGCTTCTACAAGGCCATGCACATTTCCTACCCGAGCCCGAGCGATCGCGAACGGGCCCAGGAGAAAGGAGTGGATCCGGGCGGCATGGTGATGATCCACGGCGAGCATTACGAGCCTGCCATGCGCCGTGTCCTGCGCCGCAATCCCAAGGACTGGACCGAGGGCTGCATCGCGCTCAACAACGAGCACATCGACGAGCTCTGGCACACGGTGCCGGTTGGCACGCCGATCGAGATCAAGCCCTGATCGCGCGCGCATTGATGCTTCACATGACGCCGGAACCTGCCGCGATGTTCGGCATCGAATTCCCGCTGTTCGCCTTCAGCCACTGTCGCGACGTGGTGGTGGCCGTGAGCAGGGCGGGCGGTCTCGGGGTATTCGGTGCGCTGCACCACACGCCGGAACAATTGCGCGAGGAACTGCGCTGGATCGAGGCGCACGTGGACGGGCATCCTTACGGCATCGACCTGGTGATGCCGGAGAAATTCGTGCGCGGCTGCCGCCAGATGGTGCAGGAATTCCGCGAATCCCTTGCCGACGCCCTCGTCCGGATAGCGGACGGAGGGATCTGATTGACGGGGGCCCAGAGTGACTTACCGCGCGCATCCCGACGACCGCTTCCACCCGCCCGCGAGCGACAGCCCGTACTGGACAGAAACCTGCTGGTTCACCTTCGCGGTGCCGCAGCGCCGGCTGTCGGGACAGATCTACCCCTTCTTCCAGCCCAATCTGGGCGTGTGCTCGGCGGGCGTCTACCTCTGGGATGACTGCGGGCACGAACCGCACACGATCGTGTTCGGAAAGAATTTCTGGCACCTGCCGATGCCGGCCGGGGACCTGGACGACATCGAGCTCGCCAACGGCGTCAGCATTCGTTGCACCGAGCCTCTGCGCCGCTACGAACTGAGGTACCGCGATCCCGATGCCGACGAAGTGGCGATCGACCTCGAGTTCACCGCGATCTGCGCGCCCAATTACCTGCAGGGCGGGCATTACGAGCACGCGGGCCGCTACCGCGGCACCATCCGCATCGGCAGTGAAGTCATCCCCGTCGACAGCTACGGCATGCGTGACCGCTCGTGGAGCGTGCGCTCGCAGTTCGGCGCCGACATCCACGGCACGGGGGCCGTGCGCGGGGGCTACAGCTACGCGACGGCCGACGAGAGTCACGCGTTCCACATGATCAGCATGGCCTTCGTGGCCGACGAGTGCATCGGCATCCACGGCTATTACCTGCGCGAGGGGCAGTTCGCGCGCCTGGCCGGCGGCAAGCGCACGGTGCTGGCGCGCGACCCGGCGACGCGCGCGCCGGTTCACGTGCTGATCGAGGCGCGCGACGAACTCGGGCGCGAGTTGCGCGCCGAGGGGCGCTGCCTGAACCGGATCGGGCTGCACCTGAATCCCAACCTCTTCACCTGGAACTGCCTCACCGAATGGTGCTTCGACGGGCGCACCGCCTTTGGCGAGGATCACGACAACTGGACCGCCGCCGGTGCACGCCACTTCTTCCGCCGCAACGCCGGCGCCTGAGCGATGCGGATCCTGCATACCTCGGACTGGCACCTGGGGCGACAGTTTCACCACGTCTCGCTGCTGGAAGACCAGCGTCACGTGCTGGAACAGATCGTGGCGATCGTGCGCGAGCGCGCCGTCGAGGTGGTGCTGGTTGCCGGTGACATCTACGACCGTTCGGTGCCGCCCGCCGAGGCGGTGCAATTGCTCGACGAGGTGGTCCATCGCCTGAGCGCGGAGTGCGGCGTGGCGCTGATCCTGATCGCCGGCAACCACGACGGCGCCGAGCGTCTGGGCTTCGGGGCGCGGCAACTGGCGCGCGCGGGCGTGCACATCAGGGGCCCGCTCGAGCCCGAGCCCGAGCCCGTGATACTGCAGGACGCACACGGTCCCGTGGCGTTCTATCCCCTGCCTTACGCTGAGCCGGCAACGGTGCGCAGCGAGCTCGGCCTCGAGGTGCAGGGCCACGAGCAGGCGATGCGCGCGCTCACCGCGCGCATCCGCGCGCACAACGGCGACAGCCGGCGCAGCGTGCTGATCGCCCATTGTTTCGTCGACGGCTTCGCCGCCTGCGAGTCCGAGCGCCCGCTGTCGATCGGCGGGGTGGAGACGGTGCCAGCGGACTGCCTCGAGGGCTTCGATTACGTCGCGCTGGGCCACCTGCATGGCCCGCAGGCGCGCGGCGCGAAGCACCTGCGCTACTCGGGCTCGATACTCAAGTACTCGTTCTCGGAGGAGAACCAGCGCAAATCGGTGACGCTGGTCGACATGAACGCGCAGGGCGCCTGCACCATCGAGGAGGTTGCGTTGCGCCCGCGTCGCGATCTGCGCGTGCTGGAGGGCGCGCTCGAGGATTTGCTCGAGCAGGGCCGCCGTGACCCCGCCGCGCAGGACTACCTGCTGGTGCGGTTGCAGGACCGGCACGCGATCCTCGATCCGATGGGCAAGCTGCGCACGGTCTATCCGAACGTGCTGCACCTCGAGCGTCCGGCGCTGGCGCAGGCCGGCGAGCGCCGCGCGCCGGACCGCGAGCGCCTGCGCGAGGGCGAATTGCCGATGTTCCGCGATTTCTTCCGCCAGATGAGCGGCGAGGCCCTGGATGAGGCGGGCGAGGCGGCCGTTGCCGCGTTGCTGGAACGCCTTCACCGCGGCGAGCAGTCCTGAGATGCGCCCGCTCACCCTCGCCATGACCGCCTTCGGTCCCTTCGCCGGCACCGCGAGCATCGATTTCCGCCGCCTCGGCGAGAATCCGCTGTTCCTGATCAACGGTCCCACCGGCGCCGGCAAGACCAGCATCCTCGATGCGATCTGCTTCGCGCTCTACGGCGAGACCACCGGCGGCGAGCGCCAGGGCGCCGAGATGCGCTCGCACCACGCGGCCCCCGAGCTGCTGACCGAGATCAGCTTCGAGTTCGAGCTTGCGGGAAAGCATTACCGCATCCGCCGTGTGCCCGACCAGGAGCGGCCGAAGGCGCGCGGCGAAGGCACGACGCAGCACAAGGCCGAGGCGCAGCTCGATGAGCTCGGCGCCGACGGCAGCGCGCGCAACCTGGTGCCACGCAAGGTCGGCGAGGCGAACCAGCGCGTGATGGAGCTCACCGGGCTCGATGCCGACCAGTTCCGGCAGGTCATGGTGCTGCCGCAGGGCAGGTTTCGCGAGTTGCTGCTGGCGCCCTCGCAGGAGCGCGAGGCGATATTCCAGCAGCTGTTCCAGACCCACGTCTATGCGCGCCTGGAACGCGCGCTGAAGGACGGCGCGAACGCGCTGAGTGCCGAGGTCGAGCGGCGCGGCGAACGCAGTCGCGGCCTGCTGGAGGGTTGCGGGCTGGCATCGGGCGATGCGCTCGCGACGGCGCTGAGCGAGCAACTCGATCAGATCGCGGTGGCTGAAGCGGCGCGCGACGCCGCGCTCGCGCAGCACGGCGAGGTGCAGCGTGCGCTGGAGGCGGCGCGCCTGCTCGAACAGCGCTTCGTGGCGCACGACGGCGCGCGCGGCGCGCTCGAACGCCTCGTGGCCGAAGAGCCGTTGCGCGCGCAAGAACGCAGCAGAGCCGGTGCCGCGGCGGCGGCGCGCGCGCTGGCGCCGCATCACGAGAGCGTGGCGCAACGCGCGGCCGAGCACGAGCGCGCCACCGGGCGTTGGCGCGAAGCCGAGGCGGCGCTGGCGCGCGCGCGGGACGCATCCGGGCACGCCGACGCTGCGTGGCGCGAGGCCACGGCACAGGAGCCGGAGCTGCTGCGCTTGCGTGACGAAATGCTCCGGTTGCGCGCGCTGGAACCCGTCGCCATCGGGTTGCAACAGGGCGAGCGCCTGTTGCGCGAGCGTCGCGCCGAGCGCGCGCGGGCCGATGCGGCGCTGGAGACGGCGCGGGCCGCGCACGAGGCTGCCGCCAAGGCCCTGGCCGACGTCGATGCGCGCATCACCGGCTTGCGCCAGCGCACGGAGGCGCTGGCGCAGGCGCCGCTGGCGCGCGAGCGCTGCGACGCACGGCTGCTCGTGCGCCGGCGGCAGGAGGAATTGACGGCAACGCGGGATGACTTGCGCGCGGCGGGTGATACGGCCGCGCGGCGGCTCGACGCTGCCGCCCTCGCGCAGCGCCGGGCAGGTGAATCCTTGCGCGCCCTGCGCCAGGCCTGGCAGGCCGGGCAGGCGGTGGTGCTGGCGCGCGAGCTGCGCCACGGCGCGCCGTGTCCGGTGTGCGGCAGCGCGGAGCATCCCGCGCCCGCCGCCGGGGCGCAGGAGGTGCCGGCGCCGGATACGCTGGAGCTTGCGCTCGAAGTCGACGAGCGGGCCAGGGAGGCGCTCGAAGGGGCGCGGATCGAAAGGGTCCGGGTCGACGAGGCGATCGCGGCGCAGGAGGCGGAACTTGCGCGCCTGCGCGATGAGCTGGGCGATCATGCCCGGGAGCCGCTGGCAGCGCTTGAACAGCAGGCCGCCACGCTGGCTGCTGATGTGCAGGCGCACGACCTGGCGCAGGCAGAGCTGCGTGATGCCGAGCGCGCCCGCGCTGATTGCATCGAGCGGGTCACGCAGCTCGCGAGTGCCACGGACTCCATGCGCCTGGCGGCGCACACGGCCGAGCGCGCCGAAGGCGAGGCAGCCGCCGCCTTCGCGGCGCAGCAGAGGCAACTGCCCGAGGCGCTGCGCGCGCCCGGCGCCGTGGCCGAGGCGCTGCGGGTGGCGACGGCTGGCGCCGAGCGCCTCGGCACGGCGCTCGAAGCGGCACGCTCGAGGCAGCAGCAAGCGAGTAACGGCCTGGTCGGGGCGCAGGTGGAGGCCGCTGGCAGGCATGACGAGATGCAGCGTGCGGCGGCGCTGCTGCAGGAAGCCGAGGCGACGTGGCAGCAGCTTCTGGCGGCGAGTCCCTTCGCCGACACCACGGCGTTTCGCCAGGCCCTGCTCGAACCCGGGGAGCTGCAGCGGCTGGAGCAGGAAATCCGCGACCGGGAGAACGCGCTGCTGCTGGCGCGTCGAGCGCTCGAGGATACCGCCGGCGCCATCGCGGGTGCCGAGCGACCGCTGTTGCCGGCGCTGGAACAGGCGGAACTCGTGGCGCGCAGCGCGCGCGATGCGGCCGTCGGCGACGTGCGGGTGCTGGGGGAGCGCCAGGCGGCGCTGGAGCGAACGCAGCACGCGCTGGCGCAGCTGCTCGCGGAGCAGGCCGCGCTGGAGGCCGAATATGCTGTGCTGGGGCGCCTCGCGCGCATCGCCAACGGTGGCAATGCGCACAACCTCAGCCTGCAGCGCTTCGTGCTCAGCGTGCTGCTCGACGAGGTGCTGGTCGAGGCCGGGCACCGGTTGCGGTTGATGAGCCGGGGCCGCTACCAGCTGTCACGGCGCGAGGAGGTGCGTGATGCGCGCAGCAAGTCGGGCCTCGAGCTCGATGTCGAGGATGCCTACACCGGGCGCGTGCGCTCGGTCGCCACGCTTTCCGGTGGCGAGAGCTTCATGGCCGCGCTGGCGCTGGCACTCGGGCTTTCCGACGTGGTGCAGGCACACTCGGGCGGCATACGGCTCGATACGCTGTTCATCGACGAGGGCTTCGGCAGCCTGGATGCCGATGCGCTGGAGCTGGCGATTCGCACCCTGGTCGATCTGCAGGCGGGCGGGCGCATGGTGGGCATAATCTCGCACGTGCCCGAACTGAAACAGCAGATGGACGTGCAGATCGTGGTGGAACCGGGCGCCAGCGGCAGCCATCTGCGGCTGGTCGTGCCGTAGGGAGTATGCAGCGCATGCGAGGCAACCGCACGATCACGACCGCGCTGGTGCAGACGCGCATCCGCCGCGATCGTGACGGCGGCTTCCGTGCGCTGGTGAGCCAGCAGTTCGACGGTCGGACGCTGCGCCGGGAGCTGCAGTTCAGCGTGAGTCCGGAGCAGTTGGCGGAGTCCGGCGGCGCGGCGATGTATTGCCCGAGCTGCCGCGCGCGGCGTCGCTGCGATGCGATCACGTTCACGCGCGTCGGGCCGGAGAACGGCTGGTCGCGGCGCGTGCGCATGTGCCGCAGCTGCTTCTACCACTTCGTCACCGCCGAAGTGTCCGAGTCGCTGATCCTCGAGATGGGCGAGATGCTCGACGAGAAGGACGAGGGCGGCGCGCCCGCCGGTCCCGGCGCCTCGACGGTGATTCCCTTCCGGCGCGGGCGGCCGCGCTAGGGCATGTTCGCCTGCAGCATGGTGATCAGCCTGGTCTTCATCGGTATCACCCAGTTCTGCTTCAGTTCGGCCGAGAGCAGGCCGTGCGCCTCGAGCTCGTCGCACAGATGCATCTGGTGCGCCAGGTCGAACACGTCGAACTGCGCGGTGATCCTGCCCGCGCCGTTGAAGGTGATGAAGGAGATCCCGGGCGTCTCGAACCAGGAGCCGTCGGGCCGCTTGCCCGGGCCGCGATTCATCCAGTGCGTCACCACGCGGCCCTCGTTGCCGACGTAGACATCGAGATAGGGAAAGGTCCAGCCTTCCCAGCCGCGCTGCATGTCGCGACCGTAGTGCGTGGCCTTGATCTCGTCGATGCCGGTGGCGCACACGCGCATGGTGCCGGCGTACTCGCAGACGTAGACGCACTCGGGCGCGTACATCTCGTCGACGAAGAAGGTCCACTCGTTGCGCTGCTCCGCCTCCCGGTGAAAGGCGATGATTTTCTGCGCGGCCCGTTGATAGATTTCCTGCGTCACGCGGTCGGTCTCCTGTGATTACATGGGCATGAAGCGCAGTTCGGGATCGGGGCTGCTGCGCTGCCAGAGCTCGTCGAACTGCTCGGTGTAATGCCTGACGAGGGGGCGGTCGTCGCGGTTCCAGAAGCACACCTTGTCGTCCTCGTTCGGGATGAAGAAGATCCCGCCGTCGTCGACCAGCACGTAGTTCGCCACGTAGTGGTCCGGGCAATACGTGAGCTTGCGCAACAGCACCGAGGAGACCAGGCGCTGGTGCAGGGCGCCGATGCGGTGGGTGCGCCGCGTCAGGAACTGGCTGTCCTTGAGCAGGATGCGCACCTCGCAGGCGCGACCCTGGCGCGCCACGCGCGACAGTTCGCTCGCGAGACCGGCATGGTCGAAGAGCTGCGGGCTCAAGGCGTCGCTGAAGATGCGCACGATATGCTGCGCGTCCCGCAGCAGTTCGCACAGCGCGCCGGCCTGGTCGCCGCTGGCATCGATCTCGACACGCCCCTCGCTCTTCGGTCGCACCATCGTCCTCGCCTCAGTCGTGCAGGTGATCGCGGATGCGTCGCGCCTGCGCGGCGGCATTGCCGATGTAGCTCGCCGGCGTCATCTCCGCCAGGCTGCGCCTGGCCTCGGCCGGGATCGCCAGGCCGTCGATGAAGGCGCGCATCTCGGCGGCACCCAGGCGCTGGCCGCGCGTCAGCGCTTTCAGCTTCTCGTAGGGTTCCGGCACCGCGTAGCGGCGCATCACCGTCTGGATCGGCTCGGCCAGCACCTCCCAGTTGGCGTCGAGGTCCGCCAGCAGGCGCGTGGCGTCGAGCTCCAGCTTGCCGATGCCTTTCAGCGTGGCCTCGTAGGCGATCAGGCTCTGCGCGAAGGCGCCGCCGAGGTTGCGCAGCACCGTGGAGTCCGTGAGGTCGCGCTGCCAGCGCGAGATCGGCAGCTTCTCGATCAGGTGGCCGAACACCGCGTTGGCGAGGCCGAGGTTGCCTTCGGCGTTCTCGAAGTCGATCGGGTTCACCTTGTGCGGCATCGTCGAGGAGCCCACTTCGCCGGCCCGGGTGCGCTGGCGGAAGTAGCCGATCGAGATGTAGCCCCAGACATCGCGCGCGAAGTCGAGCAGGATCGTGTTGAAGCGCGTCATCGCGGCGAACAGTTCGGCGAGGCAGTCGTGCGGCTCGATCTGCGTGGTGTAGGGGTTCCAGTCGAGCCCGAGCGAGGTCACGAAGTCGCGTGCGTTCGCCTCCCAGTCCACGGCGGGGTAGGCCGCGAGATGCGCGTTGTAGTTGCCGACCGCGCCGTTGATCTTGCCGAGCAGGCGCACGCCGGCGACCTGCCGGCGCTGGCGGTGCAGGCGATAGGCCACGTTCGCGATTTCCTTGCCCATCGTCGAGGGCGTGGCGGGCTGGCCGTGCGTGCGCGAGAGCAGCGGGACCGCGGCCCAGTCCTCGGCCATCGCGGCCAGCGCCTCGATGATGCGGTCCATCGCCGGCAGCATGACCTCGGCGCGCGCCGCGTTCACCATCAGCGCATGGCTCAGGTTGTTGATGTCTTCCGAGGTGCAGGCGAAGTGCACGAATTCCAGCCCGGCGGCGGCACCCGGGATCGCATGGATGCGCTCCTTGAGGAAGTACTCGACCGCCTTGACGTCGTGGTTGGTCGTTGCCTCGATGGCCTTGACGCGCTCGGCGTCGGCGAGCGCAAAGCCCGAGGCGATCGCATCCAGCGCGGCCGAGGTCGCGGTGTCGAAGGGACCGAACTCCGGCACGCCCGGCAGCGCGGCGAGGCACTGCAGCCAGCGCACCTCGACCAGCACGCGGAAGCGGATCAGGCCGAATTCGCTGAAGATCGGGCGCAGGCTGGCCGTCTTGGCGCCGTAGCGCCCGTCGAGGGGGGAGATGGCGCTGAGTTCGCTGAGCTGCATGGTGTTCCCTGTTTGCGGCGCGCCGCGGCGCGCGTGTCGTGGTGGATGATAGCGCAAGCTTTGTGGCGTGGGTCGGCATTCATGTCGACTGGTGCCTGCGGGCATGCGGCGGGTTCGGCCTTGCCGAACCCTTGTCGGGCTGAAGCCCGACCTACGGTTTGCGACGCAGCGCGCGACAGGCCTCGCGCAGCCGGCCGCGCCCGAGCAGCAGTCCCAGCCGGTTGCCGCCGACGAAGCGCCAGAGCACCGCGGCGCGCACGCCCGCGAGCAGCAGGGCGCGGATGCGCGCCGCGACGCGCTCGTCCTGCAGATACTGCGCGCTGCCCGCGACCTGGATGCGCAGGCGGTAGGTGCTGATGGTGTCCTGGTAGATCGCGGCCATGCTGGCGGCGAGCTCGTCGTAGCTGGTCGCGAAGTGCTCGGACTTGAGCCCCGTGTGCTGCAGGCGGGAACGGATGATCGCGAGTCGCTCGCGGTCGCCGCGAAGCCGCTTGCCCAGGTGCAGCAGCGACATCGCGTAGCGCAGCACGGGGCCCTGCTCGATGCCCGGGACCGGCGCGACCATCGCCTCGAGGTGCTGCAGGCCGCGCGCGAGATTGTCCACGCCGCCGAATACGTCTTCCACCGCGTCCCACTCGACGCGGAACAGGCTGTCGGTCAGCGCGCGCATCTCCTCGGGCGGCGCGGCGCCGGTGCGCGCGAGCTGGTCGACCAGGATCGCGCACTCGAGCACGGCGGCGAGCGCGATGGCCTGTGAGCGCGCGGCGTCGGCGGCATTCATGCGAAACGCTCCTCGATGACGCCGCCGCCGAGGCAGCAGTCGCCGTCGTAGAACACGACGTACTGCCCGGGCGTCACCGCGCGCTGGGGCTGCTCGAATTCCACGCGCCAGCGCCCGCCGGGTGCCGCGAGCAGGGTGCACGCCTGGTCGGCCTGGCGATAGCGGATCTTGGCGTGCAGGCGCAGCGGCGTCGGTGCGGGCGGCGGCCCGATCCAGTGCAACTGCCCGCAGCCGAGCGCGCGGTGAAAGAGCGCCGGGTGCTCGCTGCCCTGCGCCACGATCAGCGCGTTGTTCGCGAGATCCTTGTCTGCCACGTACCACGGCTCCTCGGCGTGGTCACGGCGTCCGCCGATGCCGAGGCCCTGGCGCTGGCCTATGGTGTAGTACATCAGGCCGTGGTGTTCCCCGAGCGGCTCGCCGTCGACGCTCCGCATGATCCCCGGCTGCGCCGGCAGGTAGCGGCGCAGGAAGTCGCCGAAGCGCCGCTCGCCGATGAAGCAGATGCCGGTGCTGTCCTTCTTGGTCGCGACCGGGAAGGCGTGCTCGCCGGCGATGCGCCGCACCTCGGCCTTGGGCAGTTCGCCAACCGGGAACAGGCACTTGGCCAGTTGTTCGCCGGGCACCGCGTGCAGGAAGTAGCTCTGGTCCTTGCCGGCATCGAGACCCTTCAGCAACCGCGGCTGGCCGACGGCGAGCGCCATGCGCGCGTAGTGCCCTGTCGCGATGCGCGTCGCACCCAGCGCCTCGGCATACTCGACGAAGACCTTGAACTTGATCTCGCGGTTGCACAGCACGTCGGGGTTCGGCGTGCGCCCGGCGCGGTATTCGGCCAGGAAGTGCTCGAACACGTTGTCCCAGTACTCGGCGGCGAAATTGGCCGTGTGCAGGCGGATGCCGAGCAGCGCGCACACCGCCTCGGCGTCGGCGAGGTCGGCCCTGGCGGTGCAGTACTCGGTGCCGTCGTCCTCGTCCCAGTTCTTCATGAACAGGCCCTCGACCGCGTAGCCCTGCTCGCGCAGCAGCAGCGCGGAAACCGCCGAATCGACGCCGCCCGAGATGCCGACGATGACGCGCTCGCCCAGGCTCATGAGGCCTGGGGATAGAAAAAATGCAGCGGGAAGCGGTGCCCGGCGCGGTGTTGCTCGATGGTCGCCAGCACCGATTCGCTGCGCAGGCGAGCGCGCTCGGCGAGTATCTCCTCGTAGCTCAGCCAGCGCGGGGCGACGATCTCGGCGTCGAGCGCACGCCCGGCGTGATGGTGCAGGGCCTGCGCGAGGAAGCTGGTGCGGAAATAGCTGACGCCGGTCTGCGCGCTGGTGAACAGGCTGGCGCCCAGCAGCGCCTGGATCTCGACCTCCCAGCCGGTCTCCTCGAGGGTTTCGCGCCGCGCGGCCTCGACCAGCGTCTCGTTGGGCTCCAGGTGCCCCGCGGGCTGGTTCAGTACCCGTCGCCCGCCGTCGATCTCCTCGACCAGCAGGTAGCGGCCATCGCGGAACACCACCGTGGCCACGGTGACGTGCGGTATCCAATGCGCATGCCGGTCGCTCATCGTCGGGTCCCGTCAAAAGGCGCGCATTATAGCCGCGGGCGCGGGCGGCGCGGGGCAGGGCGCCGTGTGGCCTTTTTCGCTTGCGCGGGCAGGTTGACGGCTTCCCGGCGCCATGCGCCGGGGGCGAGCCCTTCCAGGCTCCACGGGCCGATGCGCCAGCGCACCAGGCGCAGCGTCGGGAAGCCGACCGCCGCGCTCATGCGCCGTACCTGGCGGTTGCGGCCCTCGGTGAGCGTGAGGCTGAGCCACGAGGTCGGGATGCTGGCGCGAAAACGCACCGGCGGATCGCGCTCCCACAGCGGCGGGGCGGCGATGCGCTCGGCGCCGGCCGGCTGCGTGGGGCCGTCGTTCAGCATCACCCCGCGGCGCAGCCGGGCCAGCGCCGCATCGCTGATCTCGCCCTCGACCTGCACCAGGTAGGTCTTGGCCAGCTTGAAGCGCGGCGAGGCGATGCGCGCCTGCAGCACGCCGTCGTCGCAGAGCACGAGGAGTCCCTCGGAGTCGTAATCGAGCCGTCCGGCGGGCCGGAAGCCGGGCGCGTGCACGAAATCTGCCAGCGTGCACCGTCCTTCCCGGTCGCTGAACTGGCTCAGCACGCCCCAGGGCTTGTTGAACAGGATCACATCGGGCACGGGGCTGGCTCGCTCGCTGTCTGTCCGGGGGCGCTGCAGCGCGGGGAAGCGATGGTATACTGCCGCGCCTCGCAAGAGACCGGCTATTCATTCCCTGGCCACTTCACTGGAGCAATCAATGGGTTACAAGCACATCAAGGTACCAGCACAAGGCGAAAAGATCACCGTCAACGCGGATTTCACGCTGAACGTGCCCGCCAATCCGGTCATTCCCTTCATCGAGGGCGACGGGATCGGCGTCGATATCACGCCGGCCATGCTGAAGGTCGTTGATGCGGCGGTCGCCAAGGCCTACGGCGGCAAGCGCAAGATCAGCTGGATGGAAATCTACACCGGCGAGAAAGCCGCCGAGCTCTACGACGGCGACTGGTTCCCCGCCGAGACGCTGGACGCCATCCGCGAGTACGTGGTCTCGATCAAGGGCCCGCTGACCACCCCGGTGGGCGGCGGCTTCCGCTCGCTGAACGTGGCGCTGCGCCAGGAGCTCGATCTCTACGTCTGCCTGCGCCCGGTGCGCTGGTTCAGCGGCGTGCCCTCGCCGGTGCGCGAGCCCGGCAAGACCAACATGGTGATCTTCCGCGAGAACTCCGAGGACATCTACGCCGGCATCGAGTGGAAGGCCGGCTCGGCCGATGCCGACAAGGTGATCAAATTCCTGCGCGAGGAAATGGGCGTCACCAAGATCCGTTTCCCCGAGAACTGCGGTATCGGCATCAAGCCGGTGTCGAAGGCCGGCACCGAGCGCCTGGTGCGCCGCGCGATCCAGTACGCCATCGACCAGGACCTGCCCTCGGTCACCATCGTGCACAAGGGCAACATCATGAAGTTCACCGAGGGTGGCTTCAAGGAATGGGGCTACGCGCTGGCGCAGAACGAGTTCGGTGGCGAGCTGCTCGACGGCGGCCCGTGGGTGAAGCTGCGCAACCCGAAGACCGGCAAGGACATCGTGATCAAGGACGTGATCGCCGACGCGATGCTGCAGCAGGTGCTGCTGCGCCCTGACGAGTACAGCGTGATCGCCACGCTGAACCTCAACGGCGACTACCTCTCCGACGCGCTGGCCGCGCAGGTGGGCGGCATCGGCATCGCGCCCGGGGCCAACCTGAGCGACACCGTGGCGCTGTTCGAGGCCACCCACGGCACGGCGCCCAAGTACGCCGGCCAGGACAAGGTGAACCCCGGCTCGCTGATCCTGTCGGCGGAGATGATGCTGCGCCACATGGGCTGGAACGAGGCCGCCGACCTGATCATCAGCGGCATGAACGGCGCGATCCAGGCCAGGACGGTGACCTACGACTTCGAGCGCCTGATGGAAGGGGCGACCCTGCTGAAGTGCTCGCAATTCGGTGACGCGATCATCAAGCACATGGCGTGACCGGGCGGACCGGCAGCCGCCGTCAGGCGCTGCCGGTCCACTTCATTTCATCAACATGGCCGCCGCATCCTCGAGCGCCTCGAGCGCTTCGATGGCGATCGCGTGCATGCCCTTGGGTCCCGCTTCGACCTCGAAGCGAACCGTCTGGCCCGCCTTCAGCGTCTTGTAGCCTTCCATCCGGATGGCGGAGTAATGGGCGAATACGTCCGAGCTGCACTCATCGGCCAGGATGAAGCCGTAGCCCTTGGCGTTGTTGAACCACTTGACGACACCAGTACGCATGAATCTGGTCCTCGCTGCCCGGGACGGGCCGGCGGATTGTTGTCTTTATGTTCCTGCCGTCCACGGCTGGTGCTCGGGGGCATTGCGAGCGTTTTAAACGACACGCAATCCAATAGTCAAGCCGTGGTCGGCAGCGCCGCCGCGTCGCATGGGCCGGCACTTGTGCGCGACCGTGATCCGTGAAACATTTCGCCAACGTATCGAGTTTTGTAAAACGGCCATGAACCAGATTTTCGCCATGGACATCCGACTGGCCTCGCGCGACGGCAAGGGAGCCCCCAAGGGCGATGGCGACCTTGCGCTGCAGGAGGCCAAGCCCGAGTTGAAGCAGCCGCCGATGTACCAGGTGGTGATGATCAACGACGACTACACGCCGATGGAGTTCGTGGTCGAAGTGCTGCAGCTGTTCTTCGGCATGGGGCGGGAAAAGGCCACCCAGGTCATGTTGGCCGTTCATACCCAGGGCAAGGCCGTCTGCGGCGTCTACACGCGCGACATAGCCGAGACCAAGGCGATGCAGGTCAACCGCTACGCGCGGGAGAACCAGCACCCGCTGCTGTGCGAAATCGAGGCCGCGGGGGATGCGCCATGAGCCGTCGCCACGTTGCGGGCTTTCTGGACTATGCTGAAATCGGAGCTGCGGTTGCTGCCGGAGGTTTGTCATGCTGAGCAAGGATCTGGAGCTTAATCTCAACGCGGCCTTCAAGGGGGCGCGGGCGCGTCGGCACGAGTTCATGACGGTCGAGCACCTGCTGCTGGCGCTGCTGGACAACGATGCCGCGGGCAAGGTGCTGCGGGCCTGCGGCGCGGACATGATCCAGCTGCGCGGCGAGCTGGCGGAATTCGTCGAGACCACGACGCCGGTGATTCCGCAGGAGGATGTCGAGCGCGAGACCGAGCCCACGCTCGGCTTCCAGCGCGTGCTGCAGCGCGCGGTGTTTCACGTGCAGTCCTCGGGCCGCAACGAGGTCACGGGCGCCAATGTGCTGGTCGCGCTGTTCAGCGAACAGGAGAGCCAGGCGGTATATTTGCTGAAGAAGCAGAACATCGCGCGCATCGATGTCGTCAACTACATCACCCATGGCATTTCCAAGGTCTCCGACGCCCCTCGCCCCGGCGGGGCCGAGCCGGGCGAGGAGGAGCAGCAGGGCCAGGACGGCGAGGCGAGCCCGCTGCAGAGTTTCGCGACCAACCTCAACGACGAGGCCCGTGCCGGGCGCATCGACCCGCTGGTGGGGCGTGCCGCGGAGCTCGAGCGCGTGGCGCAGATCCTCGCGCGCCGGCGCAAGAACAATCCGCTGCTGGTCGGCGAATCCGGGGTGGGCAAGACCGCGATCGCCGAGGGGCTGGCCAAGCGCATCGTCGACGGCGACGTGCCCGACGTGCTGCGCACCAGCGTCGTCTACTCGCTCGACCTGGGTTCGCTGCTCGCGGGCACCAAGTACCGCGGCGATTTCGAGAAGCGCCTCAAGGGTCTGCTCGCGGAGCTGAAGAAAAAGAAGCACGCGATCCTGTTCATCGACGAGATCCACACGATCATCGGCGCCGGTGCCGCCTCGGGCGGGGTGATGGACGCCTCCAACCTGCTCAAGCCCCTGCTCAGCTCCGGCGACATCCGCTGCATCGGCTCGACCACGTTCCAGGAATACCGTGGCGTGTTCGACAAGGACCGCGCGCTGAGTCGTCGCTTCCAGAAGATCGACGTCGGCGAGCCGAGCGTCGCCGAGACCGTGGAGGTGCTGAAGGGCCTGCGCTCTCGCTTCGAGGAGCACTACGGGCTGCGCTACAGCACGAAGGCGCTCCAGGTAGCAGCCGAGCTCGCCAACCGCTACATCACCGACCGCTTCCTGCCCGACAAGGCGATCGACGTCATCGACGAGGCCGGCGCCTTCCAGCGCCTGCAGCCGGAGTCGCGGCGCAAGAAGGTCATCGGCGTGAAGGAGGTCGAGGATATCGTCGCGAAGATCGCGCGCATCCCGCCGCGCAGCGTCTCGGCCTCGGACAAGGAATCGCTGCGCACGCTGGACGCCGACCTCAAGCAGGTGGTGTTCGGGCAGGACGAGGCGATGGACGCGCTCTCGACCTCGATCAAGCTCTCGCGTGCCGGCCTGAAGAACGTCGAAAAGCCGATCGGCTGCTTCCTGTTCGCCGGTCCCACCGGGGTCGGCAAGACCGAGGCGAGCCGCCAGCTGGCCAAAACCCTCGGCCTGGAGCTGATCCGTTTCGACATGTCCGAGTACATGGAACGCCACACCGTCTCGCGCCTGATCGGCGCGCCGCCGGGCTACGTGGGCTTTGATCAGGGCGGGCTGCTGACCGATGCCGTGACCAAGCACCCGCACTGCGTGCTGTTGCTCGACGAGATCGAGAAGGCACACCCGGAAGTGTTCAACCTGCTGCTGCAGGTGATGGACCACGGCACGCTCACCGACAACAACGGGCGCAAGGCGGATTTCCGCAACACCGTGCTGATCATGACCACCAACGCCGGCGCCGAGATGCTGAGCCGCCGCTCGATCGGCTTCACCGAGCAGGACAACAGCACCGACGGGCTAGAGGCCGTGAAGAAGGTGTTCACGCCGGAGTTCCGCAACCGCCTGGACGGCATCATCCAGTTCGGTGCGCTCAGCCCCGAGGTGGTGCGCTCGGTGGTGCGCAAGTTCCTTGCCGAACTCGAGGCGCAGGTGGCCGAGCGCAAGGTGCGCATCGAGATCGACGAGGCGGCGCAGGACTGGCTGGTCGCCAAGGGTTACGACGAGAAAATGGGCGCGCGGCCGATGGCGCGCGTGATCCAGGAGTACATCAAGAAGCCGCTCGCCGAGATCCTGCTGTTCGGCGAGCTCGAGCACCGCCCCGGCGTCGTGCATGTCACCGTGGAAGGGGACGGACTGGCGCTGCGGGTGGAGCCCTTGCACTGAATGCCCGTGGGTCCGGATAGATCCGGGCCCACGGCTTGCGGCGAGACTCAGCGTTCGCGGAAGGTGATACGGCCCTTGGTGAGGTCGTAGGGGGTCAGTTCGACCTTGACCTTGTCGCCGGTGAGGATGCGGATGTAGTGCTTGCGCATCTTGCCGCTGATGTGCGCAGTGACGATGTGCCCGTTCTCGAGGCGCACCCGGAACGTCGTATTCGGCAGGGTGTCGACCACCTCGCCTTCCATTTCCAACACGTCTTCTTTCGCCATCCAGAGCCACTCGAGTAAAAAATGAGCCGCGGCATTCTGCCTGATCGGGAGGGTGGAAGCAAAGCGCCTGGTGGCCCGGGATGGCGCGGCAGCATACTTTTGCCCAAATCGGTGCCGCGGCGGGCCGCGTGATTCAGTCGACGCGTACCCAGTGGCCGTTGGCGAGCAGCTCGATGGGGCGGAACCGCGTCTTGTAGTTCATCTTGCGGCAGTTGCGGATCCAGTAGCCGAGATACACCGCCGGCAGGGCGAGTGCGCGCGCGCGCTCGATCTGCCACAGGATCACGAAGCTGCCGAGGCTGCGTTTCTCCTCGGCGGGTTCATAGTAGGTGTAGATGGCGGACAGCCCGTTCTCCAGCCGGTCCATCACAGCGACCGCGAGCAGCCTTCCCGCGGCGCGGAACTCGACGAAGCTGGTGCTGCCCCATTCGCGCGTGAGAAAGGAGTCGTACTGCTCGCGATCCGGCGGGTACATGTCGCCGTCGCGATGGCGCTGCTCGATGTAGCGGCTGTAGAGCGCGAAATGCGCATCGCTGTTGATGGATTCCACGACCCGGGCCTCGAGGTCGGCGTTGCGCGCCAGGATGCGTCGCTGGCTGCGGTTGGGCGCGAACGCCTCCACCGGCACGCGTGCCGGCACGCAGGCGTTGCATGCGGCGCAATGCGGGCGGTAGAGGTGCGGGCCGCTGCGGCGAAAACCGATGTACGAGAGCTGGCTGTAGATGCGCGCATCGATCGGCGTGCTCGGATCGACGAACAGCGTCGTCGCCTGCTCGCCCGCCAGGTAGCTGCAGTTGTGCGGATACGTGGCGAAGACGCGCACGTTCGCCAGCAGGGTTACGGAGTTACCCATGCCTCCTCGCCATCACTCCAGTCCAGGTGCCAGGGCCCGGGGCGGCCCGGCAGGTCGACGTTGGCGTCTAATATATCGCGAAATCGCGCGCGCGAAATGGTCTGCGCGCCGAGGCGGCGCATGTGCGCCGTATCCTGCTGGCAATCGATCAGCGCGAAGCCCCACGCGCGCAGCTGCCGCACGAGGTGCGCCAGTGCGACCTTCGAGGCATCGTCGGCACGGCTGAACATCGATTCGCCGAAGAACACGCGCCCGAGCGCGATCCCGTAAAGTCCGCCGACCAGCTCACCGTCGCGCCAGGTCTCGATCGAGTGCGCATGGCCGAGGCGGTGCAGTTCGCAGTAGGCCGCGCGCATGCCGGCACCGATCCAGGTGCCGGCGGTGCGCGCGCGCGGCGCGGCGCAGGCGCCGATCACCGCGGCGAAGCAGCGGTCGGCGCTCACCGTGTAGAGACGCCGGCGCAGCGTGCGACGCAGGCTCGCTCCGAGATGCAGCTCGCCGGGAAACAGCACCGCGCGCGGGTCCGGCGACCACCACAGGATGGGCTCGGGCTCCTCGTACCACGGGAAGATACCGCGGCGGTAGGCGGCGATGAGGCGCGCGGGGCTGAGGTCACCGCCCGCCGCGAGCAGGCCGTCGGGCTCGGCGAGCGCGCGCGCCAGCGGCGGAAAGGCCTCCACGTCCGCCGTGAGCCAGGCAATGGAGGACATCGGCCGCGCTACTGCGAGTCGAGGTACTTTTCCGCGTCCAGTGCCGCCATGCAGCCGAAACCGGCCGAGGTGATCGCCTGGCGGTAGACGTGGTCGGCCACGTCGCCGGCGGCGAACACGCCCGCGACGCTGGTCGCCGTGGCGTTGCCCTCGAGACCGCTGCGGGTGCGGATGTAGCCGTTGTGCATCTCGAGCTGGCCGGCGAACATCTCCGTGTTCGGCGAGTGGCCGATGGCGACGAAGACGCCGTCGAGCGCGACCTCGCGCGTCGCGCCGTCCGCGGTGGCGCGGATGCGCATGCCGGTGACGCCCGTGGCATCGCCCAGCACCTCGTCGAGCGTGTGTTTCCACAGCATCTCGACCTTGCCTTCCGTCGCGCGCGCCAGCAGGCGCTGCTGCAGGATCTTCTCCGAGCGCAGCGCGTCGCGGCGATGCACCACGTAGACCTTTGCCGCGAGGTTCGACAGGTACAGCGCCTCCTCGACCGCGGTATTGCCGCCGCCGATCACGGCGACCGTCTTGCCGCGGTAGAAAAACCCGTCGCAGGTCGCGCACGCGCTGACGCCGCGTCCGAGGAACTTTTCCTCCGAGGGCAGGCCGAGATAGCGCGCCGAGGCGCCGGTGGCGATGATCAGCGCATCGCAGGTGTAGGTGCCGGAGTCGCCACGCAGCACGATCGGTCGCGCCGCGAGATCGGTGCTCGCGATGTGGTCGGCGATCAGCGTGGCCTCGAAGCGCGTGACGTGCTCGCGCATCGCCTCCATCAACTCGGGGCCCTGCAGGTGCGCGTGGCCACCCGGCCAGTTCTCGACCTCAGTGGTCGTCATCAATTGTCCGCCCTGCTGGATGCCCGTGATCAGCGCCGGCGCGAGGTTCGCGCGCGCGGCATAGACGGCGGCCGTGTAGCCGGCCGGGCCCGAGCCCAGGATGATCAGGCGGTGATGGATGCTGTCGGCCATGGTGAGCGGTTCCTCCGGGAATTTACGCAGTTGTCGGGTGCCGGGGCGGTCGGGGCAGGGCGCCGAAATGCGCCTATACTACGGTGTGGTTCCGCTGCGGCGGGCGGGGCGCAGTCTACCCGCAACGACCGCGGTTTCACAGGATGGCCTCCGCGCGCGGAGGCCCGCAGAGGACCAGAGAGCTTGGCCAGGACACGAGGCGCATCGACGGTAGCCGCAAGGACGCTGCCCCCCATTCTGCAGCACGGCTTGCGCGAGGGGCTGATGATCGCCTGGGTCGCGCTGGCGGCGTACCTGCTGCTCGCCATCGGCACCTACAGCGTCGGCGATCCGGGCTGGTCGAGCACCGGCAATGGCGCCGGGATCAGCAACTCCGCGGGCGCCGCGGGCGCGTGGATTGCCGACGTGCTGCTCTCGCTGTTCGGCTACGTCGCCTACCTGTTCCCGGTGCTGCTCGGTTTCCGCGCCTGGGCGCTGGTGCGCGACCGCCAGTCGCCCTTCGTGTTCGACTGGCTGCTGGTATCGATCCGCAGTGTCGGCTTTGTGCTGGTGGTGCTCGCCGGCACCGGTCTGCTGGCGATCAAGGGCAGCGCGACCACGCTGCTGCCTTTCGGCATCGGCGGCATGCTCGGCGAAACCCTGGCGCAGGTGTGCCAGCGCGCCTTCGGCCTGCCGGGCAGCCAGTTGCTGATGGTCGCCCTGCTGCTGTTCGGCGTCACCATCTTTACCGACCTGTCGTGGGGGCGGCTGCTCGAAACCACCGGCCGGCTCACGCTGGCGGCGCTGGGGCGCCTGGCCCCGCTGGCCGGCGCGGCGATCGCGCGCATGCCGCGCGGGGAGCCCGCGGGCGAGCAGGACGACCAGCCCGGGTCGAGTCCCGGGGTTGCAGCCGTTGCGCGCGAGCTCACGGCCGATGAACTGGAAGAAAGTAGTCCGCGCAGGCGCCGCGCCCGGCGCGAACCGGTGCTGGACGATGTGCCGATGGACCTGCCGGCCACGCCCGGGATGCGCGTGACGCCGGAAATGAGCGACGCACCGCAGAGCCGCACGACGCCGGAGATCCGCCTGCCCGAAAAACGCAAGGAATCGCAGGGCGAGCGCCTGCAGCGCGAAAAGCAGGGTGCCCTGTTCAGCGCCGCCGGCACGACGCTGCCGCCGCTCGGCCTGCTCGACATGGCCGACAGGAGCAAACAGCGCGGCTTCTCGGCCGAGGCGCTCGAGGCGATGTCGCGGCTGCTCGAGATCAAGCTGCGCGATTTCGGTGTCGAGGCCAAGGTGGTCTCGGTACTGCCGGGGCCGGTGATCACGCGCTTCGAGATCCAGCCCGCGCCCGGCGTGAAGGTCAGCCGCATCAGCAACCTGGTCAAGGACCTCGCGCGCTCGCTCGCGGTGATCAGCGTGCGCGTGGTCGAGGTGATCCCGGGCAAGTCGGTGGTCGGCATCGAGATCCCCAACGAGGACCGCGAGACGGTGCTGCTCGGCGACGTGCTCGCCTCGCGCGCCTACGAGGCCTCGAAGTCGCCGCTGACGCTCGCGCTCGGCTACGACATCTCGGGCGAGCCGATGGTGGTCGATCTGGCGCGCATGCCGCACCTGCTGGTCGCGGGCACCACCGGTTCGGGCAAGTCGGTGGGCGTCAACGCGATGCTGCTCTCGCTGCTGTACAAGTCGACGCCCGCGGACGTGCGCCTGATCATGGTCGACCCGAAGATGCTGGAGCTCTCGGTCTACGAGGGCATCCCGCACCTGCTGACCCCCGTGATCACGGACATGAAGGACGCCGCCAACGGGCTGCGCTGGTGCGTGGCGGAGATGGAGCGCCGCTACAAGCTGATGGCGGCGATGGGCGTGCGCAATCTCGCGGGTTTCAACCGCAAGGTGCTGGATGCCATCGAGGCCGGCGAGCCGATCGCCGATCCGTTCTGGACGCCCGACCCCATGGTGTTCATCACCGAGGAGGAGCAGCTCGCCACGCCCCCGACGCTGGAGGCGCTGCCCGCGATCGTGGTGGTGATCGACGAATTCGCCGACATGATGATGATCGTCGGCAAGAAGGTCGAGGAGTTGATCGCGCGCATCGCGCAAAAGGCGCGCGCCGCCGGCATCCACCTGGTCCTCGCCACCCAGCGCCCCTCGGTCGACGTGATCACCGGCCTGATCAAGGCCAACATCCCGACGCGCATGGCCTTCCAGGTCTCCTCGAAGATCGATTCGCGCACCATCCTCGACCAGGGCGGGGCCGAGCAGCTGCTCGGGCACGGCGACATGCTGTACCTGCCGCCCGGCAGCGGCGTGCCGATCCGTGTCCACGGCGCCTTCGTCTCCGACGCCGAGGTGCACCGCGTGGTGGCGAACCTGCGCGCGAACTCGAGCCCCAACTACATCGATGGCATCCTCGAGGAGAGCGCCTCCTCGCCGCTGGCGCTGCTCCCCGGGGAGGCCAGCGAGGATCCCGAGGGCGACGGCCTCTACGACGAGGCGGTGCGCTTCGTGACCGAGAGCCGCAAGGCCTCGATCTCGGCGGTTCAGCGCAAGCTGCGGATCGGCTACAATCGCGCCGCCCGGATGATCGAGGCCATGGAGGCCGCGGGCGTGGTCAGCGCCATGAACAGCAACGGCAGCCGTGAAGTTCTGGCCCCCCCGCCGCCCGCCCACTGACCCACTGCAGGTGTTCCCGTGTCGCGAATTGCCGCTCTCGCAGCGCTCGTCTTGCTGTGTTCCCACGCGCTGGCCGACAGCGCCGCCGCCACGCGCCTCGGCGCACTGCTCGCCGGCATGCAGCGCATCGAGGCCGGGTTCTCGCAGCGCCTGATCGACGAGGGCGGCGAAGTGATGCAGGAGAGCAGCGGGCGCGTGCTGCTCGCGCACCCGGGGCGCTTTCGCTGGGAAACCACCGAGCCGTTCGAGCAGCTCGTGGTCAGCGACGGCGCGACCGTGTGGCAGTACGACGCCGACCTCGCGCAGGTGGTGGTACGCCCGCTCGACCGTCGTGCCGACCAGGTGCCCTCGCTGCTGCTCAGCGGCGAGATCGGCGCGGTCGAAAAGCAGTTCGAGATCCGCAGCGCCGCGGCACCTGCCGGCAAGGAACGCTTCGACCTGCTGCCGCGCGAGCCGGGCGGGCTGTTCGCCGCGCTGGCCGTGCAGTTTCGCGCCGGGGTGCTGGAGCAACTGGTGATCGCCGACGGCCTGGGCCAGCGCACCGAGGTGGAGTTCTCGGAGGTGCAGCCCGCGGGCGCCGTCGATGACGCCACCTTCCGCTTCGAGGCTCCACCCGGGGTCGACGAGCTGCACGATGACTGATCCGGCCGCGACCGCGCCCTACGTGCCGCTCGCGGCGCGCATGCGGCCCCGGCGCCCGGAAGACTTCTTCGGCCAGGAGCACCTGCTCGGCCCGGACAAGCCGCTCAGCAACGCAATCCGCTCGGGCGTCGTGCACTCGATGATCCTGTGGGGGCCGCCCGGCGTCGGCAAGACCTCGCTGGCGCGCATGCTCGCCGAGACCACCGGCGCGCACTTCCAGAGCATTTCCGCGGTGCTTTCCGGCGTGAAGGAGATCCGCGCGGCCATCGACGGGGCGCGCGCCGAGCGCGCCGCGAGCGGGCGGCGCAGCATCCTCTTCGTCGACGAGGTGCACCGCTTCAACAAGACCCAGCAGGACGCCTTCCTGCCGTTCGTCGAGGACGGCACCGTGATCTTCATCGGCGCCACCACCGAGAACCCGTCCTTCGAACTGAACGGCGCGCTGCTCTCGCGCGCGCGCGTCTACCGTCTGCGCCCCATGAGCGAGGAGGCGATCGAGGCGGTGCTGGCGCACGCGCTGGTGAACGACGAGCCGTTGCGCGCACGCGGCCTGGCCGTGGAGCCGCTCGAGCTCGGGCGCATCGCGCGCGCGGCCGACGGCGATGCGCGCCGCGCGCTGAACCTGCTGGAGATCGCGGCGGATCTCGCCGGCGCCGGGGTGATCGACGACGCGGTGCTGCGCGAGGTGCTGGGCGGCGATCCGCGGCGCTTCGACAAGGGCGGCGACATCTTCTACGACCAGATCTCGGCGCTGCACAAGGCGGTGCGCGGCGGCTCGCCCGATGCGACGCTGTACTGGCTGGCGCGCATGCTCGACGGCGGCTGCGACCCCCTCTACATCGCGCGGCGCGTGGTGCGCATGGCCACCGAGGACATCGGCAATGCCGATCCGCGCGGACTCACGATGGCGCTGGCGGCCTGGGACACGCAGGAGCGCCTCGGCAGCCCCGAGGGCGAGCTCGCGATCGCCCAGGCGCTGGCCTACCTCGCCTGCGCGCCGAAGAGCAACGCGGTATACACGGCTTTCGGCGCCGCGCGCGCCGAGGTGCAGCAGTCGCCGAGCTACGAGGTGCCGTTGCACCTGCGCAACGCGCCGACGCGCCTGATGAAGGAAATGGGCTTCGGCGGCGAGTACCGCTACGCCCACGACGAGGAAGACGCCTACGCGGCCGGCGAGAATTACTTTCCGCCCGAGCTCGCCACGCGGCGCTACTATCACCCGGTGCCGCGCGGCCTGGAGAAGCAGATCGCCGACAAGCTCGACAGCCAGCGCGCGCGCGATGCGCAGAGCCCGCGCCAGCGCTATCCGGGCGCGAGCCGTCCGCGCAAGGGCTGAGGGGGAGCGATGACCGACCTGCTGCGCAACATGCTCTTCATCGCGCTGGGCGGCGCGCTGGGCGCGCTGGCGCGCTTCGGTGCCGCGAACCTGGTTCACCTGCTGTGGCCCTCGCGCTTTCCGTTCGCGACGCTGGCGATCAACGTCAGTGGCTCGCTGGCGATAGGCGTGCTGTACGTGCTGATCGCCGAACGCGCCGTGATGCATGCGGACTGGCGCAGCATCGCGATGGTGGGCTTTCTCGGCGCGTACACCACCTTTTCCACCTTCTCGCTGGAGTCGGTGACGCTGATCGAGAACGGTTTCGTGGTGCAGGCGCTCGGCTATATGCTGGGCAGCGTGTGCTTGTGTGTGGGCGGGGCGTGGGCGGGTATCGTGCTCGCGCGCCTGCTGTGGACCCCTTGAGGATTGCGGAATGATCGATGCAAAGACCTTGCGCCAGGATGCCGAGGACGTCGCGCGGGCGCTCGCGCGCAAGCGCTTCACGCTGGATATCGCGCAGTACCGCGCGCTCGAGGAGCGGCGCAAGGGTTGCGACGTGGAGTCCCAGGGCCTGCAGGCGGCGCGCAACCAGGCGTCCAGGCGCATCGGCGAGCTGGTGCGCGAGGGCGTGCCGGTCGACGAGGCCAAGGCGCGCGCCGGGCAGGAAATGGCGGAGATCAACAGCGCGCTGGAGCGCGTGCGCGAGGAGGGCGAGGTCATCCACGCCGAGCTCGATGCCTTCCTCGCGGCGATCCCGAACCTGCCCGATGCCGACGTGCCCGAGGGTGCGTCCGAGGAGCACAACGTCGAGGTCCTGCGCTGGGGCACGCCGCGCGTCTTCGATTTCCCGGTGCGCGACCACGTCGATCTCGGCGCGCGCGGGGCGGCGATGGATTTCGATGCCGGCGCGCGGCTGACCGGTTCGCGCTTCGTGGTGCTGCGCGGCGAGATCGCTCGGCTGCACCGCGCGCTGATCCAGTTCATGCTGGACCTGCACACCGCCGAGCACGGCTACGAGGAGCTGAACGTGCCCTACATGGTCAACGCCGATGCGCTCTTCGGCACCGGCCAGCTGCCGAAGTTCGCCGAGGACCTGTTCCGCCTCGGCATCGACGAGGGCTACTACCTGATCCCGACGGCCGAGGTGCCGGTCACCAACCTCGCGCGCGATGCCATCGTCGAGGACGCCGCCGGGCTGCCGCGGCGCATGGTCTGTCACACGCCGTGTTTTCGCAGCGAGGCGGGCAGCTACGGCAAGGACCAGCGCGGCATGATCCGCCAGCACCAGTTCGAGAAGGTCGAGCTGGTGCAGCTGGTGCGCCCCGATCAATCCGCCGCCGCGCTGGAGGAACTCACCGGGCACGCGGAGGCGGTGCTGCGCCGCCTCGGGCTGCCGTACCGCAAGATCGTGCTCTGCGGCGGCGACATGGGTTTCGCGGCGCGCAAGACCTACGACCTCGAGGTGTGGCTCCCCGGGCAGGACAAGTACCGCGAGATCTCCTCGTGCAGCAACATGGGTGATTTCCAGGCGCGGCGCATGCTGGCGCGCTGGCGCAATCCCGAGACCGGCAAGCCCGAGCTGCTGCACACGCTCAACGGCTCCGGGCTCGCGGTCGGCCGCACGCTGGTCGCGATCCTGGAGAACTGCCAGAACGCCGACGGCAGCGTCACCGTGCCGGCGGTGCTGCGACCCTGGATGAACGGTGCGGCCTCGATCCTGAACCCCTGAGGCCCGCCATGGACTACCTGCCGGTCTTTCTCGACGTGCGTGGGCGCGACGCGCTCGTCGTCGGCGGCGGCAAGGTGGCGCTGCGCAAGGCCGAGCTGCTGGTGCAGGCCGGCGCGCTGCCGCGCGTGGTGGCGCCGGCCATACAGCCAGCGCTCGTGGAACTGGCCGAAAGCCATGGCGGCAGCTGCGACGCCGTGCCCTTCGCCCCGCGGCACCTCTCGGGCGCTGCGCTGGTGATCGTGGCCACCGGCGTGCCCGAGGTCGACGCGGCGGTTCACCGCGAGGCCGGCGCGCGCGGCGTGCCGGTCAACGTGGCCGACCGTCCCGAGCTCTGCACGTTCATCCTGCCCGCGGTGGTCGACCG
>Ga0138256_10000666_pt1 | contig 37095 bp, 32 predicted proteins | sample KNB2016incub_MG_FD_105486 | JGI IMG/M metagenome (GOLD analysis project Ga0138256, IMG submission 105486) | Active sludge microbial communities from wastewater in Klosterneuburg, Austria - KNB2014incub_MG | ecosystem: Engineered > WWTP > Activated sludge > Unclassified | place: Austria... | reverse complement strand
TCAGTTGTTAATCAACAAAAACTTTATGAGAATAAGTATCAGGTAACGTGTACATAACTATGAAATAAATAAGAAAAAAACATTTGGTAGAATCATAGTAATCAAGCCACGATATGAAGCACAATAGAATTACCGCTGCTGATGATAACCAGGTCATGCCCGTATTTTGGCATGCCCAATGTTAGCTGTTCGTTGTTCTTCTCTATCTGTCTATGTCCAATATGAAAGAATAAGCGAAACTACAATTGTCACAACTAAATAATAACCGCTATTGATAAAAAATAATTTCCAAGAATGCTTTTCCCAAACAATTCTGCCTAATTGTACTGGAACAAAAAAGCCCACCCAAACTGATATTGCAGAATTTAGCCCTGTTACAAATGGCGACATTTCGTTTGCACCCGGTATGTATTTCCAGCCTGCTAAATAAAAAGCAAGTACCCAAGCAAAGAGAAACGAACCGATGAAAGTAAGCAACATACCCTTCATCATAGATTTCTTGTCAGGTCGCATATTGGGGTCATAACCCATTTCTTTCATCCAAGGTTTTGCAAAAAGTGCAGTGTACCAAATCATTTGTATAATAAAACATACAATTACCGAAACTAATATGGCAATGAAATTTATTTTTAATGGCATCGCTTTATTTTTTAAATTGGTTTGCAATGATTTCTTCCATTCTATTTAATGCAGAACCCCAACCGTTGTAGAACCCCATTTTTTCTTGTGCTTTGCAGTATTCCTCTGTTTCGTGAACTACACTAAATTCAAAATTTGTGTTGTCGCCATCCGCTTCAAAAGTTACATGCAACTCAACATTTTGAGTCATCGGTTTAAAGTCGGCACTTGTAACAATTTTTTTGTGCTTAACGATTTCTAAATATGTTCCTTCTGATACAAAAAGATTTCCGTCTGGCATTGGCATAGAAAACTTCCATTTTCCACCTACTGAAAAGTTGTGTTCAACAACATCTATTTTCATTCCTTTTGGTGCCCACCATTGAACTATTTGTTCAGGCTCTGTCCAAGCATCCCAAACTAAATTTACTGGAGCATTGAATACTTTTTTAATCGTCAATGTTCGATTTTTTGCATCATTTGAATTATTCATTTTATTTCTTTTTTGATTTTAACTTGTTTATATACTTTTCAAAGTTTTCAATTTTATCTTCCCATTGTTGCTGATATTTTTCCAACCATAAGAAAGCTGGGATTAGATTTTGCAGTTGTATTTTGCAATATCTTTCTCGTCCGATTTGTTCTACTTCAATTATTCCACATTCTGTCAAATGTTTTATGTGTTGGGAAATTGCTGGTCTGCTTATGTCAAACTTTTCAGCAATAGCATTTAGTGTCATAGGCTCTTTTGAAAGTAAGTCTATGATTTGTCGCCTGTTTGGGTCGGCGATTGCTTGAAATACATCACGTCTAACTTCTGTCGCCATTATGTGTAAGCATTTGATTACACAAATGTATAGGTAAGTATTCGCTTACGCAAATATTTTGGCAATTATTTTTGTCAAAGTGTAAAAGTCAAGAAGTTTATTGTGTGTAGGATGTCGCTTTACAATGACAGCTAACGTTGACGGCTTGCTGCTGTGCTGGAATTCATTGCTTGTCCTGCCCGGAACCGCAGCCGATTTAAAAACTAATGATGAAGATAACAACTAAAAGCTGAAAATTGAACATCGAGCCCGAACCAAAGCGGATAGCGAATTACAGCCGATTGTTACTACGTCTGCCAGCATAGCAGCAAACCGATTGTTGCCTGCTGGCATTCTTCGGGCTAGTTATAATCTAACAATAACTTTACAATATTTTCATAATTCTTCCCGTATTGTCCACCTATGCGGTTAAGGCAAATATTTATGATATATTGTTTTTGCTGTTCATTATATTTTACTATTTCAACAGCTTCTAAATTTGGTTGGTGTGTTTCAAAGAACGATGGATTTTCGATAATATGCAATTCGTCCAATTTGTCTTTTTGCAGGTCTCCGGTAGGAATAAGGTTCAAACCATATTTACTTTTAATCATTTGCACACCCACTGCATAACTTTCTATTGATGCAGGAAAAGTTCGATTATAGGTGTCCATAATTGCAGCAAGTTCAAATTCATTGATGCCATTTAGCAATAGCATCCCGATTTTTCTATTCTTTTTAAAAAGAACTTTCTTCCCTATTGTTATTTTATTTCCAAAATTGATAGCTGTACTTTGATGTTCAATTTTAGGTGTTGAATGAGGATAGTTGATATTTTTTTGAACCGATAACATTGTTTCTTCTCCGAATATTTCTTTAATAACACTTAAACTGCCTTCAACGGCATTTGATACACCTGCTGTACTAAATAAATTTTCACTTTTAGTTACACTTAAATTTGTAACCCAATTTGGCTTTGCAAATTGGTTCTTTATGTCTTTATAGTCTGATGAATGGGCTGTTAATGGTTTTCCATTGTATATGCCTGTGGCTGCCGAAGTTAATGCACCATCGCAAATTGAAAGCATTTTTGTATTTTCAGAATAATGTTTTTTTATCCAATTTAGGATGATGGGATTCTGATGCTTTGCATCCATTGCCGATAAATTTGGAATTGCAATTACGTCTGGTTTTATATTAGCTGAATCAAATTGAGCAAATGTAAATTGTGGCAAAAGAAAAAATCCTTTTCTTACAATAATTGGATATTTTTTTTCTGCAATTATATAAACGTTCGCTTTTTCTGTTGCATTAAATAAATAATAGGGTGCTAACATATCAAATATTTCCGTCCCTTCATTATCTGCAACAATAATGATTGTCTTTTTTGAACTGTCAAAAGACGGCATTTTGTAATCAAAATTATTTGGGCCTGAATAGGGCTTCCAAGTCATAAATTGGCGAACGGGGCTACAAGCATCAAAAAGCCAAACAGATAAAGTAAGTATGATAATTGTCAAGTAAAGCATTCTTCTCTTTTTCATTTTATCACTTATTTAAAATTCGCTGTAGTTGCCTTGCAGATTTGAAACCACATTCCGAAGCAATACGGTCAATAGTATAGTTAGGATTGTTTTTAAGTGTCAAAGCATTTTCTATCCTCAGCTTTGTTACATATTCAGTAATAGTAATGCCCGTAATTTCTTTAAAAACTCTGGTCAAATTTCTCGAACTCATATAGATACTTTCTGCTAAGGCGTTAATAGAAATTTTAGCCGAAATGTTTTCAGTAATATAATCCTGAACTTGATGAATTTTGGGATTTATGTGATTTCTAAAATCAAGGTATATGCTTTGCTGTGTATGATTACTGCTTCTTCGATGATACACAACAAGCCCACGGGCTACTTTATTTACAAAAAATGCACCTTTCAATTCTTCCAAAATTGCCAATGCTAAATCAATGCCTGCACTAATACCTGCACTTGTATATATGTTCCCGCTCTTTACGTACAAAACATCATTTAATACTTTTGATAGTGGGTATCGAGTTTGCAGCATCTCAATTCTTCTCCAATGTGTAGTACATTCTATATTATTAAGTAAACCTGCTTCACCTAATATAAATGTTGCATTGCAAACTGAGCATATATTGATATTTTCTTTCGCACAATTATTTAGCCATTCAAAAAATGTTTTTTCTTCTTCCAAATGTCTTTCTAAACTTTCAAAATGAACACCTGGAATAAACAGAAAATCATCTTTGTTTAACTTAGCTTCTGCATAAATTTTTATTTTACCAAATGGCAATCCAACCGCACTAATTGTGTCTGATTTAAATGAGTAAAATTCTATGTTAGTTTCAAAGCCATAAAATTTTGCCTCTGTAAAAACCTGCACTGGTCCTGCAAGGTCAAGTAGTTCAACAAATGGTGGTATTATAAATGCGATTGTCTTCATAGCACAAAGATAAATAGTGTAGTTTCAAGGTGAAAGGACAATCAAGTGTCATATAAGGACAGCTAAATGGGTAAAGAATTTTTAAAATCGCAGGGTGTCTGATATGCTTGCAGGCAACGAGCGGGGCTTTATGCAGGCGGGGAAAATAGCATTCCGTCCGCCCATAACTGAAGCCCGGTTTTGTTTTAAAAGTACAAGTTAACAACTAATGTTGAAAAGAATTCCGTCCGACCCAACTGAAGTACAATAGCGAGTTACGGCCGATTGATACAACGTCATGCCCCGCTTGCATAAAACCCGATGTTGTAGGCAGTATAATTGAGATAATTAGTGTTTGTTTATTGCTTGTTCAAAAAGTCTTAAGAGGCTAAGAACATTTTTTGCAGGTTCGACAACGCCTACGCCGATTGATTCCGCTGAATAAACATTAAACCCATTTGCGTCTTTAATAGGATTCAGTCTGCCGTTATTTAGCGACTGAACTTTATTATAATTAAATCGACGTTCAATTACAATTCCTATGAACTTATATATTTTGTCATAGTCACTTGTGTCGGCCATTACTGGGAAGTCAGGCCTTTTTGTAAATACTGGCCCCCCACTATTGCCTGGGAAGACATTACAATCAATTAAAAATTTTTTATTGTCCATTTTTTTAGGCACCCAAGAAATTATTGCTTTCCTTAACAGGGCTCTTGTCCAATAAGTTTTTCCCACACTGCCAGGATATCCAAGAACATAGATATCTGCACCTTCAAAGATTTGATAATCGTCAGGAAAGTACTTGTAAGTAACTAAAACTATAGAATCTAAATCATGAGATTGAGTTAAAATTGGGAAACAAGCTAAGTCAATTGTACTATCAGGGTGTTCAAAATAGGTTACTTCCTTCTCGAATTTTAGCGGAATTTGTACCCCCAAGTATTCGTAAACAGATTCATCATCACGTGAAGAAAGACGTACCCTAATTGAGTCTAAAAACTTGTTAGCGTTGTTTTTAAGCACATGCTTTGCAGTAACAATAACAGGAATAACTCGATCATTATACTTTACATAAAAAGGAACCCCCGTCCCTAAAATATTATAATATGGGACAGCACGTTTAACACCTTTTTCAACTATTGTATCTGTTTGAGTGTCGCCAAGGGAAATTGTAAACTTTTGTAGAAGCTCAATCCATGATTTTTCAGGGTAGGTAATTTGTGAATATGCATTGGAGTTTAGAAATACACACAGAATTAATAAAATTCTCATTACGTTAATTTTGCTATTGAGATGAAAATACTTAATGATTCCATAAGCATCACTATAAATAAATGAGCTGTCAATATATATTGCCTACAACGGGCGGGGCTTGCTGCAGGGCTGGAATTCATTGCTCGTCCTGCCCGGAACCGCTGCTGAATAAAGTTATAAAAGTACAAGTTAACAAATAAAAGTTGAGCCATGCTTGTCCAGCCCAGATGAAGTTGATAGCGATAAAATGCCCATTGTTTCAACGTCCAGCCAACCTTGCAGCAAACCCAATGTTGTGCGTTCGTGCTATTTATAAAAATGCTTATTACTCCTCAAAAACAATAACCTGTTTAATATAATCTATTGATACTTTTCCAAACTTATTCAAAACACTTTGTCCCAACAACAGCGGGGCGTTAAGGGATTTAGATATAGATGCTCTTACGTTTTTAACAGTTTTATTTCCGATTTTAATTTCTTTAATTAAAAACACTTTACTTTTTGCTATTGAGCCATCAGCGAATTTATAAGTTTCTGTTCCTATAAAATCTTTTTCGTCAACAGTGCCTGTCCTAATTAACGTTAATGCAACATCTGACGAAATGGATACGTCAGAAGCACCGGCATCGAAAATAAAGTTGAGCTTTAAAACGCCATTTATTTCTACAGGAATTTCATAAACGCCACCTACTTTAGTCATGGGTACAGAGTTTACTACTTTTTTTGTGTTTTTAACTTGTTCGCAATTTATTTCGATTTCCAGTTTTTTACATTCGTCAAAATCAAAACCGCTATTAATTGCAGCTTCTAAGTCAATACATGCTTGTGATTTATTGTTGAGGTTATAATTGGCAACAGCTTTGAAATAATAAATCATCCCTTCATAACTTGAAGCAAGTTCTGAGTTGACATTATACTCTCTATATTGTTTTATAGAATTAGTTGCATTATTTAACCATAATAGAACATTTGAATAATCACCTAGATTTAAATAACACTCAACAATATCACTCATATATTCAAAAGTTGCACTAACCATTCCATAAGTTTTCTTATTAGTACTTTTTTGTTTAATAAGCCATTTATTATGGTATGCTATATTGTTTTTGTTCTGAGTTTCTTTTAGATTAATTAAAAGTATATAGTCTTTAATTGCGGAACGATAGTTTAAAAGAATTGTTTTTTTTAATCGAGCTCTAGTAGAAAGTGCTCTCCAATTAGTTGGGTCTTCAGTAATTGCTAATGATAAATACTTAAAAACTTCACTTAAACTTTCTCTGTCACTATCCTCTACGTCCCTTGTTCTATATATCGCATCTCCTATTATATAGTATAATTTGCTTCGTTCTGATTTACTAAGTTTTAAACGAAAACTTTTTAAAAGGTCATTGCTATATTTTATATTCAACAACGCAAAGTCCTCAAATTCTTTATATGAAGGGAAGCAGGAATCTTCAATAGTCGAAAGGATATATTGGTTTGTGTATTGTAATTTGAGAGAGTCTTCAAAAGGGTTATAACGATTTGAATTTTTTTCAATTGCTAAATTTAGAAAGAGCGACTTGTAGTAATATTCAATAATATTTTCTTCTGATGTGTTTTCAAATTTATTTTTTCTGAAATTGCTTTTCGCAATTTTAGCTATTAGAAAAGGATAACGATAGTCAATGCTTGTGTCCTTTATCTGTTGATAGAGATTTTCAAATGTTTCACTATTGGCTAAATCCCATTTTAGTGCTAGTACTCCTTGGAGAAGAGGTTGTTCATTTTCATAAAAGCCATCTAAATTACTACATGTATGGTTTTTTATTAAACCAAGTAAAGGTGTTAATTCCTTGTATGAAATATTTGACTGCGAATACGTGTTAATTGAAATTGTAAAAATTAATGAAATCGATAAAATAGAATTTCTATAAAAGGGAAAATATGATAACTTAGTGATCATTTGTGGCTAATCGAATTGAAATATAATGTCTTGGTTGCCAATATATAAATGAGATGTTCTATAAGCATGACGCACAACGAGCGGGGCTTTATGCAGGTTGGGAATTAGTATTCCGTCCGCCGACAACCGCTGCTGATTGAAAATATAAAGTTGAATTTAAGAACTAAAGTTGATAGTTGCTTGTCCTGCCCGAACTGAAGCTGGGATTTGCAAATAGCTGATGTTACAATGTCAAGCCCAACTTGCATAAAACCCAATGTTGGTGGCAGGTTTTCTACACTTTAGCCCAAATAAAAGTCAAGTCCTGTCAATGGGTTTTCTTTAAAATATTTTTTTTCTTCGTGCATTTCAAAAGCAAAATTAAAAATTTTCTTTGCTCTTTCAAGTTCCTCTGGTTTGGGTTGAGTGAAAAGTCTTACCGCTTTTGCTTTCCATATTTGCAAAAACCCCAAACTTAAATTCCTGATATTTTCATTTTCATCAATTGTCCCAATTATAATGTCTGCAACTGTTGCCCAACCTCCAATACTGTTGAACATTTTCAACATTGCTTTTTTAAGGTCAAACTTTCCATTTTTGTAAATATCCCTTGCTCTTTCCAATACTTCAGCATTCAGCTTCTTTTGCAAAAAATCAATAGCAATATTTCTAATCCCAATAATCTCACTGTCCAAATTATTTAATCCAAACTCATAGGCTTTTTGTTCATTTAGTTTTGTCAAGGCTAAAAAAGCTGCCTTCTTTATTTTGATTTTTTTATCTAGTAAAAAAGGTTCAATGCTTACGTAAAATTGTTTACCGTTTGTTTCTGCAAGTCCACAAAGCGAAGCATATATTTCATTATTTTCTTTAAGGCTGTCGTTATAAATTGTCGCAAAGTCTGAAATTTCATTTTTTAGGGAAAATCTTGCAAATTCTCTGATTGATGCCGATTTGTCCGTTAAAAAAGAATATATTAATTGAGAAAAGCCAACTTGGCTTTTGAGTTTGTAAAGCACTTGAATTCTAACTCTTGAAGATTTGTCTTTTAAAAGGTGATTGATTTCTTCCTGTGATAATTTGTCAAAATGGTGAAGAGTAAAATTGCGAATTAGAAAATGCTTGTCATTTAGTAAAAGCGTTATTTCTCTATGAGTTATGTTTGCCGAACTTGAAATATGTCTGGCTAAAAGTATACGGGACTTGTCGGAAAATAAAGGAAAGTTTTTGAAAACATATTCTTTGTTTTCTGTCAAGATAAAATCAATAATTCCATTGTAAATAGAACTTAAATCCGTCCGTTCTACTTTTTGTAGCCATTCAAAAATTGGAAGATTGTCTACAAAAGCATTAATAAACTGCGGCTTTTTAAAACTTTCAATTCCTTTTATTGCTGATTGCCTAACTGGTTGAACCCAATCAGCTAAACGATAGATGATAAATTGAATAGCTTTATCGTTGCAGGAAGCAGATAATTTATTAACAGCTTTCTCTCTAATGTAGCCACTGCTGTTCAAGGACGCAATTGCTAAAAGTTGTATAAACTGTTCTTGGATGAAAGTATTTTCGTAAAAGTCAATATCCGACTTTGATATGTTGCAATGTTTTAGAGTATCGTAATATCCTTTTTTAGTTTCAATTTTTGCAAACAGTCCGATAACTGTGTTACAAGTTGCGTTTTGAATTTCTTTGTTTTTGTCCTTTAAATATGGGATTAAGCTATGGATTGTTGTTGGGGAACCATTTTCTAAAATTTTAGACAAAGCAATAAGCCTTTCTCCAAGGTTGTCTTTAGGAAAAAGCCAACTCCGTTTTTTGTTACTTAAAATTTCTATGTAGTTCCAAATGTCCATGTTATGAAACGTAGGGTGTCCGATAAACTTGCCACCAACGGGCGGGGCTTTATGCAGGCGGGGGAGTAGTAGCTCGTCCAGCCCGGAACTGAAGCCCAATTTTGTTTTAAAAGTACAAGTTAAGAACTAAAGTTGAAGATAGAACGTCCAGCCCAGATGAAGTACAATAGCGAGTTGCAGCCGATTGATACAACGTCATGCCCCGCTTGCATAAAACCCGATGTTAGCTGCAGATTTGGTTACTCTTTGCATGGGTACATTTCTTTGATATAGAAGACACCGTCAAAAATATTGTTCCACTGCGCTTTGTCATTTTTATGGTAAAAATTTCCTTTCACTGCTCCTGACATATAAAATGATTGAGAATTATTTGGAAATAAAATATTGTATTGTTTAAAGTCAGTGAAAGCATACTCAAATGATTTGTCTACCCAGTTTTCAAAGCTGTTCTCTTTTGGTTTGTCAACTTTATAAGCTTTCTTTTGAAAAAGTCTGCCCGAAGAACCTTCATAGGATGTGAACCCTAAAACGTAAGTATTTCTAAGATTTATGCTGTCGCTAGTAAAAACACTGCCCATTGGTTTAGCTACATTCATAAATTCTTCGGGGTAGTGTCCTGCGAATTTTGAGATATGGTAACTATGTGCCCAAACTATAATTTTTTGATTTGAATATTTTACTTTGTCAAGCCAATTTAAGTTAGCTGCCATTTGCCTATCCCTGGTATTCATATCCTTCCAATAATTTTTACCTAAATTTCTGAATTGCAAGTTTTGCTGAATTAGGTTTTCAACTGTTACCGCCCAAAAATCAGATTCAGGAACCACCTTTAAAAGTTGTGCTTTTATTTCGAGCAAATACTCATTTACTTTTGTATTAGATGCGCTGTCTTTTGTAAAATTTCCCCAAGATTGAATAAAAGGTAAGATTGTCGTTGCGTATTCTGCTTTTTGAGTAATTGGTAATTTTAAATTGCGTAAAACACTGTCAAGAATTGGGTAAAGTGGTTTAGTGAAAACCTGATTGTCAAAACCTGTTAATACTAATGGGCTGCTTGTTTTAAGTGTAGCAGGAATATATTGCTGAAATAAATTATTGCAGGTATTACAATATGTCCACAATGGGTAAATGTTCTTTCTGATAAACGTGTCTAAACTAAGTCTCCCATTTTTAACTAAGTCCCAACCATAATTAAGTCCAAAAAAGTCACTCTCGAAAGCTAAAACATTGAAACCTTTCTTTTCATGGAGATATTTTATAAGTCTCGTTTTAGCTAAAAATGTTGGTGCATCACCGTGGTCTTGTTCACCAAGCATTACAATTTTTGAATCGCCTATTGAATTGCCAAATACTTCTAAATCCGAAAAGTCAATAGAATCAGGTTGAATTGTTTTTATTTGAACTGTATTTTCCTGCACATATTTCTTGATGTTGTCTTGTCCATTTGCAAAACTCGTCAAGCATAAAGCCAGAAATATAAAAGAGGGTTTGAGCATGTAGGAAAAATTTGCAGCTAACGGGCGGGGCTTGCCGAAGTACGGGAATTAGTAATCCGTCCGCCCGGTACCGATGATGATTGAAAAACTGATGATGAAGTTAACAACAAAAAGCTAAATAGATAATGTCGAGCTGGATATGAAGTACAATAGCGAACAAAAAGTTGAAGATAACTTCTGTCTGCCCGTATTTTGGCAAACCCCCTGTTGTACGTTCGCCCTTCTCCTTAGTCATCTACAATGTGTGTCTGTGTCCAACCGCAGAGTTTTGCCTGTGTGTTGGCACAAGGCAGGCTCTTTTGCAAGGTTGGCTTTTGAGTGTTGGCTTCGTGTGCCTTGCAAATGTGCCTGACTTGGTGCGTTGGCTATTTATAAATTGTCAACCCAGCATAACAGAAAACTCAATGTTGGCGTTCGGAGTTTTTGTCGTCAACCTATTTTTTCTCTTTCGCTCCCATAATAAGTAACCACAAACAAGTACCTATTTCTCCAAGACTTGCTGGCAAACTTATATATGAAGAAACTCCAAGTTCTGAATAATTAGGAATTAAAGTACGACCAAAGAAATTTATTAAATATCCAAAACAACCAAGCATTAATAATATCCCTAAAACTTTAGGGAGAAAACCTGATTTATAAACTAAGTATCCAAACGGCAACAACCAAAGCCCCCAAAATACAGAAACTAATGAAATTCCATGGTTGTATTCCGTAAGATAAAACATCACTTTGCTTTGTAACTGTTCATTGGAGTAAAGACTCAAATACCCGTCTTTACTAATCAGAGAGAGAACTGAAAATCTGTTTTGCAAATTTAAAAATGAAATAGGAACGCTTATTACTGCCAGAATTGTCATCATTTTTGCATAGAATTTGTTTATTGGTTTTAATAGTTGATACAAAACAATGGGTAAAAATAGAAATGCAATGTAGCAGATTACACTACTAAAAATTCCTAACCGGAATAATAAGTCCGACTCAACAATTTTGGAAAATGTCAGGTTTGCATTACCCCATGTAATAAGCATTTTGGGAACATAGGCTAAACTAAAAATTCCTGTAAGCACAACTATTAAGTACAATATTCCTGCTATTCGGGCTGTCCTTTTGATTGAAAAATTCATCACAATAATTTTTAGTTTATACCTTACATTTTGTCCGGTTTCATGTATAATGTATTATAAGCGGAGTAATGACACCTGCTACTATTGCTAATATAAAGCAGTTACCGTCTTATTTCTTGTTTTGTGCAAAATAGTCCCAAGTTGCTTTTGAAATGTCAGCGATAATTTTCTCGTTTGTCTCAGCATTTTCTGTTGATTTTGTTACAAAAACACTGATATAATAATATTGCCCACCTGGTAAAAATACAATTCCGATATCATTTACTGCCGCGGTTAAACCTTCTTTGTTAGCACCCGATGAGCCTGTTTTATGTGCAACAATTGTCCGTTTTGGTAGTTGTCCTTTTAGCCTGTTCTGCCCTGTTTCAGTTTCCTTCATTATTTTCCAAATAAAATGGTGGCTTTTCTTTGAAAGCAAGTTGCTTTTATTGGAATAAAATTTCTCTAATATCTCGTTTGCTCCTTTTGGCGTTGTCCAATTTTGAAATTGCAAATCCCAATTAGCTTGCTGTTCTTCTTCGTTTATTTTTATTGATACGTCTTTAATGCCATTGTCATTACAATATTTTTCCACTACTTTAGGTCCGCCAATTAATCTCAATAAGACTTCACAACCAACATTATCACTTTGTGAAACTGTGTACTCTAAAATCTTTGATAAGGTCAAGGTTGCTCCGTTAGGATATTCATCTCTGATAGGGCTATATAAATCTGGAAGTAAGTCTTTCTTTTCTATTTTTATTTTTTGATTCAGATTGAATTTCCCATTGTCAATTTGTGATAAAACGGCTAAGGCAATATGAAACTTAAACACACTCTGCAATGGAAAATGTTGATTACCATTTATAGATAATGTGTCCTTTCCATTGTTACCAATAATTGCCACACCAACTTCAACGTTCTTTGATGAAATGATTTGTTGTATTTTTTCTTTTAGGCTATTTGTTGTTTGAGCAAAAGCTTGAGAATAAAAAAGTAAAAACAATACAACTGTTAATTTAAAATTCTTTTTCATTTTTGTTTTTTTTTAAATTGATCGTGATTATTTTAATTGACTTGATACAAATCCGCAGAATAAACAGGCAAGAGGCTTGTATAATTTTATTTGGATTTAAGGTTTTGTGCGATTATGTCCGTGTTGGATCATATTATCAGTGTCGTGTTTTACTTGTATTGATGATCTGTTTGCTTTAAACCCAAATAAAATTGCTATTATAAAACATATAACCATTACTATTAAAAGTATATAAACCAAAAATATTGGCAATTGCAGTCCTCGTAGAGCAGTAAAAAATAACAAGCCCGATGTAAAGCCGATTACGTAAACTGCTTTTTCAAAAGTAGAAGAAAGATTCAATTGTTTTAGATCTAAAAATGGGATTGAATTTGTGAGGAATAAATACCTAATTCTATGCCATTCCCAAAACACCAACCACAAACTTGCCAGCATTATGAGAGAAGATACTACCGGAGTGTAACTAAAGTCGTAGGAAATAGTGATGAAAAAAATATTTGCAATAAGGGCAAAAAATAAAATGGAACCGATAGCCGCTGTCCGTTCCCATAAAATGAGCAATCCAGCTAACACTTGTGCCCAACCAAGAAAACTCCAGTAATAACCGGATTGATAAAGTATTTCAAAGAACTTGCCTGCTCCTGAAGTAATATCTAAATTGGTGGCAAACCTCAATCCGGCTACTTTCACTGCTCCAGTAGGTATAAAACCTAAAGCCAACAATATTTTAACGCCTAATGTAAAGCGAAAGAGCAATGGTTTTTTTCTTGCCCAAATCAAAATACAACAGATAATTTGATCTGTTTTTTTCATATAAAAGCATTTTATTTAAATAGACGAATCACTAATCTTAATTGTGGCACTTGCATTTTCCCATTCTACAAGGGTTTTAAAAGCATAGCCTTAGCTAAAATTCCTATCAGCACAACAATTAAGTACAATATTCCTTCTATTCGGGTTGTCTTTTTATTTGAATGATTGAACCGCATACTTTGTTGTATTATATATTTAGTTTTTGAAAACAGGGATTTTAATAAAACTATCGTTATACCATTTTATATTTAATGGTTCTTTGACATCTTTTATAGTTTCATTATTTACATCTTTTCCTGTTCCGTAATTAATTTGTTCTGAGGAACTTTTATTTACATTTACAATCAAAACAAGTTTACTCCCTTTACTCAACTTCCTACTTGTAAAATAGCTGTTAGAAAACGGCAATGCTGTTTTTTTATTGGGTTGTAGCAGTTCTCTTTTACCGTTATCTTTTGCATAGCTTGCTCTTCCCATAAAGTAAGTGAGATAGAAATAGGTGCCGTCTGGTAATTCTTCGAACAACACCGCACTGTAATCCATATCTTTTTTATTGATAGATACATTCATCTGTCCAGTAAAACAGCCAGTAAATTCAGTGTCTTCACTTAAAGTTGCACTTTTATACATTACACCGCCGCCATTGTTTAATTCTCTCCAAAGAAGCCGAGAAGCATAGTAATAGCTGTTCATTGAAGTTCTATCTGAAAAATCAACCTTCATTTGGGCATAGTTACTTTTTGCGACTTTTTTCGGATTAAGTCTGCCCTCGTTTGAATTATCTAAATAAAATTTGAGGGTATCATTACTTACCCCTGACAATGAACTGGTATGTTTCCATTGGTTAGAACCCATTACCTGATAATTGATTCTATCTTTTAAAAATGCTGGCTTTTCCATTTGCTTAAGCGTATAATCAAACCATTGAAAAATAATGCTGGTTATTGAAATGTTTGCTACGGAATCAATCTTATAGCCATTGTACACACTATCAGGAGTTCCCTGAGAGCCAAAATGTCCATAAGGACCAATAATTAAATATTGATTTGCTTTAGCGTTATATTTATTTAGTTCTCTCATATAATACAATGCACCTACTTGCCCACCATCATAATAGCCTGTTGTGGTTAGCACTGGTATGTTAATGTTAGAAAATTGCTCTCTATAAGGTATCATATTCTGCCAGTACTTATCATAAGCCGGATGGTCGAGCCAACGGTTAAATATTTTGTTTTTGGGTCTTCCTAATAAACTATCTAACGTACGGAATGATGTTCCGGCTGTAAACCATTTTTGTTCTAAGTCATTCCATTGTTTTCGATTATTATAATCTTCGTTGTCAAGAAATTTATTATTTGAAACATAATAAGTCCAGGGAAACGGAAAACTCATCACTACATTGTTCATCATTGGAGAGTCAAAACCTGGTGCAGATGCTGCAGATGGCACAATGGTTTTTAGTGCCGGGTGTAACTTTTTGGTAGCCGCCCATTGCGTAAATCCATTATAACTTCCACCATTCATACCAACAGTTCCATCGCACCAATTCTGCTTACTTATCCACTCAATTACATCGTATGCATCATCGCCATCATGTTCATAAGGAACCAGATCATCGGGGCTGTTTTTTTTACCTCTGGTGTAAGCAAAAACGCCTACATAACCTTTATCAACTGCAAGTTTAGCCTTATTTACATCAGTTTTTCTGGCATAAATGGTAAACTGTAAAATAGCAGGTAGAGGGTGAGATTCATTTTTTTTACGAACTACTATTAGAGAAATATTAGCTCCATCTCTGGTTTTTATCAGTATGCTATCCTGAATAATATACAGGCTGTCATTTGCAGAGTTTTGCTGACTAAAAGCTGTTGAAATAAATACCAACATGAAACATATAAGAATAAGATTCCGCATTTTTTACATTAAGTTATTCAATGATTAAATTTTGTTTTGGCCATTTCCAGGCGTAATAAACAATCAATGCAGTGATGATACTTTCTACAATCGCTAAAAACACATAAAATGTTCTCCAGGGTGTAATAGAGGTTATTGCAATTAGCAACATAATAGCTGTATAAATTATTCCAAAAATAATATTGAACTGTCTGTTTATTCTGGATGTTAAGATAATAGATAAAAAGACCATCAATGCAGGAATAGCTAAAAGTACCGATGCCGCAAACAACTTCATTGGGCTGTCCAGCAGATTTACGCCATTAACAAGTCCTTGCGTTTTTTGAGGAACATATAACTCAAAGTAGTCACCATATAAATAACAAAGGGTTACCGATGTCCAAAGAGCTGAAAGTTTGATTTTGATATTTACTTTTATATCTTCAAAATCTGTTGTGGTTTTTTTATTTGAATTCATCTTTTTTATTTTAAGCTACAGAAACAAGGTTATAAACTTACTCGCCACTGTTTTTTATAAGAAAATCAGCAATGGATCTGCTATATGTATCTGGCTTATCCCACCAAATAATATGCCCTGCATTTTCAATAAATGTGTATTTGCCTTTCAATAAATCGGCATATTCATACACCGATGAATATTCGCCTTGGTCATACTGCCCTTGCAAAACAAGCGTTGGAATATTTAATTGCTTCAATTTTTCCCGTACATCCGATAGATTGCCATAATAGTTGCTAAATCCATGCGAATAACCACCTGCCCCGCCTTCTTCTGGTTTTACATTTTTTGGGTTAGCCACCATGCCTTTGGTAAATTTTGATGCCATTGTATTGGTATAGTCGTCAAATTCTTTGTCGCTAGCCCATTTAAAATTAAAGGCCATCGCACTAAACATGGACATGATAATTCTTGGTTGTAAGAAATCTTTTTCAGTTTGCTCAAATACTTCAATAGGTATTTTAAATTGATATTGAGATGGTGTTGGATATAGTTTAGTCATATCTGCCATTGTGCCGTCAGTGTTGGTTCTGTTTGGCTGCAAGTCGCCTGGTGAAGAAAGAATTAGTTTACTTATTTTTTCAGCATGATTGGCTGTATAATGTGTAGCTAATATTCCGCCAAAAGAGTGCCCGATTAAAATGACTTTATTAGTTTTTACTTGAGCACTGATAATTTCATGCAGGTCTGTTAAATGCCGTTCAAATGAATAATCCTTAGGCTTTGGTAATCTGTCTGACAATCCCGAACCAATTTGGTCGTATAAATAAACATCATACCCGTTTTGAGCAACTTCTCTCATTTGATTGATAATTGCCGAATGAATATAACCACCTGGGCCACCGTGTAAAAAAATAACAGCAGGTTTAGCATTTGAAGAATCGCCATTTAATTCTGTATAAGCTATCTTATACCCATTTTTCATTGTCCAATACTTTGTGTCTTTTCTTGGTTGAATGGGTTTGATGGTTTCCTTTAATGGTATTAAGCTCCATATTAAGAATATTAAAATTACAACCCCGATTGTGCGGAAAGTGTATTTTAAGATTCGTCTGAAAAGTGATTTTTTCTTTTTTTCTAGTGCCATTATGAATTAATTTTTTATACCTCGTTTAAAAAATTTGACATGCCGTCAAGTTATTTATTTTTAAATACTGCTTCAAAAGTCCCATTGGGTTGTACGGATGTAAATCCTTTTGGTTTGTTACCATCTATTTTAAAACTTATGGTGTAGCCTTGTTGCCCTTTTACCGTAAATACATTTTCAGAAATTGGTAAAAGCTCACTATCAGCCTGACCTGGAACGATGGCCCAGAGTTTGTCATTCCGCATTTCCAGTTTCATATCAAGGTTAAAGGCAATTAATGTATAAACCCCTGCATATTTTTGTAAGTACTCAATCGAAAATTGATTTTTGTTCGATTGACTAATTGCCTTTAATTTTCCAAGAGTTGAAGCATCATTATTAATCTGCAATGCCTTTTTGTAATTTGTAATGGCATTGGTCGTATCCTTCATAGCTAAAAAATAGTCTGCTTTCGAATCATAAACATTACTGCTTTCGGGATACCAATCTATATTTAAAGTAAATAGTGAACGGGCTTTATCAAATTGCTTTTTCCCTAAAGCTTCGTATGCCAGGTAATTGATTAACGTTTCTGGTGCGGCGTTTTTGTAGCCCATTTTTTCTGAGACTTTTGCATAGTGCAATTTTAATGTTAAAGCGATTAAAGCAGATGAATCAGCAAAATCTTTTTCGGTTAAATTCAGGCGATAGAAGTCAAAAATAAACCGTAATCCGTCGTACTCACTTAAAAGTGGCAGTGAGTTGTGATTTTCTGTTTCATAATATTTAGTTGCATAGGTTAGCCCATTCTTATTTGTTTTTAAATAATCAGTTAATTTAAAAATGGAACGGATATGCACAGTTTCAAATGAAGAATCAGTTTTGAGCTGTGATAAAGTCATTCCTTTGGGCATTGTATTAGCCGTTCCAATAAATAATTTTTTCCCATTCATATTTTGCTTAGGCAATTGAACAATGGCATTATTTAAAAACATTTTGTTATTGTACCACATACTTGGGTCAATGGCAATATATGCGTTGAACAGGGTTGGTTTATTTGTTAGTATATCAATGGCAGTAAGTCCGCCCAAAGAATGGCCAACCAATAATTTGTAAGGTGCCGTTTTATAATTTTTATCTACATAGGGAATGAGTTCAGCAGATAAAAAATCAACAAAGGGATTCGATTTGGTAAAGTCAGTATAAGGAACCAAATCTCTTAACCTGTTTGTGTTTTCAATAGCAACCACCATCATTTCAGGTAATACGCCATTTCCATTGGCCTGACTAAGTTGCTGAATGATTCCGACTGTTGAAAGGAAATGTGCATCACCATCTAATAAATACAATACAGGGTATCGCTTTTCGGGGCTTACACTTTGAGAAGTAATTTCTGGCGTATAAATCCAGATTGTTCTATTTTCATTCAATACCTTGGAATGAATTATTTCTTTTTTCCCTATGGTAATGCTATCACCTTTTTGAGCGTTTGCACAAAAGGAGAAAAGTACTAAAACGGAAAATATAAATACAGCTTTCATAAATTAGATTTGAGTTTCTTCTACATATTCAAGAATATCAGCAGGCTGACAATTGAGTGCCTTGCAAATAGCCTCCAAAGTGCTAAAGCGTATCGCTTTTGCTTTCCCTGTTTTTAATATGGAGAGGTTAGAAAGTGTTAGTTCAACTTTTTCTGATAGCTCATTAAGCGACATTTTTCGCTTTGCCATCATTACATCTAAGTTTACGATGATTGGCATAGCTTATACAGTTAAATCGTTTTCGTTTTGAAGGTCAATCCCTTTTTTGAAAATTATAGCAATAATATAAATTACTGCTGCCATTAAAATAAATGCCTGGCTATCTACCCAAAATTCACCAAGTTTGTCGATTTCATAACCATGATGAGATAAGTTTTTTACCGTTTGTCTTGCGATGTAGCTTACTATTCCAATAGTAAAAGTATAGTAGCTGATTAGTGAAATCTTTTTGGCAACAAAACGGCTAAATGGTTTTGCTAAATCTAATTTGTGAAGCAATTGAACTACGATATAAAAAAGGATAGCTTTTAATACCGAGATAAATAATATAAAACTATACACCCCAAAAAAAGCCCATTTGCTTTGCAGGTACATTTTGCTCAAATCTAATTTTTGATAAAGATTGCCTACAAACTCTGGTTTAAACACACTAAAAATGAAATTGACTATCAGGCCGCCTGCTTCAATAGATAACCCGACGAAAATGAGCCAGGCCACAATATGCAAGCCTTTAAATAAGAAGTTGTTTGTTTTTGACATTGTGTGATACTTTAAGATTAGGTTGCAAAAATAGCAAAATTTTATTGATAAACAATAAAAATACATTTTAGATCAAAAAATATTTTCTGCAATCAATATTTGATTACTTGGCAATAACTTTATATCAGTTTGTGTTTAGAGTATTCGCTTCATTGGAAAAAGTTGCTTTCTTTCTTGTCCGTTTTTAATACCTGAAGTTTGAGCCACTAAAGTGGGCTTTGGCGTACACTAATGATAAATTGTTAAACAACTGTTGATAGATATTCGTCAGCTGGGGTGAGTGGGCTGTGCGTTGGCATTTTTAGCTCTTTGCAAGGTTGGCTTTGTGTCGGGGTTTTGTGTGCCTTGCAATGTGCTAAAAATTGCGTAGGGCAACGTCGGCAAAGTTATAGGTGATTGTATTTGTGTAGGATGTTCAATAGGGTGACGTACAACGGACAGGGCTTTATGCTGTGCTGGTATTCATTGAATGTCCAGCCCGGAACCGCTGCCGATTTGAAAAACTGATGTTGAAGCTAACAACAAAAAGCTAAATAGTAATTCGTCAGCCGGATATTAGTTGATAGCGATATGCAGATCATTGTTACTACGTCTGCCAGCATAGCATAAAACCCCCTGTTGTATGTTCGCCCTTCGTCTCGTTCTTCAAATACTTAGTCTGTGTCCAACGTGGCAGGGTGTGTCCCGGAAGGGTAGGAACAAGGCAGGCTCTTTTGCAAGGTTTGGTTTGTGTGTCGGCTTTGTGTGCCTTGCAAATGTGCCTGACTTGGTGTGTTAGATCTTTCCATCAATTACGGCATGTTAAAAGTATATCTATTTTCCACCAGCATACGACTTCAAAACTTCAATGGTTTTTAAACAAGCAGTAGCAAAACTTTTAGCAGTAAAATTAATTATCTGCAAATCACCGTGTAATCCACCAATATTTTTAACTCCATTTTCAACCATTAAAATAATTGGTTTTTGATAGGCTAAAGCAAGAGCTTTCTCCTCAATCAACCATGGACTTGTTATATAAAAGCCATCATTAGTCTTCTTAAACTTTGTCATCAAACATAAATAAAACTCACATTCCTTGATTTGTTCCTTAATGCCAATACTAATTGACCCTGTTTGTAATTCACCGGTAATAACTTTAAAGCTATTTGATTTTAACATAGAGGTAATTCCTTCTATGTATTCCTTTTCTTCAAACCTATGAGAAAAGAAAATACTTCTTTTATGTTTTACTGTTGCATGATACCCAGCTTTAAATGTCTCAATCATCCCTCTCAATTCTTTTAATAAATGAGTTTGCGAATTTCTTTGAATTTCAGAAGAAACATTTTTTGATGATTTTATGAGATTAGTGATATTATCTTCTGACATTTTCCATTTTATATCATACACACATAAGTTCAGAACAGCTTGCAACTCAAATTTGAAATTTCCGGGTGATACTTGTTTGTCCAATTTATAATAGTGAGTGAACCTTTGTCTTTTGCCTTTATACAATTCACTATATTTTGATTGTGAAATTTTGTGATTAAAGCATAAAACGAAAACGATGTGAGGATGAGAAACCCGCAATTTAAAAACAAAGTTTGCACAACGCTCAACACCAATAGCGAATGGGTCAACAAATATTGTATTAAAATCAAATTCCCCTAACAGCATTTTGGCTTCATTTAAAGAACCTGAATATTGATGTTTCCCGACAGAGTTGTTTTTAGCCAATTCCTTTTTGAGAATATGATAATAGTTCCTCTCAGAGTCAATCATCAAAATTTTTAAGAAGTTCTTGTTTGCCATTCGTTTGATTATTTTGGTTTGAATACTTTTATTGAATCAAGGCCATATAATTTGATGTCATCTTCTTGAAACTTTTCTAAAGCCAGATTATGATTTAAAATAATTTTTTTCACTCCGAGTTCCTCAGAATCGTATGGGGTATATGGTTTTTCTATTGAAACTCGTTCAACTTCAAATCCATTTTCAGTTAGAACGCTTACTCGTTCAGGATTGTTAGTGAGCAATTTCAACTTACTAATTTTCAAAAAGTTTAAAATCTTTATTATATCGTCATAACTTCTATATTCTGTTTTGAAGCCATTAGTGACATAAGCTCCATTTACCAAATCTTCTTTTTGTGATTGACCAGCAGCATAAATTACTGAATGACCTCTAATGCCACCCTCAATTGATTTACCATGATGACCTTCGGCAAATATGATTAATCCATCATTTGAATTAAGTTGTGATAGTTGATTTTTGGAAAATTCAAATTCCCAATTGCAATCACACCTTTTCGAATCAAATGTAAAAGCCCAAATACAGTTTGATGAAATCCGAACGAGAGGATTATCAAATGATAATTCAGTATTACGAGTCAGTAAAAAGTAATTTTGTTTTGATTCATAAAACCCAAAGTAAAAAATTATGAACTGAGAAATCAACTCTTCATTTCCAATTCCTAAGGGTAAATCGATAGGACCAATTCTGTCAAAGTATTTTGTTCTCAGCAATATTTTACTTCTAACATCTTTTGATAAATGGTTATAAAGAGAAGACCATTTTAATTTTGTAAGTTGTCGTTTTAAAAAAAGCTTAAGCATTTCTCTATTGTATTTTCGTTATTGGGAGATTAATATCAATTATTGTCTTCAATGCCTTAAAGCGTTGTGAATATTCCGTTATGTGCTCATTGTTCCAAAAATGGCTAAGTAGTTTTTTAAATGAGTCCTCATTGTAAATTATAGAATTGTTATTCGTTGATAAATCAAGTTTGGAAGCAAGTTTCTCAAAAGCTTTATGAAAATCATCATCTGACCTAAAATCTCTGAATAAAAAAGGTACTTCATTGAAACTATCACATAGGTAGAGAAAATATGAGCCCATGATATGCTCAGTGCTTTCTATATTAAAACCTGTCCTGAGAAATTCACCATCAGACTCCTCTGCTAAAAAAAGTTCTTTTAATTTCCATCTGTTAAGCAACCATGTAAAAATTATTCTGCCTAACCTGCCATTACCATCAGAAAACGGATGAATGCAAATAAGAACCATTGTTAAAAAAAGTGCTGATTCGGTTGTCTGTTTTATTTTATCTACTACAGCTTGCCATTTGATAAGAATTTCGCTTATGTAAATTGGCGAAATTCCATAAAGCCATTGTTTGCTGTTTATTGGGTCTTGTCTGTCATAGTTTTGTCTAACCCCGAAACTAATAAAACCTTCTCTAAGCCCTAATTTTTTACCTTGTTTAAAAAGAAAAAGTTCATTGCATTTTTTAAGAATGAAAGAAGGCTCCTTATCTAAATTATTTTTTATAAATAACTCAGTGTAATAAGTATTAACTTGATTGAAAATTCGCAAAATGTTTTCATGGTCAGGTTGAATGTGCCATTTAAAAAGTTGAATAAAATTTTGACGACTTTCACCGAATTTTTTTGAAGAAGTATATTCAACTTCTTTTGAATAGTCGTACTGAATATATTCATAGAATTCATTGATTTCTTTATTTGACAATATGTTTAATAAATCAATCATAATATTGGATGTGGTGCTTCTCTTTTACTCAATACTAAAGTCCAATTCTTGTTATCTGCTAACATTGCGTTGCTAACACTATTCAGTATCTGAAAAAACTTTTCAATATTGAAGCCACTTTCGTCTAATTTTATTTGCTCTGCTGATAAATAGGTTATCATAGAATCGGATTGCTTCTTAAAGTCGCCCCATTCTTTGAAATAAAGTAAACCTTCTATCGCTGCATATAAAGCAGGTAGAGCTAAAATGAAAAAGTTCACTAGCTCATGAGGATAATGGTAGTCTGATAAAATTGGGATATAAATATTGAAGTTGGCAAGAAACAAACTGAAAAAGTGAGAAAAAATTATATAAAACCACACCCAGTAAATTATTTTTTTCGAAAGTTCTAATTTGAAAGGTTTACTTCCAATTACATTTTCTGATAGGTTTTTGTGATAATTTATTTGACCTGAAATGAGAGATTTTATTGCATAATATTTATACCACTTAGATTGATATGAGTTTTTTATAGATGAATTTACTTTGATAGTGATACTTGTAAGTTCTTTATCTATTTCTTGGGTAATATCAGAAACTTCAACAGGAATATCAGAATGATAGTAAGTAGCCAATAATCGCAATTTTTCCGCTCTAAGCCTTTCTTTTAAAAGCCTGGGATGTAATTCAAATACTTTTGTCAATTTGATTAAAATAAAACCAGAAATAATAAATAGAATCTTTAAAGAAGAAAGAAAAAACTTGGTAACTGTATTAAATTCAAAACTTATTGCTAATGCTAAGCAAACCGCAGTAAGAACTCCTAAAGCAATCGTAACAAACCAAATATCCTGATACTTCTTCTTTATCGCTACTGCCTTATAGTCAGAGTTAGAAAGTAGAGAATTTATTTCTTGGTTTATTTCATCCGTCCGTCTGGGCTGAACTTTTATTATTTCAATTCCCTTTAAGTGGCCGCACTGTGAAGCATAGCCAAGTATTTCTGCTGTTCCGCCTTTGCCTCTTGGCTTTAATTCATCCCAAATGAAAATTATATAGTTACACGAATCAGAAATATATTTGCCAACTTTAAAGTAAGCATCGTTGCGTTGTTCTTGATTTGTCGGTATGGATTTGGTAACAACTTCTGAAATACTGAATTTACTAATCGCACTTTTGTATTCGGCCAGTGATTCTTTGTCGGTAAAATCTTTTTCGTATTCACATGAATCAAAAGGTAATACAATTTTTATTGGCTGGCTAAATTCTTTATTTACTACATCGGCAAAAATTGTGTCTGCACCTTTTGCCATTGCGGAATAGGCTAAAAAAGATTTTACCCTTTCATGTTTGAGAATTTTTGAAATTGTTGTTTTAATTTTTCCACGAATTTCACTGTTAGCTGTTATGTCTCTTTTGCCAACTATTCCTATTTTTAAAATATTTTGTTGATTATTTTCCATTCATATAATCATGATCGTTTCTGTGATGCTTCTTCAATAGCGGCTCTTAATTCTTGATGTTTCCATTGAACAACCTTAATTCCAAACTCCTTAACAAAGCTCGGCAGATTTGCAGGCGGTGCATTGCCTTTGTGTACACAAATAACTCCTTTGCCTTGTTCAATGCTTTCCCTTGCTTCCCAATCAACCCACTTGCTTTCATGGGTAACATCTGAAACATAAATTACTGTTACAGATGCCTGCCGAATTCTTTCCCTGATGCCTGCTTTAATGTATTCTGCTCTTTCACTGTCAAATGGTTCTTTCAATGAGTAATCGTTAAACTCCAATTCACTATCCTCTTTCTTTGTTTGTCCCCGCAAAAGATTCACGTCTTGGATGTCTCGGCTGTCAAAGCTTATGAACACATTTCGCTTTTCAGGTTGTGCATCCTTAAATGAATCTTGTGCAACTTTTGAAAGTCGGTCAATGATTCTTGTGTCGTAGTTGTTGCTGCCACCGCCTCCCATATTATTTCTTTTTTAAGTTTTGTAATGCGTTTTTTATTTCAAGACATGATATGCATTTGCCGCAAGGTTTTGGCTTGCCCGAATGACAAGAATAGGTTTTGCTAATCTTCTTTGACCTAGCTAACTCAATCACTTCGGCTTTATTGAATTCCATCAGTGGAGTAAGGATTTTTATTTCATAGTCCATCTCCATTGAAATAAATTTTTCCGCTGCCGAAATAAATTCCTTTGACTGGTCGGGAAATAATTTGAACTGGTCAGTCAGCAATCCGATTGCAATGTTTTTGCTCTGCACTTGATAAGCATATGAACTGGCAGCAAGTAGAAACAAAGTATTCCTTCCAGGTAAAAAGGCATCTTCCTTTACTCTGAGTTTTCTATCGGTTAACCCAGAATGAATCAGTTTGCCAAAACCTGCGACCGATAATCTTTTTGGTTTAGGAAGTTTATGTTTGTCGTGATTATAAACACATGCTTTCCATTCTAATTTATTTCCAAGTTGTCCGTAGTCAATGAACAAAGGATAGAGTTCAAACTTTTGCTCCTTTGCTAATACTGACATCAAAGTTGAATCAATGCCGCCTGATACTAATGTTACAAGTTTCATTCGTGAATATATTTTAAGGTTCGCATGGTTGTCCAAATTGCTAAATCCAAATGCAGCAAATTCAAATCGAAATTTTCAGCGTATGATTTCAATTTCATTTCCATTTTCTGATATGCAGATATGTTTGAGAAACTTGTTTCTGAAACAGTAGTCAATCCTATCAATTTCATGTAATGAATTACATGTTTGTCCAAAACTGCAAACTCGGTGTGGTAGCCAATATTCCTCAAAAACATACTTGCTTGTTTAGGACCCAAGCCATAACTGTAATTGATAATATTTTTTCTAGTTTCTTGAATACATTCTTCTTGACCAAGAATTTCCCTTATGGTCAAATCATTCAGATAAATATTTTCAATTGTGTCAGTGATGTATTGTGCTTTCTTTACAAAGAACCGTAACCTCCTTGAATAGATTTTTTCGTTTGATTTGTATTCAACTGGATTTTGTAAAGTAAGTTTTAATAGCGATTTTATTTCTCTGAATTCAGTTTTGTTTTTCGGAACTCTTAAAACATTTAGCTTTCGTAATTCTTTCATCATCGATAGTGCAACTTCATATTTTTCCTGACTGCTCAATATGCACAAAACCAATTCGGACAGAAGTTTGTTTTCGCTTCTAATAACTGGCATTGTTGGAACGATTGATTGGGCTTCGTAGGAAACCTTTAAAACTGCGTCGTGTATTTTGAATACTGATGTCATATAGTTAAGACCAAATTTTTTCCAGTGATGAAACAAAGGTAGAATCAAACCAAACCTTTAACAAGTCAACTTCCTTTTTCGCTTCAATTGCATCTTGAATTTCTTTCATCCAGTTGTTGTAGAAATTGATGTTGTGTCCAAGTGTTGAAAGTGTGTAGTCCAAATCTGATTTACAAAAATTGCAGTTGTCAAGAACTAATTCTCTCTGTTGAAAATGGTATAGCACTGCTGTCTTTGAATTCACAACTGTTTGACACCATTCCAACCCGTCAAACGAATCTGCACCCGCCAAAGACAATAGCAAAAGAGAAAAAGGATTTCCTGTGCCAAGCAGATGTATGTATGTGTAATTGTCAAGTTTGTTCAATGCTTTTCGTAAGTTGGTGACTGTTGTGATTCTTTCTAACAAACCTTCTCCTAAAATTCTTTCAGGAATAGAAACCATTTCAAAGTCAGTTTGTCTGTGTAATTCTAAAACAGCATCAACTAAATTTTCTTTGTTGCAATGAATGATTGGAATGATTGAAGTTGCATTTGAAATATTCTGACTTGCACTAGTTGACTTCGCAACCGTTGCTGCATTTTCTTTTAGGTCGTTTGGTGGTGTTTGATTGTCATAACAGAAAGCCAAATCACTTACCTCATATTTAAGAATACTGTTGAAGGAATCCAGTATCCAACTTTTATCTCTCATCCACCAGCTTTCATAATTGCCTGAATCCATAAGAATAATTGAGCCTTCATCTTTAATGTTAGCTTGCAACTTCGCAATGAATTCGTCACGCTGAAACGATTTGTCAATGTCAAAAGCAGAAACTAAGAAGTGAGTTTGTCCAAGCCCTTGCAGGATGTTGAAATAGTCAAACGGACTTAAACCAGTTTTCACTGATGAGATTGAGGGAAAGTAAATTGGCAGTCGCAAAGCTTTTCCCCTGACTGGAAAAAATAGTTTCCGTTTGGCGTTATTGTCAGAGAGGAATTGCATAGTCAAAGTTGATGATAATTATAGAGAAAAAGTTTTTGACAATTATTTTTTTTATAGGTCATTTGTTCAAAGAATTGTAATCTACACATGGAAGAGAATAAAGCATTTGCAATTAAATATCCTTTGTTGCTGCCTATTCTTACTTGATGTTTAATAGTCAAGCCCAATAGAATTACGTCAGCTGGGGTGGGTGGGTAGTGCGTTGGCATTTTTAGCTCTTTGCAAGGTTGGCTTTGTGTCAGGGTTTTGTGCGCCTTGCAATGTGCTAAAAATTGTGTGGGGCAGGGTGGCAGTGTCATGGTTGTTTGAATTTAAGTAGGATGCTGTTTAGGGTGACATACAACGTCGACGGCTTGCTGCTGTGCTGGTATTCATTGCTTGTCCAGCCCGGAACCGCAGCCGATTTGAAAAACTGAAGCTGAAGTTAACAACTAAAAGCCAAATAGAATTCGGTCAAGCCCGATATTAGTTGATAGTGATTTGCAGCTCATTGTTACTACGTCAGCCAGCATAGCAGCAAACCGAATGTTGTATGTTCGCCCTTCGTCTCGTCACTTCAAATTTAAAGTCTGTGTCCACCGTGGCAGAGTGTGTCCCGGAAGCGTAGGAACAAGGCAGGCTCTTTTGTAAGGTTGGCTTTGTGTGTCGGCTTTGTGTGCCTTGCAAATGTGCCTGACTTGGTGCATCGGCTAATCTTTCAATCCTAAACTTTATTCAATACTTCCTGTAATTTCTCAAACAACTTTACGGCTGCTTCCATTTCTCTTTTATACAATGCTTCGTTACTTGGATGAGCACCATAATTTAAAATACGGTCTTTTATATTCTTGACTTCTTTGACAAACTTAAATGCTTCAACATATTCCTTGTTTGTCTTTGAAGCAATTTCAAATAATGCGGTTCTTGCTCCAAGAATTTTTTTCTTCAAATCTTTATCAACTGCTCTATCTTTTTTGAAAATTGAAATGTCATCTTGTGAAATAAGTTTTATGTCGGCTTTAGAAAGTTCCAATTCAAGAATTGACGATTGAAATTTATGAAGGACAGATTCTGTAATAATATTTCTGGCTGCATCAATCATATTGCCGAATGAAACATATTCCTTTGCTTTAAAAATTTCCAGCTTCTTTTTATCAAGGAAGTTTCGGAATATAATTTCACCAAGTTTCCTTAATTCCAAAGCACAACTTTCAAATTCATGATTTTCTAAAAAGTGCCGGGCCCTGTAAATTTCACTTCTATCAATATCATAGCTTAGTTCGTCATTTTTTGGATGGTCAAACTCGTAAATCAGCCAATTGCTGATTCTATCCTCAATTATTCTTTTTATTTCACGGAAGAAACTTTTGTCGTGAGTAAAGAACATCAATTGGAATTTGTTTTCATAAAGATTGAAAATGAGATTCAAAACATCCACCCGATTACTCATGTCCAAACTAATCAGCAAATCATCTAAAGCCAAAATTTTTATACTGCTCGGTGGTCGTCTTTCAAGTATTGTGAAACGAACGGAAAGTGCAATGGCAGTAAGTTTTGATTCATTTAAAAATGACTGGGGTCTTTCAATGGGTTTGAGTTTTTTGTTTGGCTGAATTTTTTGAACAGATAGCTTTATAAACGGCGGCACTAATTCATATTGATTTGTTTTTCCAATTTTACGAAAACTAAATCCTTGCTTAACCTTCAAAACAATATTGAGGTCTTTGAATTCGAAATTGTCATGCAAAAAATCGGAAGCATTTTTGTCAATGTATCTTATCAATGCCGATAAATCACCGTCAAGTGTTGCAATATCTTCCTTCCATTTTTGTAATCTCTTACCGCTGACACCTGCTTGCCCTCGTTCTGCTATATCGCCGATAATATCACTGAATAGAATTCTCTTCCCGTCCGGTTGAATGAAAGGGAAAATATCTCTGTCAAAAACAGGATACAGGTCTATTTCTTTTGAATTCCGAAAGTTATAGAAGTTGATTAGCAAGCGATGGCTTATGAATTCACTTGCAAGATTCATTTCACTTAAAGAAGTTCTTTCTTTTCTGTCACTTGGTGTTAGACCGTTTTTTGAAAGCGTAAATATTTTCTTTTTGTTATCAGTCAAAACAAGTTTTACAAAAGATGATTTTTGTTTTGGTTCATGAACATTCAAAAGGTTTTCATCTTCGCTGCTGTCAAAATATCGTTTAATTTTAGCCAGCGGCTTTGTATCGCATTGAAGAATTGTATAAAGAGAAAAGAACAAAGAACTTTTACCACTTCCATTCGGTCCATAAACTAAAAGATTATTTCCTTTCAATGGAAATGTCTTTGCATTTCTGAATGCTTTAAAGTTCTGTATCGATATTTTTTCTACTCCAGTTTTCATTTTACGCTTTCTTCAATTACTCCAATGGTATCAGGACAACGGGCTGACATCAACATTAGTCTTGCTCTTATTTCACTTTTTGATTCCTGCCACTTGTCAAATAATTTCGCAATTGCTTTTTCAGTAGATAATTTTTTCACTTGCTGCAAGTCAGATTCAACAAGTTTTAGAATATCAACTTTTGCTTTTTTCATTTCATCAGGGAAATACAGTTCATACACACAGCCGTTAAGCACTTGCTCAAAGTAATCCAACACTATTTGGTTTTGTATGTCTGCAATTATTTCTTCGTTGTTATTGGCTAAGAGCAAAATCATATCTGTCAAACTGATAAAAGAAATTTGTTCTTGTTCTTTCAATTCCTTCACAGGCATTTCTTTTATCGTTTCATGTTTCAAAGTGTAGGCACCTCCGGCGGTCATGATGCCAATGAAACTAAAGTAGAATTGCATTAACTTACTGTTGAGAACTGAGAGAATGTATTTTATTGGAAGGCCTCTTGAAGTAAGTATATAACCGTTGCTTGGCAAATAGTTATCTTTATCATCATAAGCAAAAGCCCATTTGTCTGCTGTTAATCCCCAAATGATTTTTTCTTTTTCAAATTCTTCGTAGTAAGCAGTGTTGTCTTGAATCTCATACCAATTATAAGCACCAGCTTTTCTTCCTTTGCCCGGTTCAAGATATTCTCTGAACTTGTTCAAGTAGATTTTGATTTCAGGGTAATTCTTGATGTTGATTCCTTTTCGGGTGAAAATTAAATTTTCATCGCCTTTATTGTAGAACCATTTTCTAATATTTCTTCCTTGCAACAATGGTTTTATTATTTCTTTATTCTTCTTGTCTGATGCAATTAGTTTTTTCTTCGTCTCATTGTCAATAATGAAAGCTGGATTATATCCTGTAGTCACACCACGACAAACTTCTGTTCCCTTGATTTTTGAAATCTGTGTTCCAACTCTTTCAATTATTTCTTTTAGTTTGATTTTATCATCGCTTTGCAATTGCCAAATATCTTTTCCAAGTGTGCTTTGCTCAATGCTCAGATGATTTTTAGAGACAAATTCTCTAAGGTTATCAAAATTGGTTAGTTCATCAGTGGCAAATGAAACCAAAACTTTGTCTTTGTTTGTTTTTTCAGAAGTAATCAGAATGCAGCTTGAAACCAATGCTTCAAACACATGCACTTCGGTAAAATCAATTATTTGTTCAATCTTTCTCTCGGTCAAAAATTCACGAAGTGTTTCACCGTAACTTGTTTTGATGAACTTGTTTGAAGTAATGTAACACAAAACTCCGCCTGGGCTCAAAAGGTCAATCCCCTTCTCATAGAAATAAACATAAATGTCCGCTGTGCCAGAATATGTTTCATATTGTTCCTTCAGTACACGACTGATTGATTTTAATTTCTTGTGTTCGATGTATGGCGGATTACCAATAATAAGATTGAAGCCTTCATTCATGCTAAACATCCATTCTTTAAAAAAGAAATCCGCATTTGTGTTTTGGTCATACGGATTCCACAACGCAACCCGTTTTGAATTTGTTGGAGAAAATAAACCTGCTTGTGAAAGCATGTCTGCTAATTCATCACGAAGTTCTTTATCTCGTTCACGATATTTTTCTTTTGTATCGGGTGTTCGTGCCCTGAAGTGTCGTTCTCTGACATCATGAATTTCATTTTCTTTTTTCTTGATTTCCTTTTCAAGATTCGGGTCAGCTAAAGTAAGTTGCTGCGTTTCTTCTAAGCCAATCAAAGTATTGGCTGCAACAAATTTTGTTTCAAGGTTTGGCAATGGTCTGATGCCACGATTGGGTTCATTGTCCATGCTTGAAACTTTCTGGTCAACAATCAATGCAATAAAGAAACGGAGTTTAGCAATTTGTATAGCGATAGGTTGAATATCCACTCCGTAAATACAATTCTCAATCAGGAAAAGTTTTCGTCCAAAATCCAATTCATGGTTGTTGATGTCAAATGCTTTTTCAATGTCGTCTTTTCGTCTGCTTATTTCTTTCAGTGCTGATTCACGGTTTTTATCATCCTCCATTTTTTCAGCAAGTGCTTCATCTCGCTTTGCTTTTTCGTATTGTTGTTGCTTCCAAAGTTTGTTGTTTGGGTCAAGTTTGCTGAGAATAAAAACCAGCTTGTGCAAAATTCCCATTGGGAAAGCATCGCTTCCACATGCAGGGTCAAGAATTTTACAATTGTCAACTGCTTCAATGATTGCATCAACTTCTTTTTTATCGGTGAACAAATGTTGTTCGCCTGTGTAAGAGAAAAGCTGTTGTAGTCGTTTATCAATAGTTGATGTGATTCCCGTTTCTTCTAATTTATTTTTTAGGTAGAGTTTCAAACTCTCATCTACCATGTAGTTCACAATTTCACGGGGAGTGTAAAAACTTCCTGTAAGTTTTCGTGCTGTTGATTTTGTTTCTTCATTATAAGAAGCCAAAAGGTTTTCGAAAACCTTTCCCAATAACTCAGGGTCAAGTGCAACTTCTTCTTCTACCGGAGTGTTTCTTCAATCGTGAATTTGTAGTTGTTTAAAATGTCAATAAGTCCACGAACCTTATATTTTTTTCCGGTCGTGTGAAAAGTTTCGTTCAAGTCAATCTCCTTGTATTCATCAGAGAAAAATAGATAATCAGGCACTTGTAATTGAGATTCTTTTTTCAACTGCTGACTAAAGCCGTCTATGAAAATATCCTTTGAGTTGTCTTTAAATCGTTTGTCTAGACATTCAAACAGGCCTCCATTTAAAAAAGGAATGTTGTTCATCCACTCCTCAAACTTGTCTTGCTTTTTTATAAAGCGACTGTAACGGAAATAATGAGGAACGCCAGTATTTCGTTTTACAAAAGTCCGACTGATTTTTTCTTTATCCTTCACATCTTTGTTCATCTCGGTATTGAGAGTGGCAAAGAATAAATTTTGCAGAATGGCTTTGTAGTAAGTGCTTCCGGTTTTGTCTTTGTAGTCAAGTATTTTATCCAACTCCCGTTTGTTGAACAGTTCATCAGGTACCAGATTCTTCTCTTTTAGAAACCAAACAAAAATCAGTCGTGTAATGAGGCGAATTACATTCACCGGATTACGGACTTCTGCATCTTTCATTTCATCATTAGGAAACTTAACTTCTTCAATAGCCCAGAAATACCAGTATGCTAACTCACGGTAAAAGTTTTTATTAAGTTCGGAAACATTTAGCGTTGACTTCCATGCTTCATGTAGTTTGGCAAAACTGTGAAACTCGTATTGCTTGTAAAGTGAATTAATACTGAGGTCGTAAAGAATTTCAATGTGTGCTCGTTGCGGTTGTGTAATGTCTATGTCTTTAATGACAGTTACTTTTTCCAACACATCTTTATTTGTGTCTCGTTTGTGCAACCGACGGTCAATGATAGAGAGAGTAAGTTTGTTGCCGTAATGAAACAAAACTATCACCGGCATTTTGAAAGGAATATTTACTTCACGGGTAATTTTTACTAAATCACTACGCTTGTAAGTTTCTTCTTTCAGATGAATAGCGAAGAATAAAAAACTTTGAAATTCATTGGTGTCAACTTCGCCGGTGTCAAACAAAGATTGGATTCGTGTTACTTCACTGTCGGCAACCTGAAAAATAAATTCTACTTTCTTCCAATGGCTTGCTAATGCTTTTTCCTTATTGACTGCCGAAGCAGAAATATTGAAAGCATCTAAGAAGCCGTCAAAATTTGTCGGCTTGATTCTGTCGGTCTTGTTACTTTTATAATCAAGTACATTAAAAAAACGGGTGGCACTTTCATAGAGATTGCCACCGTCAAAGCTTTGTATTGCTTTTTTAATGCCCTCTCTTATTTCATATTCTTTGTCGTTCATATTATTTAATCACCAACCAAGTTACTAATTCAAAGTGGTTAGTTTCTTCGGCTTGTTTTTCTTTTGATATTATTTGAGCATTGCGGTTGTTAGTCAGAGATTGCAAATTTCTTTTCTTAAACAGTCGGCTAATTTCATTCACTGCTGACTTCAACAAAGCAGAATACCTTTCCATGTTTTCACCGTTGTTCGTTTCATTGTTAAACAAATTGCAAAGCAATTCATAAGGAAAGGTTTTGCCACTACACAATAAGCGATACATTTCCAAAACCTGTTTTGCATGAATGTAATTGAAACGAACTATTCCATCTTCACGAACATAAACAAGAAAGTAAGGTTGCAAGGGATTCACTTCTTCGCTGCCGTCAACAACTTCAATTTGTTTGAGGCAATAAATCACTCCGGGTTTTACAATGTCTGATTGTGATGAAGAAAATAAATCATTCTCTCTCATATGTGCATGTGCTCCTGAAAGTGCAGGTACAACAGCATACAATCCCATTGGTGCATTCTCCAACTTCTCTCGGTTTGCATCTAAATAATTCAACAGGTCAACCCTGAAATCATCTAATGTAAAATCAGTAAGTGAAATACTTTCGTTCATGTCTTCCAAATCCAGCACTTCATCCTTCAATCGCTTCAATTGCTGATTGCGATATTTCAAATCATCAGTAATGAGTTCTTCAATTTGCTCGGTGTTTAAAATATTATCTTCGCCTGTTGCTGTTACATCAACCAAAGCCATTCTTGCTTCAACCCGTTCTTTCAGGTTGATGTAGTTGTCTAAATCTTTTGTTGGCCAAAAATTTACCAACTGAATTTTTTCATTCTTGCTTCCCAATCGGTCAATTCTACCGAACCGCTGAATGATGCGAACTGGATTCCAGTGAATATCATAGTTGATTAAGAAATCACAGTCCTGCAAATTCTGTCCTTCGCTGATACAGTCGGTTGCAATCATTACATCAATCTCACCGTCTTGCGGCAGCTTCTCCATTTTGATTCTATTTTTTGAAACAGGTGAAAAGTTTGTAAGGATGGCAGCAAATTTATTTTCTCCGAATGTGGTTATGGTTTTACTTCCTGCAACCAATGCAATATTCAACTTCAAATCGTTGGTTACATAATCTTTGATGGAATCAAAAAGATATTGTGCTGTGTCGGCAAATGCGGTGAATACAATTACTTTTTTGTTATCTCCATTTAATTTGGTTTTCTGTTTTTCTTCAATGAGATGTTTAAGGTCTTTGAGTTTTGCATCTCGGAGAACGTCTACATCTTTTGCTCTTAAATAAATATCATAGAGTGAATTGTAATCATTTTTCAAATCAGTAAGCCACCTATCCAAATCAATATCTTTCAATTTGAATTTCAATTTCTTTCCTATTTCAAATGCATCCAATTCATCATCAACTTCTCCTATTTCTTCTTCACTTGGCTCAAATGCTTCGGCATTATATTCAGCTTCCTTATCAGTTTTCTTTTGCTGAAAATCTTTTAGTTCTTTCTCCAATTTTTCAATCTTATCCAATGTCCGTTTCATAGAAATTTCAAATGATTCTACAGAACTTTCCAATCGTTTCAGGAAGTTTACTTTCATCATTTGAATTAAGTAATGTTCACGGTCGCTTTGGTCAAAGGTTGGTTTGGTTGCTTCTTGGTCAACTGGTGTAACTTCAACTTTTTGTTTCTTTTTTTTCTTTTCTGCCTTTTCCTTTTTCGCTTTTTCTTTTTCTTCTTTTGTCTTAATGCCGTATTTGCTTTTGAATTCATCCCAGATGTATTCTGTCGGATTGAAAAGCGAAAGTTTGTATTCAAGAATTTTTTTGTTCAAGGCATCGTAAGTAAAAAACTTGTCATCTATGTCAATGTTCGGGTAGATGCTGTGTGGCTTTAGACGAACAGGAAATTTTCCGATACTTTTTTCGTCATAGAATTTTATGATATGCTTTCGTGAGCGGGCAATAGTTATAGTATCTAACAACTTTGTAAAATCAGTTCCTAATTTTTCAATTAGTTCCTTTACATTTCTTTTCGGATTTTTTGGGTCGGCCCAATGTGTAAATTGTGTTTGTGCAAGTTTTAAGGTTTGAGCAATGTCTTTGATTTGTGTTGCTTCCTCCAATGCGTTTGCTCTGCCTTCGGTAATTAAATAAACTTGATTTCTTAAATCACGAAGGTTGTTGTTTACGGGTGTAGCTGAAAGCAAAAGCACTTTTGTTTTTGCACCTGCTTTTATTATTTCATCCAACAACCACATGGCTCGATTCTTTTTTCTTTCGCCTTTTTCATTTTCACTTTCTTTTGGATTGCCTCTGAAATTGTGGCTCTCATCAATTACAACCAAATCATAAGCACCCCAATTAAAATTCGAAAGGTCTTGGTTGTCTGCTTCTGAAAAACCTTTTGTTCTTCCCATGTCTGTATGATACAACACATGATAATTAAAACGGTCTTTCTTGAAAGGATTGAGAGTATTGTTTTTGCTTGCTTGAAAAATTGTCCAGTTCTCTGAAAGTTTTTTTGGACACAATACCAACACTCTTTGATTTAACAATTCAAAATAGCGGATTACAGCAAGTGCTTCAAAAGTTTTTCCAAGTCCTACGCTATCGGCAATGATGCAGCCATTGTGATTGATAATTTTATTGATTGCTCCTTTCACTCCGTCTTTCTGGAAATGGTAAAGCATGTTCCATATTTCAGAATCAAAGAATCCAGTCTTCTCATTTAAAAGTCCGCCTTTTTCCTGGTCGCCAAGAAATTTTTCAAAAACATGGAAGAGAGTTTTATAGTAAATAAATTCCGGTTCGTTGTCAATGTAAAGTTGCTCCAAATATTTCAGCACATCTGCTTTCACATCTTGCACCAGTCCGGTTTTATCATCCCACAATTCATTGAACCAAACTTTCAAGTCCTGCAAATCCCGTCTGTCTTGAATTACCATATTCAATTCAATGTTCGGGCTTCCGCCTAAACCTAAACCATTCACCGTAAAGTTTGAACTTCCCATTGTTGCCTCGTTCACTCCGTTGGTGTTTTCCACCAAATAAAGTTTACCGTGAAGAAAGTTGGGTTTCACCATTGACTTAATCTCGACTTTGTTTTCAATCCAGTCGGAACATTCTTTGGCTACTGACTTTTGTGAAAGTCGGCTATTGGTTGGGATTACCAATTTGTCGTCTGCAATTTTAAAGTCCCGTTTGTTGGTCTTGCTTGGGTCAAGCGATTTAATAAAAGTCGGTTCACCAAAAAGAAACCGCAAGTGGTCAATGCTTTCGAGTTCGGGTTTCAAATGTTGGTAAGCATATATAGTAAAGTAAGCAGAAACGATAGCCAAGTCAGCATCCGTCTTAATGTTTTCCCTTAAGAACTCACCAACAGAACCTCTTTTACGGTTGTCTCGGATTGAGGATAAGATTGTGCTTGTCAGCGTTTTGTCCATTAGTTTTGGCTGTAAGATTTATTATTTAAAAGTAGGTAAAAATTGTCGTTTTGAACTCTGTAGTCTTGGGGCTAAGCTGTTTGCATATTTATATAGTGTCTTAGAAAAGGTTAGGTTGGATTTAATTGTCACTTGGGTGGTGGGTGGGCTTGGTTGTTGAGTAAAGATTTATAGTTGAAGTGCTGAACAAATGATGATAGATATTCGTCAGCTGGGGTGGGCGGGTTGTGTGTTTGCATTTTTAGCTCTTTGCAAGGTTTGGTTTGTGTCGGGGTTTTGTGTGCCTTGCAATGTGCTAAAAATAGCGTTGGGCAGCATGGCAAAGTCTTGGGTGCTTAAATGTTTACGGAATGTTCAATAGGGTGACATACAACGAGCGGGGCTTTATGCAGGCGGGGAAATAGTATTCCGTCCCTTTAGCTTCGCTTCATTACATTATTAAATAAATATTATTACTACTGGTTTTCTTTTTTTGTTACTTTTTTTCTTTTAGAATTCACAGATTTGCTGTGCATAAAATAACC
>Ga0138256_10000665_pt1 | contig 37115 bp, 26 predicted proteins | sample KNB2016incub_MG_FD_105486 | JGI IMG/M metagenome (GOLD analysis project Ga0138256, IMG submission 105486) | Active sludge microbial communities from wastewater in Klosterneuburg, Austria - KNB2014incub_MG | ecosystem: Engineered > WWTP > Activated sludge > Unclassified | place: Austria... | reverse complement strand
CCGGCGCACTTCGAGGCCGAGATGCGGTCGCTGGATATTCCGGCCGCCGAAGTCCGCCACCCCGCCGTCTTCGGCCCGCTCTCCCGCCCGCGGCCGATCGCCGCCCACGAGCTGGCGTTCGCGCGCACGCTGACGGACCGGCCGATCAAGATCGCCCTGCCCGGACCGTACCTCCTCAGCCGCACGATGTGGCTGGAGTGCGTCGCCGACAAGGTCTACGCCTCGCGCGAGGCGCTCTCCGACGACATCGTGCGCGTGCTGCGCGAGGAGGTCCACGCGCTGCTGGCCGGCGGGGCGGCCATCGTCCAGTTCGACGAGCCGGTGCTGACCGAGGTCGTGTTCAGCGGCTCGCGCCCCGGCCGCAGCTTCATGTGCGGCGCGCTGTCCGACCGCCGCGACAGCGCCCACGAGCTCGCGTTCGCCCGCGACCTGCTGATGCGCGTTGTCGACGGCCTCCCCCGCGAGCGCCTCGGCCTGCACATCTGCCGCGGCAATTGGTCCCGCGACGAGGCGAACGCGCTGGCGGGCGACTATCGCCCGCTCCTGCCGTTCCTGAGCGATGCGCCCGTCGGCACGCTGTTCCTCGAGCTCTGTACGCCCCGCGCCGGCGAGATCGACGTCTTGGCGGAGCTGCCGCGGTCGCTGCGAATCGGTGTCGGCGTCGTGAACCAGAAGCTCGACGAGGTCGAGGCGGTCGACGACATCGCGCGGCGCATCGAGCGGGCCGTCGATGTCTTCGGCGCCGAGCGCGTGCTCCTCACGCCCGATTGCGGCTTCGCGACGTTTGCGGACGCGCCGATGGCGGCCGCGGGGGTGGCGGAGCGGAAGATGGGGGCGATCGTGGCGGCGGTGGGGCATGTGCGTGGGTCGATGTCGTAGTCGACGGTCCGTGTGATGGCGTCTGGCGTGTTTTGGGTGACAGTACATCGAACGTTGCCGCGGCGCCCGACCTTGCGCCACATCGATGCCCACGCCGAAGGACTCGCAAGTTGCCCAGCCCGCCCATCCGATCGCCATTCAGCCGGCTCACGCGCGTCGTCTGCGTAGTGACGCTTGGCGCATGTTGCGGTGTGGAACCGACCGCCCATGCCCAAGCGCCCCTCCGCCCGCCGCCCGTCCACCACCACCGGATCACCGGCTTCGGCGCCGCCCCCGGCCGCCTGTCCGACGCGCGCGGCCTGGCGACGGCGCCCGACGGGTCCGTGTACGTCGTCGATGCCGCGGAGGCGCGCGTCCAGCACGTTGCGCCCGACGGCACCGTGTTGAACGTGTGGGGTGGCAACGGCGGCCGCGACGGTCGAATCAACCGGCCGATCGACGTCGCGGTGTCCGAGCGCGGCGCCGTTGTGGTCGTCGACGGCCTGGCGATCCGGACGTTCGCCGCCGACGGCACGCGCGAGCGCGAGTGGTCGATCCGCGACCGCCGGGAGCTCGCGCCCGTCGGCATCGCCATGGCACCCGATGGCAGCGTGGTGCTGGCATCCGATCACGATGTCCGCCGCTACGCGCCCGACGGTGCGCTGCTGGGGCAGTGGATCACGACGTCCCCGAGCACCGACTACTCGACGAACCGCGAGGAGATCGCCATCACCGCCGACGGGTCGGTCGTCGTGGCGGACGACGAAGCCGGTCAGGTCAAGCGGTACGCCGCGGACGGCACCCTCGCGGACGCCTGGTCCCCGCCCCCGCTGCCCGACGGCCGCCGGCGCGCGCTGTCCGGCATGGCGCTCGATCGCGCCGACATCGTCCACCTCACCGACGATCGCGTGGCCGGCATCCAGCGCTTCTCGCTCGCCGGCCGTCTGCTCGGCGAGCGGCCGGCCCCGGCCGGCCTCGGCCGCATCGCCATCGCCGCAGACGGCATGATCACGGCCCTCGACGGGCGTACGCAACGCGTGCATCGGATCGCCCCGGACGGCCGCGACGTGCGCGTCTGGGGCGGGCGCGATCCCGAGGCGATGACGATGGACGACCCCCAGGACGTCGCCTTTGCCCTGGACGGCACGCTGCTCGTCGTCGACGGCGCGGCCCCCGCCGTGAAGCGGTTCGACGTGGACGGCCGGTGGCTCGGCCCGCTCGGCGCGACCGATGCGAACGGCGCGAACGGCGCGAACGGCGCGAACGGCGAAGGAGCGTTCGTCTCGCCCTCGGCCATCGACGTGGCCCCGGACGGCACCATCTACGTGGCGGATTGCGACGCGTCGGCCATTCTTCGCTTCGACGCGGCCGGTACGGCCCTGACCTCATGGCAGGTGATCCCCGATGTCGGCCCACTGCGCTGCCCGGTCGGCGTGGCGGTGGCGATGGACGGCGTCGTCTGGGTGGCCGATCAGAAGCGGCACGAGGTCTGGCAGCTGGCGCCCGACGGCAGGTTCATCTCGGCCTGGGCCGCCAAGACGTGGAGCCTGCCCGGCTCGGGCAATCCGATCGACATCGCCGTTGGACGCGGCCCGAACGATCCCGTCTACGTCGGCGAGCGCGATTCGTGGTCGCTCCACCGGCTGACCCCGTGGGGCACCGACTTGGACACATGGCGAACGCCGACCTCTGGCCTGAGCGGCCTCGGTATCGCCGCGGACGGCACGCTGTTCACGGTCTTCGCGTCGCGGTCTTACCCGACCCGGCCCGGTAGCATCCACGCATTCGATGCCGGCGGCACACCCGTCGCCGACTGGCCGCTCGCCGCACTGGCCTCCGGCGGCATCGCCGTGCCGGAGGCGGTCGACGTGACCGTCGGTGCCGACGGCCGCCTCTTCCTACCCGACCCCGGCGCCGGAACCGTCGAGGTCTACGGCACGGACTACGCCGCCCGCTGGCACGTCACCCTCTTCGCCAACCCCTGGCTGGCCGGCCGCCCCGTCGCAATCGCGCCGATCGACGATTCCAACGGGGCGCGCGACCTGGCGGTTGACTGGGGCGACGGCCTACCGGCAGCCGGCGTCCCCGCGGACGGCTTCTCGGCCCGCTTCCGACGCCACGTGCCGTTCGCCGAGGGCGGGTGGCGCTTTCGCGTCCGCGCGGCGGGCGGCGTGCGCATGTGGGTGGACGACGACCTCGTCATCGACCGGTTCGAAGTGGCCGACGTCGATGCCGTCGCCGAGCGCTGGCTGCCCGATGGCGGGCACACGCTCGAATTGACGTTCAACGACCCATCCGGCCCGGCGTCCCTGGCGCTCACGTGGTCGCCGGTCCCGATCCCGTCGCCAACGGCCACGCCGACGCCGACCGCCACGCCCACCCGCACACCGCGCACGCCGTCCCCGACAGAGACGGGGCGCCCGACGGTGACACCCGACGCTTCATGGTTCGGCCGCCGGTGCTTCCTGCCGGTCGCATTCGGCCGATAATCGCCGGATGCCGATCCGCAGCGAGAACGCCGCGCCAACGAAGTCGTCCGCGGCAGCCGCGCCGCTGCTGCCCGCACCGCCCCCGTCTGCGCCCGTGCCGTCCGCCCCCGACCGCTACATCGACCTCCTCACCGCCGTCCTCCTGCGCGAGGTCGGCGGCGAGCGCTTCCGCGCTCCCATGCCGACGACCCCCGCCCGCCGCCTCCTTGCCCGCATCGCCGCCCGCCTCCTCGCCCCCCTCGGTCTCGCCCTCGTCCGCCCCGTCGCCGTCGACCCGGCCGCCCGCGCCGTCGGGCGCGACCTGCCGCCGGAGGCCGAGACGATGATCGGGCGGCGGCGGATGGACAACGTCGCGATGTGCATGCGCGACGTGCTGGCGCGGGGCGTGCCGGGCGACGTGATCGAGTGCGGCGTCTGGCGGGGCGGGGCGACGATCCTGATGCGCGGGATACTCGCGGCGTACGGCATCGACGACCGCACGGTGTGGGTCGCCGACTCGTTCCAGGGCCTGCCGGCATCGGTGCCGGCAGCGGCATCGCAGTCGACGTCGCAGGCGCAATCGACATCGCAATCGACATCGACCTCGACCACGCGATCGACCTCGACGCCCGGCGCACGACTCGACCACCGCGACGCCGTCGCCGAACGCGTGCTCGCCGTCCCGATCGACGTCGTCCGCACCAACTTCGCCCGCTACGGCCTGCTCGACGACCACGTCCGCTTCCTGCCGGGCTGGTTCGCCGACACGCTACCGGCCGCGCCGATCGCTCAGCTGGCCGTGCTGCGGATCGACGCCGACCTGCACGCCTCGACGCACGACGCGCTGACGGCGCTCTATCCGCGCCTCTCACCGGGCGGTTGGTGCATCATCGACGACTACGGCGATGGCGCCGGGTGCAGGGCGGCGGTCGATGCGTACCGCGCGGCGCACGGCGTCGCGGCGCCGCTCATTCCCGTCGATCACACAGGCGTCTGCTGGCGCAAGGGAGCGGACGATGGGCACGACGAACGCGGCCACGGAAGCAGTCATGACCGCCCACGACAAGGCTGAGCGCATTCAGGCCGTCCTCGACGACCTCTACCCGTCCGTCCCGATCCCGCTCGACCACGTCGACCCGTTCACGCTCCTCGTCGCCGTCGTGCTGAGCGCGCAGACGACGGACAAGAAGGTGAACCAGGTCACGCCCGCCCTGTTCGCACGGGCCGGCGACGCGGCGGCGATGGCGGCGCTGGACATCGAGACCGTCCACGGGATCATCCGCGAAGTCGGGCTCGCGCCGCAGAAGGCGAAGGCGATCGTCGGGCTGTCGCGGCTGCTCATGGAGCGGCACGGCGGGCAGGTGCCGCGGACCTTCGCCGAGCTCGAGGCGCTGCCGGGGGTCGGGCACAAGACGGCGTCCGTCGTCATGGCGCAGGCGTTCGGCATCCCGGCCTTCCCGGTGGACACGCATATCCATCGGCTGGCGACGCGGTGGGGGTTGTCCGAGGGAAAGAGCGTCGAGCAGGTCGAGCGCGACCTGAAGGCGGCCTTCCCGGAAGACCGCTGGATCCAGCTCCACCTGCAGATCATCCAGTTCGGCCGCGACCGCTGCCCGGCGCGCTTCCACGACCTGGCGGCCTGCCCGATCTGCAGCTGGGCGGCTACGCCGGAGCGGATCGCCGATGAGGCGTCGCGGCTGCCGAAGGGGCGGCGCTAACCGTCCAACGGCGCGGCGTACAAGCGCGGCGTCTTGTGCAGCCACGCCACGTCGTCCAGCGGCCAGAAGATCGCCCACGCCCGGCCGACGATCCGCTCGCGCTTCACCGGGCCGTGCATGCGGGAATCGGCGGAGCTGGGCCGGTTGTCGCCCATGACGAAGAACTCGTCGTCCGCCAGCTCGATCACCGGCTTCGACTCGGCCGCATGCTGGACCAGGTAGGGCTCGTCCAAACGCTCGCCGTTCACGAAGACCTCGCCGTCCTGCAGCGTCACCGTGTCGCCCGGCAGGCCGACGATCCGCTTGACGTACAGCTTGTCCTCGTCCCATGCTCGGAACACGACGACGTCGCCGCGTGCGAGCTCGCCGACGGTGCGCCACGAGACGCGGTCGACAAAGATCCGATCGCCGGGGTCGAGCGTCGGCAGCATGCTGATGTTCTCGACGATGAACTGCCGCATGACGGCCTGGATGCCGAGGAACAACAGCCCGGCCATGCACAGCGCCTCGATGACGTCCCGCCCGAGGCCGCGGCGGCGGCGGACCGTCGGGAACTGACCGGCCAGCGGGGCACCCTCCGCCGCGAGCATCGCGTCCGCATCCGCGTCCCACTCGGACGGCACGTCGCGGTTCACGGCCACCCAGCCGTCGCGCGTGTGGACCCACTCGTACGCCACGGGGCGCTGCCCGGCGCCGGCGGTGCCGATGACGGGCGCCGATTCCGCGGGATGGATGATCACCGGCAGCTGCGCCGCGTCGTCGTCACCGGCGTGACTGCCGCGGTCGTCGGAACCGTTCGGCACGGGGTTCGGGTTGGGCCAGTCCATCGCGTCGCGCTCCATGGCGCGGAAGGGTAGCGGCGGCGGGTTAGGGCAGGATGAGACAGGCCCGAATGGTAGCAGAGGCCGAGCCCCCGAACGCCACGCGTCGACGTCTACCCCCGCGCCCCCACAAACCGCCGCTCCCCCCGATCCAACCGCACCCGCACCCCCAGCATCTGCTCGATCACCGGCACGTACACGTCCGCCACCATGCTCCGCTGCAACCGCACCTCGCGGTCGACCGCGTAGAGCAGCGCGTTGTAGACGGACAGGCCGCCGTAGTCCGCCTGGAGCAACGCCAACGTCGGGGCGATCGCCGCCACACCCTCCGGCACGACGGCCCCGCCGTGGGCGCCCGCGACGTCGGCCAGCGAGGACGCCAGCCCGCACTGGTACGCCGGCACGTCGATCCGCAGCGCATCGTCCAGCTCGGCCAATCGGGCAAAGCAGCTCACGATGGCCGGGCTTGCGGCGACCTCGGGCCGCTCGAGGATCGCCCGCGAGCCGCCGACGAACGCGCGCGTGCCGAGCACGACGGGCGTCGAGACGCCGGCGCGCTCGTCCGTGTAGCGATGGATCATCGCCGAGTCCGTCAGCTCGTCGGGGACGGTCAACTCGCCGTCCCGGCCGTCGCCGACCAACCACAGCCGGCAGTGCGCGGCCTCGCGGCTCGTCTTGGACACGGCGACGATGTGCACGTCGCGCGCCCGCGCCGTAGCCAGCAATTCGAGGTACGCGGCGAGGATCGCATCGGGCAGGTGCGCGCCGGCCGCCACGCCGGCATCGCGATCCCCGTCGGCCCCGCCCTCGCCGGGCAGCGAGTAGAGCTGCGGCAGCCAGCCGTACAGTGCGCCGTCGAGGAACAGGACGCTGCCGGGCGCGGCGACGGCGGCGACCTCGCACGCCACGCCGAGCTCGTGGTGCCGCTGCAGCAGGTCGGCGTAGCGGCTCGCCGTCGAAGCGGCGGTGGAAGGCGGCAGCACCTCCATCCCGCCGCGCTGGAACACCTGACCCCCGTCCCCGAGCGCCAGCGCCCGCACGATGAACAGGTAGCTCCCGTCGTCGAGGTCCACCTGGGCGATGCTGCCGTCGACGGCGAAGGCCGGCCACGTGGCGGCGCCCGGCGGCGGGGGCAGCGGGTGCCAATGCGACGCGACGTACGCCGGCAGCACGTCGCCAGCGGGCGTCGTCTCGCCGCCGAGGGCCGCGGTCAGCCGGGCGCGGTCGCGTTCGATCTGCGCGGTGAGGGTGTCGAGGAAGTCGGCCAAGGTAGATGCTACTCAGTCGAACGCGTCAGTGCGTTGGCGGTAGGCCAGGACCTCCGCGGCGCTGGCCAACGCGAAAGCGAACACTCGCACCAGGTCTGCCCACACGACCGCCGCAGCGACGGCGTCACCTGTGAGCCACTGCCATGCCTTCCATGCAAACCCCACTCCGACGACGAGCAGGCACGCGAATGCCAGCGCCCACCACAGGTCGCGGCGCTGCCGGAAGGCGAGGTAGCGCGGAACCGCCATGAGCAGCCCGACCGCCCACGCCAGGCTGGCGACGACGGCGAGCGCGAAGTTGCCGATGACAAGTGGAGCGGAGGCGTCGGGCATGACTGGAAATCCTGCTGCGATCCGCGGGGCGTGGTCGCACGGCGGGCGGAGGTCGACGCGGCGCCGGGGAAGCGGCGTTGTCCGACGGATCTTGGCGTCGCGGCTGCCGTCCGTCAACCCACCGCGTCGACTCGACGGGGTCGTCGATACAATGGGCGGCGCGACCCGCCGCGTTGGACCCGCCGTAAAGGACCCGCCGATGTGCCGCAGCATCAAGCCCCTCCACAACCTCGCCCCGCCCGCAACGGACGACGAGGTCGCCGCCGCCGCCCGCCAGTTCGTCCGCAAGCTCAGCGGCAGCCACACGCCCTCCCGCGCGAACGCCGCCGCCTTCGAGCACGCGGTCGCCGAGGTGGCCGCCGCGGCCCGCACGCTGCTCGACGACCTCGTGACGAGCGCCCCGGCGCGTAACCGCGAGGTCGAGGCGGCCAAGGCGCGGGCGCGGGCGGCGACACGCGGTCGGTAGTTTCGGGGCCGGTGCCTGCCCCGCACGCGGTCCCATGCGGCCCGGCTCCCGCGTCCTGCCCCATGCGTGCGTGATGGCCGCAAACGACAGGTCGCGGTATGCTTCGGCTGCCGAAACGGGGGGCCAATCCATGACCGCGTCACGCCGATCCTCCCAGCCACCGACATCCGCGGCTGCCGACGGCAATCTCGCGCACGACAGAAGCGTCGACGAGCGTGCGTCCGCGGACGATGTCGACGCTGGTGTGCCCGTCGACGATCACGAAGATCCGGACCGCGATCCGATCGCCGAGCAGAACGCCGTGCTGCGACGGCGCATCGCCGACCTCGAGCGGTCCCTGGCGGAACGCGACCGCGATCGCAAGCGTGATCCCTTTCCGCGCGTCCTCTCGACAACCATCCATTGGCGTTGGCTCGCGCTGGGATTGCTCCTGACCGCGTTGGCTGCGGCCGGCCCGCTCCTGGTCGTCACCGACCGCTGGCTCGAAGTGGCGTCCGTGCGGCAGCTGGCCCGCGGGCTGTGGTGCCGCAGCCGCTTCCTGTGCGCGAGCGCCCTGCCTTCCTATTTCGCCCTCTTCGGTCTCGCTTGGGCCGCGCTGATCGCCCTCGCGCTCGCGCTGCGCCCGTCACCGGACGAGTTGCGGGCGGCCGACGGGCCGCCCGACCCGGCCGAGTCCGGTGGCTCGCCCGAACCCGCGCGACCGCCCGAACCCGCGCGACCATACGGGGCCATCTGGCGCCGGGACGGTGAGCGCTTGGTCCGGCTTGCCGTACTGCAGCTGGCCCTGCTCACGGCGCTGTACGGCCTCTACGGCGCGCGCGCGCCGGTGTTCGCGCCGCTGATCGTTGCCGCCGGCGCGGCGTGGTGCGTTCGCGGTGCGCTTCGTCGCGCCGGCCCGGTTTTCTGGCTGACGGCTCTGGCACTCGTCCTCGGCGCCCACAACATGAACGCGTGGTGGTTCGCCGTGGTGGGCGACGAGTACGGCTACTACGACTTGGCGCGCGACGTCGCGCTGCACATGCCGATGACGACCGCCCTCGGCAACCTGCTGGACAGCAACTGGTCGTTCGGCAGCTATCCGTTCGGGTCGACGTTCATCCAGGCCACCTTCATGCGCCTCTTCGGCACGGGCAACTTCGGTTGGCGGATCGGCAGCATCGCCACCGCCGCGCTGTCGCTGCCGCTGCTGGCGGTGTTTTACGGCGGCTTCATGCGCCGTGGCGTCGCTGTGGCGGCCGTGGCGTTCCTCGCATCGTCCCACTACCTGATGTCGTTCGGGAAGATCGGCTACGACAACCTGCAGGCACTGTTGGCCATGGCGCTCGTGCTGGCGGCGGCCACGTGGTCGATCCGCTCGCGCACGCGCAGCGCCGCCGCCGGCCTCGGCATCGCCGTCGGCCTGTGCTTCTACGTGTTCCCGGGCGCCCTGTTCGCACCGCTGATCGGCGCCCTGCTCGTGCTGTGCATGGACCGGCCGTACGACCGCGGCGCGCTGCGGCGCTGGGCGCTGGCCGCCGGCGTCGCGCTGGCGGCGGCCGCGCCGATGCTGGCGCAGGCCACCTTCTGGTCCGAACAGCGTGTCGGGATGCTGCGCCACAACTCGGCACTCACGGCCGCCGCGGCGCCGGGTTGGAGGGACGTCGCGCACAACGTGCTCTACGCCCTCGCCGCACCGCTCTATACCGTCGACGAGAGCCACTTCGTCGCCGTCGGCCACCTCGACCCCCTCACTGCCCTCTTCATGGCACTCGGCGTGGCGTGCGCGATCGGCATCGCCCGCCGCGACGGGTTCGCCCGCTTCCTGTTGCTTGCGTACGCCATCTCGGCCGTGCTCGTCGGCGCGCTGCACGGCAAGGCCACGCCGCCGAATACGAGGATGTTCCTGCTGCTGCCGTGGTACGCCGCGTTCGCAGCCATCGGCTTGGCATGGTCGGGCGCGCTCGCGGCGCGTGCCTGGCCGGCGCTGGCCGGCCGCCGCCCGCGACGCGCCTTGACCGCCGTCGTCCTGATCGCGGCGCTCGCCCTCAACCTCTACCAGGCCGATGTCCTGTCCCGCCGCCGCCTCGCCGGGCGCTACCAGCCCCCGCCGACGACGTTCCTGCGCCTCGCGATGGCCGAGGCCGATCGGCGCGGTCCCGAAGCCGTCGGCCCGACGTACCTCGTCGTCCATCATCCCCAGACGCTGTTCGTCGGGTCGCTGCGCAAGCTGATCGCGGTCTACGGCTTGCCGGTAGCCCCGGGTCAGGTGATCGGCGTCGACGTGGGCCCGGAAAAGGACGAGGCCAAGACGCCGATCGACGCGCTGACCGCGGCTCGTCTGAGCGATCCGGACACGCTCGCGATCATCCCAACGGATGTCGGCGCGGCGCGGCGCGCGCCGTTCGAGGCGGCACTGCGGGCGGGCGGAAAACACGCTTGCGAGTGGAGCAACGAGGCGAAGCAGCCGACGTTCACGGTGTGGCTGGGGGGGACATACGAGGGGTTGTGCGTTCCGCCGTAGCGTCGTACGCTCAGGGGCGGCTTAGTGAAAGACAACGCGCATCGCCGATTCCCATGCATCCTGCAGGGCCGCGATGTCGATTCGCGCCAGCTCCCGCCCGCCGTCCCTCAGCCGCAGCTCGCGCGCGTCGATCGTCCGGCCGATGACGGCGTGCGGGACGCCGGAGAACGCGGCAACGTCGTCCGGATCGACGATCTCGCACACGAAAACACCGGCCGTCTCGTTGAACAGCGCCACATCGGGTCGCATATGGCGGTCCGCCGCCGTTCCGCTCCCTGGGCCCGATGCGACGTCAATCGCCGCAAGGTCGATCTCGGCTCCGCGGTCGCCGCCGAAGCCCATCTCGGCCAGGCACGCCAGCAGGCCGCCCTCGCTCACGTCGTGGCACGACAGCACGCGACCGCCGGCGATGGCGGCGTGGACGGCGTCGAGGACGCGGGGCAGCACCGCCAGATCGACGTGCGGCGCGTCGACGCCCCGCAGGCCGTGCACGTCGAGGTAGACTGAACCGCCGAGGCCGTAACCGCGGGACGCTTCGACGTCGCGTGCGCCGACGAGGACGAGGGTCGAGCCCGCGTGCTTGAAGTCGGACGAACTCGTCTTGGCGACGTCCGGGATCCGGCCGAAGACCGAGATGCACAGGACCGGCGGGATCTCGAGCACGGTGCCGTCCGGGTAGCGGTAGGTGGACGACAGCGAGTCCTTGCCGCTGATGAACGGCCGGCCGAGCGCGTGCATGACATCGACGCAGGCGTCGACCGCCCGGTCGAGCCCGCCGAGGGCCGGCCCGTCCGGCACGGGCCAGATGAAGTTGTCGATCAACCCGACCTCGCGCGGGTTGCCGCCGACGGCGACGAGATTCGCCATCGCCTCCGCCGCGGCCCAGATCCCGCCCCAGTACGGATCGAACGTGTTCAACACCGGGTTCAGGCCGTGGGCGATGACGAGGCCGTACGGCTTGTCAGGGAAGGGCGCGAGCACGGCCGCATCGCCGGGTGCGTCGCCCTCGCGGCCGCCGAACGGCGGCAGGACGCCCATCGCCTGCACGGTGTGGTCGTACTGCCGGACGATCGGCTCCTTGGACGCCACGTTCGGGTGGGCCATGACGCGGCGCGCGAGGTCGATCCAGTCGTCGTTCGACGTCGGCAGCGTCGGCAGCTCGGACCGCGTCGACGGGGCGTCTGCGTCGCCGTCGACGTCCGTGGCCGCCCACGTGCCGGTCAGCGTCTTGTCGGGCAGCCCGTCGTGCATGAACCCCATCGCCAGCTCGCCGACGACCTCGCCCGCGTAGCGGACGACGAGCCGGCCGGTCGGGAGGAACGCGCCGACGTCGACGGCCTCGACGTTGTACGTGGCGCAGATCGCCAGGACGCGTGCGACGTCTTCGGGGGCGACGGCAGCGACCATGCGCTCCTGGCTCTCGGAGAGATAGATCTCCCACGGCGCGAGCCCGGTGTACTTGAGCGGCGCCCGGTCGAGCTCGACCTCGGCGCCCAGCTGCTCGCCCATCTCCCCGATCGCCGACGAGAAGCCGCCGGCGCCGCAATCCGTGAGCGCCCGGAGCAACCCGTCATCGCGGCACACCAGCAGCGCGTCGAGCAGCCGCTTCTCCTCGACCGCATTGCCGATCTGCACCGCCTGGCTGTTGACGGTGATCGTGTCGGCCGTCATCGCCGTCGAGCTGAACGTGGCCCCGTGGATCCCGTCGCGACCCGTGCGGCCGCCGAGCACCACGATCCGGTCGCCGGGGCGCGGATGACCCTTGACCGCCCGATCCTCCGGCAGGAGGCCGTACGCGCCGACGATGACCGTCGGCTTGGCGCGGAAGTCCTTGTGGAAGTGCACGCTGCCGTTGTTCGTCGGGATGCCCATCCGGTTGCCGTAGTCCCGCACGCCGGCGACGACGCGGCGCAGGAGATAGTCCGGCGGCAGCGCGCCGGGGGGAACATCCGACGGCGGCAGGTCGGGCGGTGCGAAGCAGAACATGTCCGTCGAGGCGATGACGCGCGCACCCTGTCCGGTGCCGAGGACGTCGCGGAAGACGCCGCCCGAGCCCGTCATCGCCCCGCCGTACGGCTCGATCGCCGACGGGCTGTTGTGCGTCTCGACCTTGCCGCAGACGGCCCAGCCGTCGTAGAAGCGCAGGACGCCGGAGTTGTCGACGAAGGCGGAGACGACAAGGTCGTCGTAACGCCGCGAGGTTTCCTTGAGCCGCTGCATGAACGGTGTCTTGCGCACGCCGTCGATGACGACGGGGCGCTTGAAGGTCTTGTGGACGCAGTGCTCGCTCCAGGTCTGCGCCAGGACTTCGAGCTCGAGGTCCGTCGGATCGCGCCCGACCTCCTCGAAGTAGTCGCGGATCGCGTGCATCTCGTCCAGGTCGAGATACAGCCCGGCGCCGGAGAGCCGCACGAGCGCATCGTCCTCCATCCCGCGAAGCGCGATGCGCCGCGTCGGCCCCGGCTGGCCCTCGATCAGGAGTGTCGCGGGCGGCGTGTCGACGACACGCTCGATCGTCGGGTTCACGAGCAGGCGGTGGACGACGCGGTCGATGTCGGTCGGGTGAAGGGCATCCGCAGCTGCCGCGTAGAACGCGTATTCCCGGCTCGCGTCGACGGCGACGAGATCGACGCCGAGGTCTGCCGCGGCCTTCAGGATGGACGCCGCTTCCGGGTTCATCACGCCGGGCAGATACGCCACCTCGACGACGTGCGCCGCGTCGGTCAGGATCGGCACGTCGATCGTCCAGTCGTGATCGACCGGCTCGCACAGCAACGCCTCGGCCAGGCGGCGGGCCGCAGCAACGTCGGCGCCCTCCAAGCGGAAGACGCGCGCCGAGCGCACGCGGCCGATCGCGGCGAGTCCGAGCGTGCGGCGGATCTCCGCAAGGACATCGCGGCCAACGGGATCGGTGTCGGCTTTGGCGGCGACGCGGATGGTGTGGATCATGCGGTATGTCCGGGGCAGCGCGGTCGAAGCGGCGTAGGTTAGCATATCGGCTATGGACATCGCCGCCCTCAAGGCCGACATCGTCATCGAGGCGCTGCTGCGGAGCCACGCCTTCACTTTCCACAGCACATGGGGCCTCTTCTCGCCGAAGGCGATCGACGAGGGCACCCGCCTCCTGGCCGAGCACCTGCCGATCCGCCCCGACGACGACTGCCTCGACCTCGGCTGCGGCTACGGCGCGCTCGGCCTCGTCATGGCCCGCGAGGCCCCCGGCGGCACGACGCTCATGGTGGACGTGAACGTCGTCGCCGTCCGCTACGCCCTGGCGAACGCGCGGCGCAACGGCCTGGCCAACGCCGACGCCCAGCTCTCCAACGGTCTGGACGACATCGACCCCGCCCGCCGCTTTGACCTCGTTGCCGCCAACCTGCCGGCCAAGGTCGGCCGCGAGCTGCTGGCGATCTTCGTCCACGATGCGCACGCGCGGCTGCGGCCGGGCGGGCGGATGGCCGTCGTCGCCATCAGCCAGCTGCGGCCGGTCATCGAGCGGGCGTTTCGAGAGACGTTCGGGAACGCGGACAAGGTGAAGCAGGGGCGGGCGTATGTGGTGATGGGGGCGGTTCGGGAGGCGTAGGCATTCGGCGCGACCCGCATCGCGCAGCGCCGCCCGGCCTGTCGATCACATTTCAAGGCCGCCGACCGTCCACCACCCGCACGTCCCCCGCCCCCCGCACGACGATCTGCGGCGCCCCGCGGTACAGCTCGATCCGCCCCTGGACGACAATGCACTTGCCCGCAAAATGCTCGGCCGGCGGTGCCGGGAATTCGGCGTAGTCCGTCGGGAACACGGCGGCGTAGAAGTGGGATTGGAAGGGGTCGTGGCTATTGAGAAATGTCACCTTGCCTGTGTCCTTGGTCCGCACGACCTCGAACTCGACCGCCTGGTACGTATCGAGGTGGTCGCCGGCCGACTCCGCCGGGATGGCGCCGGCGACGCGCGCGCCGCACGGCTGGGACGGATCGACGGCGCCATCCGCGGCGGGTGTCGCGAGCGAGGCGAGCGGGATCGCATCGAGCGGTGCGGATGGGAGCTGCGATCCTGCCATCGACGCAGCCGCCTTCCCCGCGGCGGCGCCCGCCACGTCCGGCGGCGTCGCGAACACTGCCACGCCTGTCGGTCGCGCGATGCCCCACACCCCACGCCGCGCCGCACGCGCCGACGCCTCGGCCGTGCGCAGCGCGGCCTCGTGGGCGACGTTCGGCGGGATGACGAGGACGTATGCCAAACCCTCGGCGGCCAGCGTGGCGGCGACGAGGCGGCCGTCGACGCGGACGTGGCGAAGCAGACGACCGTAGTCGTCGACGTCGACGGCATCGGCCTCGAGCCGAACGGTGCGGCGATCGACGAGCGCGGCCAGGCGCGCCGCGGCCTCCGGACCGAACGGCTGCGGGCCGTCCATGTCCGGGTGGTGCGTCTCCGGCGCGTCGATGCCGATCACGCGGACCGTACGCCCGTCCGCCGTGACCAGCGTGTCGCCGTCGATCGCGTGGTCGATGCGGACGCGCTCGCCGGCGGTGGTGCCGCCCGTGCCGGACAGCGCAACGGCGAAGTGCGCGCGCAGCCGCGGCGACAGGGCGAGCCCCGCCGTCCATGCGAGCGAACCCGCCCCGGCGATCCACAGGAACCGCTGGATCGGACGTCTCAAACGCTGGACAAGCCTGTCGATGATCTTCATTCCGACAGGTTATGGCATGCCTCGTCCGTGCGGAAGGCAATCCGCGCCACGTTTGCGACAGTGGCTACGACACGTTCGGCGGGGGCGGCGGCGCCACGGGCTCGAGGACCGCGTCTGGCGACACGGGCTTGCGCGCCGCACCTGCACCCGTGGTGCCTCCGGTCCCGGTCGGCGTCGGCTTCCGCTCGCGGAAGCCGAGGGCCCACGCGAACATCGGGAAGGCGCTCGACCACGCGAAACCGTCCTTGATCGCTCCGAAAAGGAACTGCGGCGTCATCTCCGGGTTGCCGACCACCCCGGCCTGCATCGCCGCGTAGCTGGCCAACGCGAGGACGAAGGAGATGCCGAACATCTGAGCGCGGTAGCCCTTGGGGAGAATTCCGACGACCAGCGCCAGCCAGAAGCTCAGGAAGACGCCGAGGAACTCGGCCCCCAGGCCGGCGGAATGGGTGCCGAGCAGCTTCTGCCACGTCATCGCTTCCGGCGGCACGGTGACTTCCGTGCCCTCCGTCAGAATGGCCGTGGGCGAGAGCGTCGCGTTCGCCAGCTTGAGGTCGTCCACCGTGACGCCGAGCTCGGCGGCGATGCCCGGCAGCGTGTCGCCGCCCTTGCCGATCTCCACGACCTGCATCGTCGTCGTGTGGACGACGAGGCCGCGGTCCAGCCGAGCGCCGCGCCAGCCGGACCAGCCGACGAAGGCGATGACGGCGAGGAAGCCGAGGGCCAGGACATAGAGCGCAAGGGCTTTCATCGCATTCTCCTCTGATGCGGGCGTCGTCGGCAACCGACGCCGATGCGCAGGTCTACGTCGCTGCGGCGAATCGGTAGCCGGCACCCGGCACGGTGAGGACGATCTCAGGCTTCTCCGGATCGGCTTCGATCTTCTGCCTCAGCCGCCAGATGTACTGCTTGAGGACTTCGGTCGGGCGGTGTTTCTCCGGGGCACGGCCCCAGACACCGGCCAGGATCTCGTCGTGACTCAGCGGGCCGCTGCCGTGGGCGATGAAGAATTCGAGCAGCCGAAACTCGCGCGGCGTAAGTTGTGCCGGCTCGCCGCGCACCCAGACCTGGCGCGACTCGAAGTTCACCCACAACCGGCGATCGACGTACACGCCCGCATCCGGCTCGGCCGCCGGCACCCGGTCCGTTCGCCGCAGCACGGCCTCGATCCGCGCCCCGACCTCATCGGGATGCGCGCCGGCGTTCACGCAGTCCTCGGCGCCGGCCTCGAACGCGCGCCGGACGTGGCCGGCGCCGTCGACGAGGACGATCAGGCGGCCGGAGGACAGGACGGCCGCCAGCGACCACGCCACGTCGCCGGGCACGCCGGTCGTATCGAGGAGGACGAGATCGGGCGGCGGGTCGCGGTCATACACGTCCTCGTCGGCCAGTTGCGCGCTCGGGGCCTCGATGTCGACGCGAAAGCTGTTCGAACGCAGCGCCGCGACGAGATCGGCGCGCGCGTCGGGCCGCGCGCTGACGAGGAGGATCCGCCGACCGGCCATCCCGGCTACACCGTCTGGAATCGGTAGCCGATGCCGCGCTCGGTCCGCAGATAGCGCGGTCGGCGCGGATCGGGCTCGATCTTGCGGCGCAGGTGGTGGAGGTGGACGCGGAGCGTCGCCTCGGCGTCGTTGTAGGCATCTCCCCAGATCAATCGGAGCAGCTCGGCGCTGGTCACCGGTTGGTTGGGGTGCTGGACGAGGTGGCGGAGCAGATCGAACTCGATCGGCGTCAGCGCCACGGACTCGCCCTCGACCACCACGTCGCGCGTCGCCAAGTCGACCGTCAGATGGGCGTCCTGGTAGCGCATCGGCCGCTGAAGATAGGGTCGATCGCTTGCGCGCTTGAGGACCGCTTTGACCCGCATGCGCAGCTCGTCGATGTCCCACGGCTTCGAGACGTAGTCGTCGGCGCCGATGCCGAGCCCCTTGACCCGGGCATCGAGCTGCGAGAGCGCCGTGACCATGATGACGGGCGTGTCCCACACCTCACGGATCCGCTGGCACGTCAGCCAACCGTCCATGAGCGGCATCTCGATATCCAGCAGGATCAGGTCGGGCCGCATTTCGTGAGCAACGCGCAATGCCGCCAGCCCGTCGGCGGCCTCGATGATCTCGTAGTCGTCGAGGGATAGCGCCATGCGCATCAGCGCACGCGCCTCGTCGTCGTCATCGACGATGAGAAGGCGCTTCAGGTCGGCGATGCGCTTGGGGATCTCGGCGCTTGTCGGCATCTACGGAGACGGCTCAGCGGCCACCGGCAGCGTCAACGACATCGTCGTCCCCGAAGGCGAGGTGCGGGCGATCCAAAGGCGGCCGCCGTGCGAGCGGGCAATATTGCGCGCCAAGTACAGGCCGAGGCCGTAGCCCTCCTTGTCGCCGGTGTTCCGACCGCGCCCGAACGGCGTGAACACCCTGTCGACGTCCTCGGGTCGGATGCCCGGCCCGCGATCGGTGACGTCCAATCGCACGCCGCCCTCGGATGCGTGAATCCGGACGTTGACCGGCTTGCCCGGCGCGTACTTGGCCGCATTGTCGATCAGGTGCTCGATCACCCGCGCGATCTGACCGGCATCGCCGCGCGCGAGCGGTGTTCCGGCATCGACCTTCACATCGAACGTCGTGCCCGTCGCCTTCTCCTCGGCCGCCAGCGCGAACGGTTCGATGGACGCGGCAGCCATCGCGCCAAGATCGAGCGGCTCGAGCTTGATCAACCAGCCGCCGGTGGCCGCAACCGCATCCAGCAGCGCCTCGAGCCGCGCCAGCAGCCGACCGCTTTGGCTCTCGATGATCGTGAGCGCCTTGCGGACGCTGTCCATGTCGCCCACGTCCAGGTTGCGCTGCGCCAACTGCGCCCCAACGCGCACGTTGGACAGCGGGGCGCGCAGGTCGTGGCCGAGCAGCGCCAGGAACTGGTCGCGTGCGTCGGCGTCGAAACGCCCGGCATCCGCGGCGTCCAGCCCGAGCCGGGCGAGCGTGGCCGCCACCTCGACCAGCGTGACCTCCTCGGCATTCGGCGCGACGGACCGCGACAGCGCGATGACGCCGCGCGTGCCCGTGCCGGCGGTCTGCGGGAGGGGCACGCACAACCAGCCGTCGATGTGGGCGACCTCGGCCTCCGCCATCACCTCGGCCAGCGCTCTGCGCTCCGGAGAGCGCGGCGGGGCACCCGAACCGGGCGCCCGGTGCAGAGCCGAGAGCGTCGGGCCTCCTACGTCGAGCCATACCTCGCACGCATCTGCCTCGAGAACCTCGGCGATGCCGCGCGCGACGACCGGCAGGAACGCCGTCCGATCGACTGCGCCGGCTGCCGCCCGGGCCATGTCCAGGAGTGGATCGAGTCGCGTGTTCAGCTGCAGATCCACAGGGTCCTCCGCGCGCCAGGCCCGAGCCGGGCTTAATCCTTCGGTCACGAGAACTAAACGATAATATAACCAGCGCGGGCGCGGATTGCAAGGCGGGATCGCGATTGTCGCCGATTCCACCCTATCCGCGATGCGGGCGGGGGGATACGGTGGGGTGGGATGAGGTGGGATGCGGATGGCCTTCGGGCGACGCATGCGTCGCCCCTACGATATAATCGGGTGCCTATGCCCCAGCTCTTCCCGTTTTCGGCCATCGTCGGGCAAGACGATCTGCGGCGCGCGCTCGTGCTGAACGCCGTGCGGCCGGACATCGGCGGCGTGCTCGTGCGCGGCGAGCGCGGCACGGCCAAGAGCACGGCAGCGCGCGGCCTCGCGGCGCTCCTGCCGCCGATCCGCGCGGTGGTCGGCTGCCCGTATGCCTGCGATCCGGACAGAACGGCCCAGCTATGCGAACGGTGCATGGCGCTGCTGGAAGACGGCCTCGACCTGCCGAGCGGCCTGCGCCCGACGCCGTTCGTCGACTTGCCGGTCAGCGCCACCGAGGATCGCGTCGTCGGCACGCTGGACATCGAGCACGTGCTGGCCACGGGCGAGCGGCGATTCGAGCCGGGTGTGCTGGCCTCGGCCAACCGCGGCCTGCTCTACATCGACGAAGTGAACCTGCTCGACGATCACGTCGTCGACGTCCTGCTCGACGCCGCGGCGATGGGCGTGAACGTCGTCGAGCGCGAGGGCGTGAGCTTCAGCCACCCGGCGCGCTTCATCCTCGTCGGGACGATGAACCCCGAAGAGGGTGAGCTTCGCCCACAGCTGACGGATCGCTTCGGCCTTTCGGTGACCGTCGGGGCCGTGCACGATGTCGAGCTGCGCACGGAAATCCTCCGCCGCCGGCTCGCATACGACGACGATCCGGACACGTTCATGGCCCGCTGGTCGGCCAGCGAGGCGGCGCTGCGCGAGCGGATTCTCGCCGGGCGCGACGGACTCGGCCGCGTCGACATCACGGACAACGACCTTCGCTTGGCGGCGCGCCTCGTCGCGGCCGCCGGCGTCGACGGCCACCGGGCCGAGATCGCCATCCTGAAGACGGCGCAGGCGAACGCCGCGTTCGAGGGCCGGACGGCCATCAGCGTGGCCGACATGGCGCTTGCGGCCCGTTTGGCCCTGCCCCACCGCCAGCGCCGCGGGCCCCTCGAAGGCGGCTCGTCCGACATGGTGGCGGTGCACGAGGTGCTGGCACAGGCCGACCGCGACGGGCTCGAGACCGCGGCCGACGGCATGACGTCGCTCGCCGACGGGCAGCCGCAGCACGGTAAAGGAGATCCGTTGGCGCCAGACGCCGACGGGCCGAAAAGTGGAGGCTTCAGCTTCTAGTCCGGCGGCCGATGGCCAGGGTTCGCAGCCCATGCCGGGCCACGCCCAACCGGATGCCACGCGGACCGAGGAAGCCGTTCAAGCTGCCGCCGCTTTCGCCGCGCGCCACTTCGAGACCGACCTCGACCGCCTCAGCCGCCGCGCCTCCGGCCGCCGCAGCGTGACGCGCACCGAGACACGCCGCGGACGCTACGTGGCCGCCCGCCCGGCCGAGGGCCGCTACGACGACATCGCGTTCGACGCGACGCTGCGGGCAGCGGCGCTGCGGCAGGCGCCGATCCGGCCCGGCAAGCCCATCGAGATCAAGCTCGGCGACCTGCACCGGAAGGAGCGGGTCCGCAAGGCCGGCAATCTGATCCTGTTCATGGTCGACGCCAGCTGGTCGATGGCCACCGCCGAGCGCCTGGCCGCCGCCAAGGGCGCCGTGCTCAGCCTGCTCGTCGATGCCTACCAACGCCGCGACCGCGTCGGCCTCGCCGTCTTCCGGCGCGAGGGCACGGAGATCGTCCTGCCCTTCACCGGCAGCACCGCACTGGCCGAACGCCGCCTGGGCGACATCGCCGTCGGCGGCAAGACGCCGCTGTCGCACGCCCTGTACACCGCCGACAGGCTGTTCCAGCAGGCGATGCAGCGCGACCCGTCCGCCCTGCCGCTGCTCGTCCTCCTCACGGACGGCGCCGGCAACATCTCGCTCACCGGGCGCGCGCCGCTCGAGGAGATGCGCCTCCTCGCCGCCGCACTCCGCCGCCGCGGCGTGCGCTCGATCGTCGTCGACATGTACACCCGCTCGCGCTTCTACCCGACCAGCCCCGCCGCTGAGCTGGCGGCGTGCCTCGGCGGCGAGCTGTGCAACATGTCGGAGCTGCGGGCGGAGGGGGTGGTGACGAAGGTGCGCTCGGCGATGGGGGGGTGAGGGCTTCGGGCACGCGTCCGCGTGAAGCTTCAGTACCCCGCCATCCCCGGCTCGACCTCCACCCGCCACGCCTCGATCCCCCCCGTCAGGTTCGCCAGCGCCGTAAAGCCTTGCGCCGCCAGCGCGTAGCACAGGGACTGGCTGCGGCGGCCATGGTGACACTGGAACACGATCGGCTCGCCGGGGTCGAGATCGGGCCACCACGCGCGGACCTCGGACAGCGGCAGGAAGTCGGAGCCGGCGATGCGGCAGATCGCGCGCTCGTGCGGCTCACGAATGTCGATCACGCGGGGCGCCGTGCCGGCGGCCATGGAAGCCGCGAGTTCGGTCGGCGAGATCTCGCGGAACGGCGGCATCGAGAGCGACAGCGGCTCGGTCGGAGGGGTCGAGGCGGGGGTTGGCATCGAGCGCTATGATACGTCTCCATCACACGCGGCGCCACCGCTGTCATCCAAGTACGTGTCCGCCAACGGCATGTCGCGTGTTGTTAACCCCGTGAGGTCGGAAGCCTTGGTGTACGACGAGGATTGGCTGGTCGAGGCCGCACGCCACGACCGTCAAGCATTCGGGCAGCTCTACGACCGTCACTTCGACGCGATCTACCACTACGTGGCGCGTCGGGTGGGGGATGAAGCACTGGCAGAAGACTTGACCGCCGCGGTGTGGGAGCGCGCCTTGGTCGCCATCGAGCGCTTCGAGCTGCGCGGCGTGCCGTTCGCGGCATGGCTCTATCGGATCGCCGGCAACGTCATCGCCAACCACCATCGTCGCGCCCACCTCGTCTCGTTCGTCCCGTTCCTGCCGCAGGCCCACCATGAGAGTGTCCATTTCGCCGATCCGATCGATGAACGGACCATGGTTCGCGAGGCGTTCATCCGACTGTCCGACAGCGATCGCGAGGTGCTCAGCCTGTGCTATCACGCCGGCCTGACACCGCCGGAGATCGCCGACGTCCTGAGCTGCAGCCCGGCCGCCGTGCACAAGCGACTGCACCGCGCCCGCCAGCGGCTGCGACAGCTCCTCGAGGGAGAACATCGTGTCCCGGTCTCATCCGTCCACTAGCCCGCCGCTCGATCCGAACGATCCCTTCGTCCGCCTGCTGGGCGCCGATGAGCGCCGCGTGGCGCGCCCGGAGTTCCGGGCCTCGCTCCGGGATCGCCTGCTGACGCTGGCCCCTGCGCCCGGCGTGCCGATCGACGCACCATTGATCGGCCGCATCGTCGTCCGCCCCGTGCCTGTTCTCGTGGCTGCGGTGCTCGCCACGGCGCTGATCGCCGCCGTGCTGGTCGTGCGTCCGGCCCACCGCGACATCGTGGTCCCGCCACCATCCGTCGAGCAGCTCGAGCCGGCCGCACAGCCTCCCGTCGCCGCAGCACCGGCCGCCGCGCCCGTGCGCCTGCACGCGCCGTCCAGCCCGGCCGAACGGCGCGCCGTGATCGCCGACCGCAGCGCCGTCGACCGTCCGGGCAAGCGCCCGGTGACGTCCTCATCGGCCGTCGAGCGGGACGATGTCGTGCCGGCGGCCCCGGCAGCCCTTCGACCGGCGCCTCTCCGACCGCTGGCCGCGACCGGATCAGGGGCCGGCGTCGCCGATCTCGCGCCGCCCGTGCCGCCGGCACCTGCCGATGCGGCAAGCGTTGCGCCGCCGCGGAATCCGTCATCGGACGGCGGCCGTGACCGCGGCCGGCCGGCCGCCGCCCCGTCGGCCACCGCCACCACGAACGCGGCCGACGCATCGGGCGGCGCCGCCGCGACGGCGCCCGCGCTCCTGCCGCCCGAACCGGCGGAGCCGACGCCGGCACCGGTCGTGGCGATGCCGACCGTCCCCGTCGTGCCGACGCCGACGCCCGGCCCGTAGCGCCGGCACCGCAACGCCGGTGGCCAGAGCCGTTCTCTCACAGCGGGTCGGGCGACGGACGTCGCCTCCGGCGCGCCGCCGGCAATGGGTGCGGATCGCCCTCGTCCTCGGACTTGCCGTCACCGTCGTCCGCCCGTCGGCGCCGGTAACGGGCGCGGCGGTGAGGCATGGGCTCGACGATCGCGGCATGGCAGGCCGCCGGATCTATCTGCCGCGGCTCGATCGCGCGTTCGTATCGCCCGGCTCCGAGACGTTCGTCGACGTGCCGTGCGACACGGCCGGCGATGCATGCCTGCCGCTCGGCTGGCGCGTGCGGTGCGGCGGCATGGGCCGCGTGCGCGACCTGGTGGTCGTCCGATCGGACGAAGGCACCGACGACTCGGGCGCCCCGACCTTCGCGGCCGTGCTGGCCGTCGGCGACGGAGCGGCGCTCGGCGTGCCGAGCGGCGACGGCATCGATTGGCGGGTGGCCACCGGCGTCGACCTCGGCGGGCTCTACCACGCGACGATCGGCAACGACCTCGGCGGCTGGGCCGTCGGCGACGGCGCCCGGATCGCCCGCCTGGGCGACGTCCGAGGCGCGTGCTGGTCGATCGCCGCATCGGGCTGGGTGACGGCCACGCTGCGCAGCATCGAGCTGAAGCCAGGCGGCGTTCCGCCGATCGGCGATCCGTGGCCGAAGGACATCGGCGGGTGGGCGGTCGGCGGGACGCTCGACGTGACGGATGGGGTGACGCGAACCGGCACGATGATCGCCCAACTGGATGTCGGCGCCGACCCGCCGCTCTGGCGCCACCTCACCGAGGACACCGCGGGACGCCTGGCCCTGCCGCCGCTCTTCGACGTCCAGAGCGTGCCCACCGGGAGCGGCGGACAGGAGCTCTGGGCGATCGGCCAGGACGGAGCATCCGGCGTGCTTGCCCGGATGGAGGAGATCGACAGGCAGTGGACGTGGCGCCGCGACGCGAACTTCGTGCTCGACGGGTACCCGAACGAGCTCGCGCTGCAGTCCGAGAAGCAGGGCTGGGCGTTCGGGCGCAGCGCCGCGGACCATCCGACCGCAGCCGTGTGGCGCTTCGAGGGCGGCCAATGGCGATCGCGGCCTCAGCTGCTGCACCCCGGCCAGTCGCTGCTCGACGCCTACAGTCTCGACCTGAATACGGTCGCATACGGCCTCACGCCCGCCCTCGACGACAACGGGACCTCACGCGATGTCATCCGTCGCACGGACGGCGACCGCGAATGGGCCACCGTCGCCCGATGGCCCGCCGGGGCGCCGGTACCGTCCGACGGCGGGCACCACTCCCTGGCCCCGCTCGGTGCCGAACGCTATCTCTATGCGCTGGGCGACGGTCTGTGGCTTGTCGACGCCGGCGGCGGGACGGCCGCCGAAGGTGCCGCATGGACGCGGCTCTGGCAGCGCCACGACGTGCGCGACTTCGCGGGCGCCCCCGACCACGGCTGGGCGCTGGCCGACGTGGCGGCGCCCGACGGACCGCACCTGATCAAGGTCGACCGCACCGGCATGCACCGCTGGCGGCCCGACCGGCCGCTGCCCCGCCTGCGCGCGCTGGCCCACGGCGGCACGACGTACTGGGCGGTCGGCGACGGCGGCGCAACGTGGTGGATGCCGGCAGGCGCGACGACGTGGCGGCCGGCGCCGGCCGACGGGACGACAGGCGGTCACCTGCTGGCCGTGGCCGCCACGCCGGGCGGCGCGGTCTGGGCCGCCGGAATGGATCCAAGCGGCCGCGGGCGGGTGTGGCGCATGATCGAAGGCCGGTGGCACGTCATCGAAGCGCCCGCCTCCCGGACGCCGCTGACCGCGATCGCGGCAACGGACGGCGGGAGCGCGTGGGCCGGCGGCGACGGGACATCGCCGACCGGCGCGATGCTCTTCATCCGCCCCGCGCCCGCCGGCGAAGGTCCGTGCCCATCCGCCAACCCGTTGGACGATCCGTGGCAACGGGCGGGCGACGTCTGCTTCGCCACGAAGCCCTCACGCGTCGCCGGCATTGCGGCGCTGGGGGACGACGTCCTGTGGCTGGCGCGCGAGCGCGACATCGTTCGGACGGGCGGCGGCAGTGTGCGCGTTCACGACGACCTCGGTGTCCGCGGCCCGGACGGAGACTGCCCGACGACACCCGCGTCCGCCCCGTGCAAGCTGCGCTACGAGTGCCGCCTGACGGCGATCAGCGCCGCAACGGCAAGCGCGGTGTGGGCCGCCGTCCGCTGCACTTCCCCCCACGATGATCCGGGCCGCGGCGCGACGCGCATCGTGCGCTGGGACGGCACGGCGTGGCAGCAGGGCCCAGTGGTCAACACCCGGATCCGCCGCCTCGTCGCCGGCGCCGACGGAACGGGCATGCCCTGGGTGCTGGCGGTCGGCGATTGGACGACGGTCCTGCAGTTCCCGACGCGTTGAAGCCGACACGCCGTTCCCGCCCACGCGTCGGTCGGCATCGTCAGGGCACAGCGACCTCGTCAGGGCAGCCCCTCGAACGGCTCGAACCGCACGCCGGCCTGGGAGATCTCCACCGTGCCCAGCACGACCTCGTCGGCCTCCCATCGCCGGCCGGCCGCATCGCGCGCCGGGCGGCGCACCCCGGTGTCGGGCGCGTACCAGCCGACGGACAGCCGCAACGGACCGTTCGTCCCCCGGCCACCGGTCGGGATGTGGTGCGCATCCGGCACGACGTCGCCCGGCTGCCACAGCGACGACGGGTACGTCCCGCCCGCCGGCGGGCCGTCCGCACCGGCGCCCGGCCAGCCGCTCGCATCCGTGAGGTGCACGAACACGGTCTCATCGCCCGGGATTGGAGCGACGGACGTCCAGTAGAGCGTGAGCAGCAAGGGAGGTTCGCCGCCCGGCGACAGGCGCTCCTCGATCGTGTACCCGCTCAGGACGGCGCTCGTCGGCTCGCCGAACGCGTCGCCGCGCACGTGCGCCGTCGGCGGCAACGTGACGGGCTGCACCGGCAGGAGCACGACCGGCCAGGCGTAGCCGCCACCCTCCGGCAGCACGTCGCTTGTGCGCACGCCGCACGCCGTCGCGTCACGTCGTCCTCCGACGACCGCGACGCGCGCGTCCCACCCCCGGTCCGCAAGCCACCCGGCCACGATCGTCGCCCGCCGCGGCGCGTCGACCGGCGGCACGAGGAGCTCTACGTCCTCGGTGAAGCGCCGGCTCGGCAGCCAGGCACTGCTCGGGTAGCGCCCACCCTGCGGGATCCGGTCGTCGGCCGACAGGACGCGGCCGTCGGCGTCGACGAGCTGCGCGAAGAGGCGCAGCGGATCGTCGGGCTGGCGACCGGAGGTGACCCAGGTCAGCGGCCAGGTGGACACCGCGCCGGAGGGCACGCGGGCGATCGGGGCGCACGGGTCGACGACGAGGCGCGCCCAGCCCGGGCCGAAATCCGGGCCGGCCGCCGCAGACGCGGCGTCGACGCGCATCGCCGCGGCGGCGGGCGGGTCGTCGATCGGCAATGAACCTCGCACCGGCCCGAACGCCGGTTGGAGGACGTGCGTCAACCCGTACGTCCCGAGTCCGAGCCACCCGACGACAAGGGCGAGCTGCGCCGCCGATCGCCATCGCACCGGCAGCCAGCCGGTCAACCCGAGCACGAACAAGACGCTGAACGCGGACAGCGCCGGAAACAGGTACCGGCCCTGGGCCACGACGAGATCGAAGGTGAAGGCCAGCCGGAAGACCGATGCGTAGACGAGTGCGATCGCTGCCGCGAGCAGACCCACCGCCCAGCGCGTCGACGCCGGGCCCAGCACCCCGTCGGCGTCGTCCGGACGCCGCCGCAGTCGGAGGCCGAGCGCCGTCCAGCCGACCGCGCTCGACACGAGCAACCCCCCGAATGCGGCGTACAACCGCTGCGGCATTGCGATGACCATCCAGCCGAAGCGCCCGAGGAACGACTCGAACTGCACGCGGAAGTACAGCGGCAGCTCCGGCCACAGCGGCGTTCGGCGCACGCTGGCCGCGGCGGCGCGCTCGAAACCTGCCCAGCCGAGCACGTCGCCGCCCATCGCCACGTTCCACATCAGCCACGTCCCGGCCACCGCCAGCAGCATCCCGCCGCACCACGCGCCGCCGCGCACGAGCACCCGCCACGAGCGAGCGCGCCGCGCGGCGATCCCGATCGCCAGACCCCCGACCGCCACGAGCGCCAGCGTCGTCAGCTTGGCGAGAAGCCCGAGGCCGAGAAGCACGCCGAGCACGGCGAACACCCGCCGGCGGGGCGTCCGGACGGCGACGCGCGCAGCGGCGACGAGCGACAGCGCGCCGACGGCCGACGCCAGCGCGTCGTTGTTCGCCACGCCGCTCATGTACAAGAACTGCGGCAGGAAGGCCGTGACTGCCGCCGCAGCGAGCGCCAACGACCACGCGCCCGGCACGACGGTGCGGGCGAGCGCGAATGTGGCGAGAACGGTGACCAGACCGAGGATCATCGACAGGCGCCGCAGCGCCGCGACGAACGCGTAGCGCGGGGCCATGGGCGGCAGCTCGTCGGCGGAGTGGTGGTGGGCGGTGTAGGTCGCCGGATCGAAGAAATCCGGCACGAACTGGCGGTTGGGGACGAAGTAGAGGTTGCGGTCGTCGTGACCCCATGTCGCCAGGACGCCGAGCGCGTAGTACAGCGGCGGGTGCTTCACCTGCTGCTGCAGCGGCTCGCCGACCTCGCCGTGGCGCGGCGGTCGCCCGTTCGCCCGCAGGAACGAAACATAGGCGATGTGCCCCGGTTCGTCCGGTCCTTCACCGAACGGCGTCGCATCACGATACGCGCAGGCGAGGGCGACGTAGGCGACGAGAAGCGCGGCGAGTGAAGCGCGACGGAGCCACGATCGACGCCCGGCCGGATCACCCCGTCGGTCCGCCGCCGACGACCCGCGATCCTCCGTCAAGGCGCGTCCCCGTCGATGAAGATCTGGTGCCAGAGCTCGAGGATCACGAGTGCCATCACCTGCTTGACCACGATGAACTCGCGGCCGGCCATGCGCTCGACCAGGGTCTGCACCGCGGCAGGCTCGAAGTAGCCGCGGCGGCGCACGGCGTCCGGACTCAGCGTTCGCTCGATGAGCCGGGCGACGGCGGGCTGGTCGACGAAGAACTCGCCGGGCAGGTAGAACGGGTTCTTCTTGCGCCGTGTGTTCTCGGGCGGCAGCACCCGCTGTGCCCAGGTGCGCTCGATAACCTTGTCCGCCAAACCGCGCACCTTCCAGTGCGGCCGCAGCCGGAACGCCAGGTCGACGAGGTCGGCGTCGAGAAACGGCAGGCGCAGCTCGAGCGAGTGCGCCATGCTGCTCTTGTCCTGCCGGAGCAGCGCGAAGTCCTGCAGCCAGTCGTCGAACTGCAGTGCGAGCAGCCGATCGAGGAAGTTCGCCGATCCCGCATCGGCCACCGGCCGCCCGGCCTGATATGCGTCGTGCGCGGACATGGTGTCCAGCATGCGTGTGGCGCCGAAGGCGGGGCTGTACAGCCGGGCGCGGTCGGCCGGGCTGAACAGCGTCCGCAGCCAGGTGTAGTTGCCGTACAGGCCGCGCGTATCGTAGCCGGCCAGGAAGTCCGCCACCCGCCCCCGTCCCTCGCGGCCGAGGTGGGCCGGAAAGACGAAGAAGCGATCGAGCACGTCGACCGGCGCCCGCCGCACGGCCTCGGCCACGATGTGCCGGTTCACGGCGCCCGGCACGAGCCGCCGATAGCGCTCGGTCCACAGGAGCACCTTGTGGAAACTGTAGCCGCCGAACAGCTCGTCCGCCCCCTCGCCGGCCAGCACGACCTTGACATGACGGCGCGTTTCCTGGGCCAGCAGGTAGTAGGCCAGGATCAGCGCGTCGCCGATCGGACGCTCGAGGTGCCAGATCATCTTGGGCAACAGGTCGAAGTGCTCGGGCCGGCAGATGATCTCGGTGTGCTGCGTTCCCAGCTGATCGGCCAACGCCCGCGCTTGGCCGGTCTCGTCGGTTGCCGTCCCGAACCCGAGGGCGAACGTGCGGACGGTCCCGCCCAGCCGCGCCATCTCGGCCACGATCGCGCTCGAGTCGACGCCGCCGCTCAGGTAGGCTCCGACGGGCACGTCGCTGACGAGGTGGCTGCGCACAGCGCGCGTGAAGCACTCGTCGAATGCCTCGAGGGCCTCGGCATCCGGCACGTACGGGCCCGTCGTCAGCGGCACGTCCCACCACCGCCTGATCTCGAGCCGGCCGTCCTTCAGGCGTAGGTAGTGCGCCGCGGGCAGGACGTGGATGCCCTCGAAGAGCGTGGCCGGGTTCGGGACGTAGCGCAACGCCAGGAACGCGTCGATTCCGGTCGGATCCACGCGGCGGGGTACGTGGGTGCTTTGCAGGATCGCCTTGATCTCGGAGCCGAACACGAGCCGCCGGTCCTGCCAGTGGTAGTAGAGCGGCTTCATGCCCACCCGGTCGCGCACGAGCGTCAGCGAATCGTCCCGACGGTCGTGGACCGCGAAGGCGAACATCCCGTGCAGTCGGGGCAGGCATTGGAGGCCGTCGTCTTCCCAGGCATGGACGATGACCTCGGTGTCGCAGCGCGACGCAAAGCGGTGACCGCGCTCCGTCAGCGCGGCCATCAGCGACCGGTGGTTGTAGATCTCGCCGTTGTAGACGACGACGACGGACCCGTCCTCGCTCACCGCCGGCTGTCGGCCGCCGGCCAGATCGATGATCGCCAGGCGGCGCATGCCCAGGTGGACGCTCCCGCCGTCGTAGAAGCCGTCATCATCCGGCCCGCGGTGGCGGATGGCATCGCCCATGCGTGCCAGCGCACCCGGTTCATCGAAGCCGGCGAAGCCGAAGATGCCGCACACGATGCCTAGTACCCCACCACTGCAGATTCTCCGGGTTCCGTACTCTGGTAGCCACCACGAGCATGTTCAGTGGTGGGATACTAGCGCCGTACCTGCGCCCACGGGATGAACCGCACGCTCAGCTCGCTCGCGGCGATGCCCGGCGAACCGCCCGTCCGCAGGGCGAACCACGACCGAGGGTCGTTGCCCCACCCGGCCGGGAACCGACGCTCGAGCGAGGCACCGCTCGGGAACAGTGGAATCTGCCATGGAAGCGCAGACCGCCACGCCACGCCGTCCACCCGCACCCACGGCCCGAGGAGCGGATCGGCGGAGCGGCCGGCCCGCGGGCGACCGAGCACCACCTCACCGCTGTCGGCCGCGATCCGCCCGGCCCACGGGCCGAACAGCGGCACGCCGTCCGGAACGGTCGGGGCGGCGGCATGGTCGAACGGGTCGACGGCCGCGACGACCGCGTACCCGTTCGCGCTCAACCGTGCGCCCGCGGGAAACACGAACCGGACGTCACCGGTCAACGCCCATGGCCCGGTGCCGGACGCCGGATCGCCGCCGAGATCGATCGGGCGATCGGTGAGGTTGCGCAGCTCGATCCACGCCGAGCGACCCTTGGGGGGCGCCGCCAGCATCTCGCTGATGATCACCGGTCCGATCGCCGGCGGCGCGTTCGGCGCGCCCGTACCGGTGCGGAACGCGTCGACATCCGCCGGGTCCACCACGCCGAACGTCGGCCCTGCCAGCGCGGCAACGTCAAGGCCGCCCGGATGGCGATGCGGCCCGAACGACGTGCCGCCGTCCGCCGCGCCGCATGTCAGGCGCTGCACGAAACCCGTCGGACGACCGGCAGCGTCCGCGGACGAGAGATAGACCGGCTCGCCGTCGCTGTCGAGCCCGAACGCGGTTGCGGCAGGCGCGAGCGCTTTGAAGTCGCGCTCGTAGATCACGCTGAAGCCGCCGGCCGGGATCGCCAACGGCGCCGGGAGGCGGTACTTCTGGAGCGCGCCGCGGTCATCGGACAGGTACCAGCCGCCGATGTCGACGGGTGCGGCCGACGGGTTCGCGAGCTCGACGGCGTCCTCGTACGGCGCGTCGCTGGCGCACATCACCTCGGAGAGCGTGATCCGTCCGTCCCACGGCGGGGCGGGGTCGTCGCGTCCGGGAGAGCCGCCGGAGGCGCGGCTGGCGCGCCACGCCAGCGGGTCGGTCGCGTCGATCGGGTCGGCGCCCGGGTCGACGTCGCGCAGCACGAGGGAGAAGCCGTGGCCGTCCGGGCCGAGCGGCCAGAGATCACTCTCACGAAACGTGACGTCGGCCAGCGTCTCGCCGCGCGCGTCGAGGAGCGTGATCCGCTCGCCGCCGTCGGCGAGGCGCCCGGTGAACAAGGCGTCGGGCGCGAAGCCGTAGCGCGCTGCGAAGGCGCTGGAGTTGCGCGCCAGGACGAGCGGCCGGGCGGCGGTCAACCGGGTGGCGGCCGGCAGCGTGGCGGTGATGCCGTGGGTGAACGTCGCGCCCGACAGGTCGACCGGCGTCGTGCCGGCGCCGTGCGGCACCGCCAGCTCCACGAACTCCTCGTCGTCGCCCGCAACCGGGTGGTAGTGGATCTCGGAGATCGCGACGCGCGGCCGGCTGTAGGTCGCATCGGCCATGGCGCTCCACCTGCCGTCCGGCGTCCGCTGGCGGGCGCGCAGGCGCGTGTAGCGGTCACCGATCCGAATCGCCCGGTCGAAGGGCAAGGCGCTCGGCGACGGATTGGCGGTGTTGGGGGTGCGCGGATCCGTACCGTCCGTTGTGAACCAGATCGTGCCGTCGGTGGCCTGGTCGGCACAACCTTGGTCCAGGAGACCAACCGACACCATGCTCACGGACTTGCCGTTGCCGCCGGGCGGGGAGAATCGCGGGCTCGCGACGGCCGGGTAGAGTGCCTCGGCGCACAGTTGGGCCAACACGTCGGCGGTGCGGCTCGGGTAGAGGTCGCGCAGCAGCCGGTCCCGCTCGGGACGCCAATGATCGTCACGGTTCTGGGGGCGGTTCAGCTTGGCGTTGTCCAGCATCGCGAAGCGGACGAAGCGCCAGTTCTCGCTGCGCGTGCGCTCCTGCCATGGCCCATCCCCCCAGCGCGCGCTCTCGCCGACGATCGCCCGCTCGATCTCACCCGCGACGGCGCCATAGCGCGCGGCGGCGGCGGTCGGCGTCAGGGCGCCGGCTTCGAAGAGCTGGCGGCGGACCCGATCGGCGAACAGCAGGCGGTACTCGGCGCTGCCCTCGGACAGCCATCGGTGGAGCCCGGCCACACCGTCCAGGTCGATGGTCCGGCCGCAGCGCTGCGGCTTGCCGATGCAGGTGTCGATATCGAGGCGGTCGTTGCACGGTCCGCAGTAGGTCTCGCCCGGACTCTGCCGCAGGCCGAGGCTGTGCTCGATGTCCCAGACGAAGAACTGGAACGGGCCGCCGAGCACGCGGTTGCGGGCGGCGATGAAGTTGTTCGTCGGCCAATCCCAGTTGTCGGCGTAGAGTTCGAGCAGCGTGTAGTCGGCGTGCTGCGGCAGGTCCATGAGCTGGGCGACCCGCCCGTAGGTGGCCCTGTCGATCTCGACGCCGGCCGGGATGGAGTCGCGGACCGCCAGCAGTGCTTTCCAGGCCGCATCGTCGCCGTCGCCCAGATCGTACGCATCGCGATCGCGGATGGTATCGTGCGCACGGATGACGTCCCAGTTGCCTTCCTTTCCGCCGAGGTGCGCGGCCATGAAGTCGGCGTCGAGCTCTTCCGTCAGGTTGTAGAGGCCCCAATAGAGCCCATCGAGGTAGAGATGGACCCACGTGCCGCGCGCGGCGGCCCAGCCCATGTCCCGCTGCGTGCGCCGGCCCCACTCGTCGTGGACGTACTGGGCCTTGCCCGGGAAGTAGATGAACGTGTCGGCCTGGCCGCCACGCAACCGGAGGCTGTCGAAGCGGGTCGGCAGGTCCGGCTGGCCGTCGGGGCCGACGAAGACCGGGTAGTCCAGCTGGCTTGGCCCGTACATGCTGCGAAAACGGACGGAGAACGAGTGCTTGAGCGTCGTATCGGGCTTGCGGCTCCAGCCGCCGGCGATCCGCACGCCCGCGTCCACCTGAAAGCCGGGGCGCCCGTCGGTGCGCAACATCTCGATGGATGCCGGCCGCTCCCACGCCGTGCCGCGCTCGAGCGGGTGGCTGTAGATGCCGCTGTCGGGATCGAACAGGTGGTCCGGGTCCGTGACGATCGAAACGCTCGGGATGGCCTTCAGGTCATCGATGATCTCGGCCGCATACCGCGGGTCGTCGACGACGCGGCCATCGACGGCGTAATCGGCCGGCACCGGTCGACCTTTCTCGGTGCCCTCGGGATAGACGCCCCAGGTGGCCGGGAAGCCGGGCGCGCTCGCCCCTTGGCGGACGCGATCGGCCAGGAAGAGATAGGTGTGCGTCGCCACGCTCGACGGCGTCCAGCCCGACCGGAATGCCGCGGCGCGCACCGTCGTCGTGCGCTCGATGCGCAACGGGCCGTCGGCGGTCGCACCATGCTCGAGCGACGGCGGGCTGCCGTCCGTCGTGTAGCGGACGATCGCGTCGCGAGCGGGGCTGTGGAGCGTGAGATCGAACGGTGCGTCGAAATAGCCGCGCTCGACCGAGAAGACGACCGGCGGCACGACGTGGAGCTCGTGGTTGCGGCCGGTGTACGGCAGGTAGATCGCGCCTCTGCCCGCGGCGGTCGCCGTCGACGGGATCGCCGCGCCGGCGGCAGCCGCAACGAGCAGCAGTGCCACCGGGACGGCGCGGATTCGGGCGATCGGACGGCGCATGGCGATTGGGTGGCCCTTCCTCCACCCCGGCCGGCGGTTCCCCTGCCCGGCCGAGGGCATTGTACCGTATGGCCGGCGGCACGAATCGCGGTGTTAGGGCAATGACAGCGCACGGCCGACCGGGGTGTCGGCGGATCCCGGAAAACGGGCGTCTCCCTCTCGCGACGTCGCGAGTCTAGACAGCTGGGGCCTGCGGCGCATAACATGCGCTTAACATCCCAATCCTTACGCGGCCGTGCGTCGTATCTACGATCACACCACCGCTTCGCAGCCGCATCCGGCAGCCGCGCCCAGTTGGTCAGGTCATGGAAGCCCGCCCGGAAGTCAACCGGTTCGACCGACTAGAGATGAAGTACGTGCTCGACGCGCACCAGCGCCACGCGATCGAGGCCGTCATCCGCGCGCGCCTGTCGCCCGACCCGTATGGCGATGCCGAGGGCTGCTACCCGATCATCAGCCTTTATCTGGACGACGCGGAGCTGTCGGCCTTCTGGGACCGCGAGCGCGGCCTCGCCTCGCGCCGCAAGCTGCGGGCGCGGATCTACGGCGGCGCCGGCACCCGCGCGGCCCCGACGTGCTTCGTCGAGATCAAGCACAAGTACGGCCGCCGCACCGCCAAGCGCCGGATCGCCTTGCCGGTGGCCGACGCGATGGCGCTCGTCGGCGGTGCGCCGCCGCCGGCCGCATCGACGCGGATGGCGACCCTGACGGCGCGTGAGACGCTCGTCGTGCTCGAAGCGCAGAAGATGGTCCGTGACCTCCGGCTCGCCCCGCGCTGCATCGTGCGCTACGACCGCCACGCCTACCTCGGCGCCGCGGACGCGCCCGACCTGCGGATCACGTTCGACCGCAGCGTGCGCGCCCGCGCCCGCGACCTCGTGCTCCGGACGGACGATGACGACTTCGACGTCGATCTCCTGCCGGAGGGCGCCTCGGTCCTCGAGATCAAGGTGGATCACGTCGCACCGTGGTGGCTGGCGTCGGCGGTGGCCGCGCTCGGTCCAACGGGCCACGCGATCAGCAAGTATGCGCTGGCGGCCGAGAAGCTGCTCGTGCCCACATTCCTCGCCGAATCGCGCGCGGCCGAACGGGCCGCGCCCGCCCCTTCACGCAACGGACGGACGGCCCATGGACATGCTCAACCAGCTCTTCGGTGACTTGCTCCTGCCGCCGGCCGCAGGCGACGCGGTCACGCTCGTGCAGCTGATGACCGCGCTCGGGCTGTGCTGCGTGCTGATGGTCATCATCGGCTTCGTCTACCAGCGGACGCACCGCGGCACCCTCTACACCCAGGACTTCGTCCACGCGCTCATCGTCATGGGGGTCGTCGTGACCGCGGTCATCATGGGCATCGGCCAGAGCCCGGTGGCGGCGTTCGGCATCTTCGCCGCGTTCTCGATCATCCGCTTCCGGCGCGCGCTGCCCCAAACGCGGGACGTCGCCTTCATCTTCCTGGCGATGGCGATCGGCGTGGCCTGCGGTGCGCACCAGTACGCGCTGGCCGTTCTGACGACGCTGCTCGTCAGCATCATCGTCGTGGCCCTCGCCACCCTCAACCTGTTCGCGCCGGTGCGGCCAAGCCACTTGCTGCGGCTGCGGGTGCCGCCCGAGGTCGACTTCGATGCAGCGTTCGCCGATGTCTTCCACCGCTTCCTCGACCGCATCCACCTCCAGTCCGTCGAGTCGGTCCAGGCCGGGATGCTGACCGAGCTGCGCTACGCCGTCCGCCTGCGCGCCGACGCCCGGCCGCACGACCTCGTCCTCGCGCTGCAGCAAGCGAACGGCAACAACCGCGTCATCCTCACGACGGCGGTTTTCGACGGGGACGGCGGCGCGGACGACGACTGACGCGGACGACGACTGAAAGGGCACGGCAGCGCCGTGCCCCTACCCGAGGATCCCGTCGTCCGACCGTGATCGCACCTCCCGCAACCACGCGTACATCAGGATCCCGCCCGCCACCGCCACGTTCAGCGACTCCGCCCGCCCGACGATCGGCAGCCGCACACGCGCCGCCGCGAGGTCGTCGATGTCCGGCGACAGGCCACGCGCCTCGTTGCCGAGGACGAGCGCGACGCCGGGCACGCCGGCGCTCCCATCGTCCTCGCTCCCCGTGCCCTCGCTCCCCGGTCCGAACACGCCGGTCCCCCACAGCTCGCCCCCGTGCGCATCCGCCCCGACGACGCGGTACCCCGCCCCGCGGAGCCACGCCGCGAGCGCGTCGGCGTCGCTCACCCAGCCGAGCGGCAGCGTAAACAGCGAGCCCATGCTGCCCCGCACCGCCCGCGGGTCGAACGGGTCGACGCACGGCTCGACGAGAATGACGGCATCGGCGCCGGCGGCGTCGGCGGTGCGGATGAGCGTGCCGAGGTTGCCGGGGTCCTGCAGACGATCGAGCACGAGGACGAGGCCGGGCGCGCCCGGACGGGGCACGAGGCCCTCGGCTTGGCGTCGGGCGATGGCGGCGTCGAATGCCGCTGCATCGCCGTCCGCGCGGCTGCCGGCAGGGGGCAACGCCCACCCGAACGTGGCGAACGTCGCCACGATGCCCTGCAGCTCGTCCCGCTCGCACAGCGACGCCAGCACATCGGCCGTCACGGCGTGCATCCGCGCGCCGGCGCCCGCAAGGCGGTCGGGCAGCGCGCGTGCGGCCGGCGGCGTCGACGGGTCGTCGAGCACGGCCGGGGCGAAGAAGGCATCGAGCGGGCGGTGGCCGGCCTCGAGCGCCATGTGGAGGAGCTGGAGCCCCTCGACCAGGAACCGCTCCTGCGCGCGCCGGTGCTTGCGCGCCTCGAGCTTGCGCGCCTCGACGACCGCCGGGTTGCGGCGGCTGGTGACGAGGTCGGTCGCCCGAGGATCCTTCGGCCAAGGGTCCCTCGGCCAAGGTTCCCTCGGCGAGGGTTCCTTCGGCCACGGATCGGTCGACGCGGTGCGCGGCGTGGACATCGGGCGGTACTATACCGGCGATGGACGATTCCGGCGGTCCGCGCGAACCGATCTCGATGGCCGCGATCCGGGCGTCGCTCGCCGCGCTCGCGGATCGGCTCGGCCCCGGCACGGTGTCAACGGCGCCCGACGTCCTCCTCGGCGTGTCGCACGATGCCGGCCTCGACCGCGCCACCGCCCTTGCCGTCGTCCGACCATCGACGACCGCCGACGTCGCGACCGCCGTGCGCTGGGCGCGCGGCGTCGGCGCGCACGTCGTCGCCCGCGGCGCCGGCACGGGCTTGTCGGGCGGGGCGGTACCGGTCGCGACTTCGATCGTCCTGGCACTCGACGGCTTGGACGGGATCGCCGTCGATCCCGTCGACCGTGTCGCCGTGTGCGGCCCCGGCGCCGTCACGGCGGACGTCGATGCCGCGGCCGCGGCGCACGGCCTGATGTACCCGCCCGACCCGGCCAGCTGGCGGCAGTGCACCGTCGGAGGCAACGCGGCGACGAACGCCGGCGGGCCGCGCTGCCTGAAGTACGGCGTGACGGCCGGCTACGTCCAGGGCCTCACGGCCGTCCTGGCCGACGGGCGGACCGTGCGCCTCGGCGGCCTCGCGCTCGACCCGCCCGGCCCCGATCTCATCGGCCTGCTCGTCGGCAGCGAGGGGACGCTGGTCGTCGTGACCGAGCTCATCCTGCGCCTCATCCCGCGTCCGCCGGCCGTCGGCACGCTCCTCGCCGCCTTCCCGGACGCGGCCGCCGCCGGCGCCGCGGTCGCCGACATCGTCGCCCGCGGCCTCGTCCCGGCCGCGCTGGAGCTGATGGACCGGGCGATGCTCGCGATCCTGGCCGCGGACCGCGATGGCGACGGCGAGGCCGACCTCGACGATCCACTCAACGGCGG